>ERZ777306.4260-NODE-4260-length-13331-cov-5.033745_pt1 | contig 13331 bp, 14 predicted proteins | sample MGYA00374966_ERZ777306 | MGnify/ENA primary metagenome ERZ777306 (study PRJEB29329, sample SAMN06343882) | mouse gut metagenome | isolation source: Mouse cecum | place: Austria: Vienna | collected 2014-11-15 ...
TTGGTCAGAATACCCGACAGCAGGGCGGATGCCGGAGCCGGTGCCACTGGATGCGCCTTGGGCAGCCAGATATGCAGCGGATACAGGCCTGCCTTGGCCGCGAAGCCCACCGCCGTCAGCCAGGCCCCTGTTATCACTGTTCCGGACGCCCCCCCGGCCAGCGCCGTCCGCAGCCCCGCGAAATTCAGCGTGCCCAGCTCATGCCAGAGCATGAACAGACCCATCAGCGTGGTCAGGCCGCCGATGACCGCCACGGCCAGATAGGTGGCGGCAGCCCGGAGCGCCTCTGGCGTCTCGTCATGGGCCACCAGCACATAGCTGGTCAGACTCATCGCCTCGAAAAAGATATAGGTGGTGTACAGATCATCGGAGAGAAATACGCCCAGGGTCGCCCCCAGCGTCAACAGGCTGAAGGCATGGTAACGTCTCCCATGGCTGCCGTGCGCCAGATATTCCCGGGAAAACAGCCCCGTCATCAGCCACATGAAAGCCGCCACCAGCGCGTACAAGCCTCGGAAGCCATCCGCCCGGAAGCGCAGCCCCAGGCCGCAGAAGCCCTCCAGCGTCCAGCAAATCTCCCCCGGCGCCAGGAACACCCCCAGCGCCAGGGCAAAGGCTGCCGTGCCCACGGCCTCCGCCAGTCGGCTCTTCCCTCGCCCCATGGCAGGGAGAATCGCCGCCGCCAGCATGGGGCCAAAGACCAAAAGGGGAAGCAACGCACTCATCGTCTCACCTCCGTTACAGCCCGCCGGCTGACAATTGCCGCAGGAAGGAAATCAGCGGGCCGCTCCACATACCCAGACCCGCCATGGCCAGGCACAGCAGTCCCATGGGCAGCTTCATCATCCAGCCGGGGTCGAGCCGCTTGGCCGCCAGAGCAGCCTGATCGGCGTTGAGCGGCCGGAAATGCGCAGGCACAATCACCGTGAACAGGTATACCGCCGTCAGGATCGCGGAGACGATCAGCGCCGCCACCGCCACGATCCCCATGGCCATGCCGCTCTGCGCAGCGGCGGTAAGCAGCTCCCACTTGCTGACAAAGCCGCACAGCGGCGGCACGCCCACCAGGGCGATCCCCGCCAGCGTCAACACCCCCAGGGTGAAGGGCATGACCCGCCCATACCCCCGCAAATCCTGGACATATTCCTTGCCCGTGCGCACCAGGATCGCCCCGGCGCAGAAGAACAGGGTGATCTTCATCACGCCGTGGAAGACCAGGTGGCTCAGGCTTCCCGTCATGCCGCCGGGGGTCATCAGCGCCGCACCCATGAGCATGTAGCTCAGGTTGGATACGGTGGAAAAGGCCAGCCGCCGCTTGAGGTGCTGTTCCCTCACCGCCATGGCGGAGCCGAACACAATGGTCAGGCAGCTCAGCCCCAGGGCAACCGTCTGCGCCGGAGATCCGTACAGAAATTCCGCCCCGAAGGCATAATAGATCACCCGCAGCACGGCGAAGGCCCCTGCATTGACCACCGCCACGGCATGAAGCAGCGCCGTCACCGGCGTGGGCGCCACGGACGCCGCCGGCAGCCAGGCATACATGGGAAAAATCGCCGCCTTGGTGCCGAAGCCCACAAACGCCATCAGGAACACCGCCTGCAAAAGCCGCTCATGCCCCATAACCCGGGCAGGCTCCAGCACGCCGCCCAAGGTGAAGGGGCCGCCTCCGCCATAGTAGACAACAAACACCAGCGCCATGAAAGCCATGGCCGCGCCGCTGATGGAAAAGTACAGATACTTCCGACCCGCGCGGATGGAGGCCACGTCCTGCTTGTGGGTCACCAGAGGCAGGGTCATCAGCGTCAGGCACTCGTAGAAAACGTAGAGCGTGAAGAGATTCGCCGCCAGCGCCACCGCCAGGGTGACGGCGTAGGACATGGTGTAGAAGGCAAAAAAGCTATCGGGCCGTTTCTCATGGGTCATGTACGAAAACCCGTACAGGGATGCCAGCGGCCACAGCAGCGACACCAGCCCCGCAAATACCCGGCTCATGCCGTCCACCCGGAAGCTCAGCGTCAGCATATCGTTCATTCGCCAGAGGGTACAAAGGTCATCCGTCCGCCTCGTCAGCAGATACCAGACCAGGAGCGTCGCCGTCAGCACCACCGCCTCCACATACAGGCCGCGGCCCTTCACGCTTCGGAACCGGAACAGGGGCAGCAGCGCGCCGCCCGACAGGGGAATCAGCAATGCCAGAACCATCAGCATCGTTACCGCCTCCTTACATCAGCGTATCGGTCAGGGCAGAACACAGGGTCGTCAGCCAGCCTGGGAACATGCCCAGCAGGACGGATAGGGCCGTGAGCGTCAGCAGCGGCGCCAGCATCTTCCACCCAGCCTCGCACCGCGCCGTCTCATCCCCCCGGCGCAGAAAGGCATCTATGCCGATGGGCAGGAGATACCCCGCCGTCAGCAGCGCGGACAGCAGCAGCACCGCCGGCCCTGCAAAGGTCAGCCAGGACGGTACGCCGATCATCGACAGCCCGCCCTGAGCCAGCTCCCATTTGCTGATGAAGCCCAGGCATGGGGGGATACCGATGAGCCCCAGACTGGCCAGAAGCATCGCGTCCATGGTGACAGGCATGGTCCTGCCAACGCCCGCCAATTCATCCGCCCGGCGCTTTCCCGTCTTCAGGATGACCGCGCCCGCCGCCATGAACAGGCTGTTCTTCACAAGGGCGTGGCACACCACATGCAGCAGCGCCCCCGCCACCCCCGCCGGATGCAGCGTGGACAGACCGAACAGAATGTAGCTCACCTGACTGACCGTGGAATAGGCCAGCCGCTTTTTCAGCATCCGCTCCCGGTAGGCCAGCAGGCTGCCCATCAGCACCGTGAACAGCGCCAGGCCCATGAAGGCCGTCTGCACCCAGGTGCCCCGGAGGAAGTCCGGGCCCACAAGACCGTAGATCAGCCGGAAGACACCCAGCACCCCCGCCTTGGTGATGACGCCGGACAGCACCGCGCTGGCGGGAGACGGCGCCTGGGGATGAGCCGTGGGCAGCCAGCCGTGGAGCGGAAACATACCCGCCTTCGCGCCGAAGCCCAGCAGCATGACGAACACCGCCGTCTGCGCAAGGCCCTCATGGCCCGCCAGCCTCTGCGCGGCCAGCGCGCCGCCGTGCGTGAAAGTCAGGCTCTCCGCATAGGGCGTCAGGAGCAGCAGGCCCATGAGCGCCATGGACGCGCCGACCACGGAATAGATCAGGTATTTGACACCCGCGGCCACCGCTTCCTTGCGGCCGGAGTGAAGCACCAACGGAAAGGTCAGCAGCGTCATGGCCTCGTAAAACATGTACAACGTGACCATGGTAGCTGCAAAGCACAAGCCCATCAGGGCGCCCAGGGTCATCAGGTAGAAGACGAAGAAACGGCGGCTTCCGTCCTCATGAGCCATGTATTCGACGGCATAGAGCCCCGCCGCCGCCCAGACAGCGGCCATCACCGCCGCGAAGAATTTCCCCGTGAGATCCGCCCGAAGCAGGATGGGCAGACAATCCGACAACGTCATCAGCTGACAGGAGGTCTCCTTTGCCGCCAGAATGGGCGCAAGCAGCGCCAGCTCCGCCGCCAGCGTCAGCAAAAACAGCCCTCTGCCCGACTTTCCCTGTCCCAGCGGCAGCATAGCCGCCGCTACGCCCGCCAGCAAGGGCAGCGCCACCGGCAATGCCAGATACCAGGAAGGCAGCGTCATGGTCGATTCCTCCTTCGTTACGCAAACATACCAAGACCCCGGGTAATAGCCTCGATCAAGGGCTGCGCGAACAGCCCGACCCCCAGGTTCACCGCCGTAAAAGCCGCCAGCGCGACGGTGAAGGCCGCCCCTCGCCGTCCCCGCGTCCGGTCGCAGACCGCGTCCTCCGCCGGCTTGCGGTAAAGGGTGATCACGGTTTTCATGAAATACAGCGTATTGAGCCAGGTGGAGATAACCAGCGCCCCCAGCACCAGCGCCATGCGCGTTCCCCCCGCCGCCATGGCGGAGAGGGCGAAATTCAGCTTGCTGGCAAAGCCGCCCAGGAAGGGAAAGCCGATCATCGACAGCGCGCCTACGGTAAAAGCAACCCCAGCCATCTTGCTGCGATAGCCCGCGCCCCGCAGATCGCGGAACCGTTTGCTGTTGCCCGAGGCGTCCGCCAGCCCGCCCGAGGCCAGGAACAGCATGCTCTTGCACACCGCATGGCTGAAAACGTGGAACATGGCCGCCACCATGCCCGCCTCGGTTCCCAGGCCGATGCCCATGTACACATAGCCGATCTGCGCCACGGAGGAAAAGGCGATCATCCGCCGGATGTCATTTTGGCGGATAGCGGAAATGGAGCCCATGACCATCCCCGTCAGGGCAAAGACGAACAGCACATCCATCATGCCCGTGGCGGCAAAGACCTCCACGCCGATGACCCGGTAGATCAGCTTGACGAGCAGGAAAATATAGCCCTTGCTCACCAGAGAGGACAGCACCGCCGCCGAGGTCGGGGTGGAATAGCCATAGGCGTCCGGCACCCAGGTGTGAAAGGGAAACAGCGCGCTCTTGACGCACAAGCCGATGGTCATCAGCGCCACCACCACTGTCAGCGGCTCATGGTACGCACCGGTGGCGTGCAGCTGCCAAACCGCCGCCCGGATGTTGCTCATCAGCAGATGACCCGTCAGGTCGTAGAGCAGGATGATGCCCAACAGGAACAAGCCGGAACCCAGCAGATTCATCATCATGTAACGGGTGGCGGCCACCAGCGTGCGCCCCCGGTTCCGCGCGGCGATCAGCGCGCAGGCCGATATGGTCATGATCTCCACAAACACATAGGCCGTGAAGATGTCGTTGGTGTACACCTGCGCCATCAGCGCCGCGCACAAAAGCAGCAGCATCACGCAGTACAGGCTCTGCTTGCCCTCGTTGATGTGCTCCTCCAGCTTGCGCTGGCCCCCCAGCAGGGATAAAAGCATAATCAGACTGAAGAAGGCCGCCGTCACCGCCTCCAGCAGCCCGGCGCGGATTTCGTTGCCCCAGGGCGCTGGAAAGTGACCCATCATGTAGGTATAGCTCTGACCATAGCGCGTCATCAGCACTGTCAGCAACACCGACAGGCTGAAGACGATGCCCAGCGCCAGCAGCGTCCAGACACGGGCCAGCCGTGGCTTCAGCACACTGGTCATGGCCGCCGAGCCCAGCGGCAAAAGAATGCACACGAAAGGGATATTCTGCCAAAGGGCCATCACTGCTCCTCCCTTCGCATGAGGGCGGTGATCTCGTCGATGTCCAGGGTGTGGTAGCGGCGGTACAGCCGCACCGTCAGGGACAGCATCAGCGCCGTCACCGATACGCTGACGACGATCCCCGTGAGCACCAGGCCCGCCGGAATGGGGTTGATATAGGCTTCCATGGCCTGCACTCCGTTTTCCACAATGGGCGCGCTCCGGCCCATGATATACCCCTTGGCCGCCAGAAACAGGTAGATGGCGCTGTCCATCATGGAGAAGCCGATGATTTTCTTGACCATGTTTTTGTGCAGCAGCAGGGTGGTAAAGCCGATGCCGAAGAGAATCATCGCCGCCATTTCCTCAACGTTTGTCCATGCCTGCATGGCTTACATATCCCCCTTTCTGAACAGGGTGTAGAAGGCGTACATCGTGCAGCAGACCACCAGACCCACCGCGATGTTCAGGTAGGGGATCAGTCCGGCGGAAAAAAGCTGTCCGGGCGTGCCGGGGCTGATGACCGAGGGCAGATGGTTAGCGCCGGTGAAGAAGGAGTAGGCCTTGCTCAGCGCGTAAAACGACAGCGCGCTGACGCTGACCGCCTTGAAGGTCTTGAAGGTGAAAAACCGTTCGGTCTGCTTGAAGCCGTAAGCGTTCAGGTACAGGATGAGCCCCGCGCCCATCACCGCGCCGCCGGAGAAGCCTCCCCCGGGGGACAGATGGCCGTTGAGAATCACATAGACGCCAAAGAGCAGGATCAGCGGCGTGAGAAACGCGGCGCAGTGCTGAAGGATCGGGTCGTTCTTGGGCTCGTACATGCGGTCGTCCGCCTCGGCTTCCCGCCGCAGCTGGGCTTCGTCGGTATCCTTGCCGGCGGTGATGCGTAGCAGGATAACCACCGAGCAGGCCGCCACAAACAGCACGTTGCTCTCTCCCAGGGTATCGAAGGCACGGTAATCGAGAATCATCCCGGCGACAATATTCACCGCCCCCGTTTCCTGCATCCCCTGCTCGATATAGCGCCGGCTGACCTCGTTGTTCACCGGGTTCCCGGGCTGGCCAAAGGGCGGCAGATACGTCACCGTGGACAAAAGCACCCAGCACAGCGGGATGCACACCCCCAGCGCCAGCAAGCGATAAAGCCAGGTCATCAGCCTGGCCCCCCGGGTACGGCTCCAGCGGTGCACGGCGGTGTACAGAGACTGCTCCTCCTCCGCAAGCTGCTCACGGATACGCTGGTAGCTTTCTTCCCGAAGGCGGAGTTCCTCCGCCGTCAGCCCCTGTCCGTCGCTCTTGCCCGTCAGCTCCTGGGTCAGCGCCTCGTCCAGAGCGTCCGAACCGCCCTCCAGCCACCGCAGCAGGCGCGGGAACCAGCTATGCTCATAATCATCGCGGATCTTCGCCATGGCGGCCGTCTCCCTTCTGCTGGTCGATGGCATGTATTTTTTTCAGCGTCACAAACAGCAACAGGCTGGTGATGCCTGCCCCCACTGCGGCCTCCGTGATAGCCAGATCCGGCGATTCCAGCAAAATCCAGATCACCGACATCGCCAGGCTCTGCCCCATAAAGATGACGATGGATGTCAGCAGGTTTTTCGTCAAAGACACCGAAACCGCGCAGACCAGCACGAACAGCAGCAGCATGATGTGCAGAAAGTCCATGTCAATCCCCCTCCTTCTCGCTCTGGGCCGCCTGACGATCCATCACCGCCATGTACCGCTCCAAATCATCGTTGGTTGTAATTTCCATCCGCGCAATCAGATGAGAGGAGACCGGGCTGGTCAGCCATAGAAAGAAGATGACCAGGAGCATCTTCAGGCTGGTCAGCGTCAGCCCTTCCGCCACCATCAGGCCGGACAGCAGCAAAAAAATACCCGCCGTATCAAACAGCGCCCCGGCGTGAATTCTCATCAGACAATAGCGGAAGCGGAATATGCCCAGCAGACCCGACAGCAGCACAAACACGCCCCCTGCCGTCAGTAGTGCGCAAAGGATGAACCGCGCCGTCTCAACGATCCCCATGCCTTTCCTCCTCCTTCTGATGCCGCCGCTCCCGGTACACACCCATATAAATCTTCGTCAGCAAGACCACCGCCAGGAACGACAGCATCACATAAATCAGCGCGATGTCCACCAGATAGCCCTCGCCCATCAGGAAGGCCAAAACGCAGATGGTGATGACAATCAGCGTCCCCATCATGTTCACCGCGATGACGCGGTCGGCAATGCGGGGGCCGATGACCGCCCGAATCAGACAGCCCAGCAGCGCCAGCGCCATTACACCCAGAACAATGTTGTACACCATGCCGTATGCCTCAGCCACGCTCATGTCCCCCTTCCACCCGCATCAGCCGCTCCTCCATAGCAAAGCCGCCCTGTCCCATGTCGAAGGAATCGTCCAGGCAGTGGATCAGGAATAAATCGCCATGGATGTCCACGGTGATGGTGCCGGGGGTCATGGTAATGGAATTGGCCAGCACGACCTTCCCCGCCTGGGTACGTAGATGGGTATGGAAGGAAGTCAGCTCCGGCTGCGGCGTCAGCCTTGGCGACCAAATCAACCGGATGGTGGCCCAGGCCGACAGGGCAATCTGCCCGATCAGGTAGAACAAGTACCCGGCAATCCGCCCCGTCCGCTTGGCAATGCGCCACTCCACACGAGGAGAATAGCCCATGAACGCCGCCATCAGCGCATACAGAAGTCCGCAGACAACCACGCCTGTGACAGCGATTTCCGCCGTCCACCGACCGTTGAGAATCAGCCAAAAAGCAAAAAGCAGGAAAAACATGCCCAAACCCTCCTTGGCGTCAGGCCGCCCTGCGCGGGGCAGCCGAAAGGATACCAGTTTTGTATTGTAAAGCTACATATTAAATATGTCAATTGCCTGGACGGCGAAAAACAGACGCATCCAGGATAAACGAGCCGCCGCTTGCAAGTTGGCCAAAACCTGCTATAATGAAAGGTACGACAGATTTCGCGCGGGAAGCCGCCAGGAGGGCAATGCAGCGGTGGGGATGTTCGGCTTTGATGAACGGTACGCCATGTTCGACATGACGGCCCTGGATAACCAATTTATACTGGAATACATGCCCGCCGCCAAGGGCGACTATGTCAAGGTCTATCTGTACGGCCTGATGATGTGCCATCACCCCCTGGAGGACATGGAGCTTCAGCGGTTCAGCCGGGAACTGAACATGAAGGAGGAGGACGTGCAGGCCGCCTATCGCTACTGGGAGCGCAAGGGCCTGGTGCAGCGCATCGCGGATCATCCCCCTGCCTATCGTTATGTCAATGTGAAGCAGGCGGTGCTTACCGGCGCCGCACCTCAGACCGACCCCGCCTACGAGGCCTTCAGCGAAGCGGTGTACGGCGTCTTCGGCAACGAGCGCCGACTGCACGGGAAGGAACTGAACCTCTGCTATGAATGGGTGGAGGACATGGGCCTTCCAGCAGAGGTGGTTGTCGCGCTTTTGCAGCATCTGGCGGACACCCGGGGCAAGCGCTTCAGCATGACGGCAGCGGAAAAGCTGGCGGTAGAGCTGGCGGAGGCCGGCATCGCGACGGCTGAGGACGCCGCCGATTACCTGGCTATGGAGAAGGATATCCGCAAAGGCTGCCAGGCAGTGCTCCGGCGCATCGGTCAGTACCGCAATCCCACCGAGGACGAGGCCGGGCTCTACCGCAAATGGATGAAGGAGTGGCACTTCAAGCCTGACGCCATTGAGGAGGCCTGCGCCGACATGACCGGCGGAAAGCCCAGCTTCAAGTACCTGGATGGTATTCTGAACAAATACCGCGCCGATAATAACACGGCTACGGGCATCGAGCTGCGAAAAACGAGGGAGGCCCGCAAGGAAGAGATTGAACCGCTGAAAAAGCTGCTGGCCGCCATGAATCAGCGAGGGCTGAGCATCAACGAAGGCACCCTTGCCGCCTATCGGGAAATGCGCGCCGTTTACTCCGACGAGATCATCCTGCTGGCCGGACGGGAGTGCGCCAGCAGGGGGCAGGGCTTTGACAAGGTGATGGCCTATTTGCAGGTCTGGCAGCGTCAGGGGCTTGCCTCGGCTGATGACGTCATGGCCTACATGGGCGAGGTCGGACGGCAGAACGCTTTCATCGCCCAGCTTTGGGAATTGTGGGGCAAGCCTCATCAGCCCACCGCCTCCGACCGAAGGCTGCTGAACCGCTGGCAGAGCGAATGGCAGCTTTCACCGGAGGTCATTGTGGCGGCGGCGGCCTACGCTTCCTCAGCGGAAAAGCCCATGGCATACCTGGATTCCGTCCTGTGCGGGTATGTTCAGCGCGGCATCACCACCCCCGAGCAGGTGGCCGAGGAGCACGACCAGTGGCAGCAGAAAAATGCCGCCAATGCGCCTCTCCCCCAAGGAAAGGGCCCCAAAGTGGTTCGGGAGCAGCAGTATACCCAGCGGGCCTACGAGCAGTCCGAGGACGCGCTGGATCGCATGATGGCAGCCTGGAAGGAGGAAAGCGACGATGCGCAGTGAAATTCTCAGGGAGTTGCAGGCGGAATATGAGCAGCGGCGCGCCCTGAACCTCCAGGAGGAAAATCGTCGCCGGGAGGAAGCGATGACAGCCTGTCCAGAGCTCAGCGCCCTTCTGGACGAACGGGAAAACATGATCTTCGCGGGCGTTCGGGGGATCCTGACGGGACAATCGCCCGCCGCCGACCTGCCCGAACGCATGGAGATTGTCAACCGGCGCGTGGCCGCGCTGCTGAAGAGCCACGGCTTCGCCCCCGACTACCTTGATCCTGTCTACCGCTGCCGTGCCTGTAAGGATACGGGCTATGTGGGCGAGCCAGTAAAGGAGATGTGCGAGTGCCTCCGCGGGGCGTTTTATGCCAGGCTATACAAGCGCATCGGCCTGGCGGATGGCGATGAGCAGTCCTTCGAGCACTTTGATCTTACCATTTTCCCGGACACGCCGCTGCCGGGGAAGGGCTTTTCTCAAAGGGATGTGATGGCCATGTTCCGCAATCGCTGCCAGCAGTGGGCGGATCAGTGGCCGGAAAGCGCCTGCAAGGACGTGCTTCTGATGGGCCAAAGCGGACTGGGCAAGACCTACCTGATGCACGCCATGGCCAAGCGCCTGCTGCAGCGGGGAAAAAATGTGCTGCTCATCAGCGCCTATCGCTTCCTTTCCACCGCCCGAAACGCCTACTTTTCCGGCAAAACCGAAGAGCTGGATACCCTTGCCGACGCCGACGTTCTCATGCTTGACGATCTGGGGAGCGAGCCGCTGATGGAGAACATCACCATCGTTCAGCTGTTTAACCTGATCAACGAGCGGCAGGTGCGCAACCGGGCTACTGTCATCACCACCAATCTGATGGCGGAGGAATTCCGGCAGCGCTACACCGAGCGCATCGCTTCCCGGCTGATGAACGACCAGTGCATGGTGCTCCATTTCCTGGGGGACGATGTGCGCAGGAGGAATCGCTGATGAATATTCAGATGTATGTCAGCAAAAAGAACTTTGACGTGCAGAAGGCGGAACGCTTCTTCAAGGAGCGGCGGATCACAGTACAGGTGATGGATCTGAAAAAACACCGTCTGGGCGAGCGGGAGGTGCAGACCATGGCCCGCGCCGGCGGCCTGCAAAACCTTGTGGATCGGGAGGATAAGAAGGTCAAGGAGCATCCCGCATGCTACTACAATCAGGACAGCCTGCTGTTGTCGGCCATCCTGGAGACCCCTTGGCTGCTCAAATCCCCCATCGTGCGCTGCGGAAGCCAGGTGACTGTCGGCTATCAGCCGGATGTGTGGGAGCAATGGCTCAAGCAGGGCTAAGGCAATACCCCCTTCTCGCGCCAGCGGAAGCGGGAGTCTGAGGGCCGATGGCCCTCAGGCGGGGGGCTTGGGGGCAAGCCCCCCATCGTCTCCCCACTGCAAAATGATAAAGAGCAGTAGTCAGGGATCGAAGCGCCCCTGACGGTCGGTTCCAAATAACTCATTCTCTCGCGCCAGCGGAAGCGGGAGTCTGAGGGCCGATGGCCCTCAGGCGGGGGCTTGGGGGCAAGGCCCCCATCGTCTCCCCACCGCAAAATGATAAAGAGAGCTCGTCAGGGAGCGAAGCGTCCCTGACGGTCGATTCCTGAACCTCCCATTGGATGAAAGCGACGTGTGAAGGGAACCAAAATACAAAGAACAGCACGGATATCCATCCAGATGGGTATCCGTGCTGTTTCCATTTTTACCCTGCTCATGATGCAGCAGCCTCTTCGCGTTACACGGGAACATTCCCCGGGAACGCCCGGTAAATAGCCTGCAGCATAGCCTGCAAATCATCGTATATGCCTGCGCTGGCCGCCAGGTGCGGCATAGCCCGATCGTACACCACGTCACCGCCCAGGATGTTGCCGCAGCGCCCGCCTGCCTCGCGGATCAGCAGCGTCGCGGCGCAATAATCCCATGGCTGCAGCCGCCACTCGAAATGCGCGTCACAGCGGCCCGCGGCCACATCACACAAATCCATGCAGGCCGAGCCTGAGCGCCGGACATCCGCGATCCGCGGCAGCAGCGCCCCCAGGGTATAGCCTGTCAGTTCAAACAGCTCCGGATAATAGGGGCCAGAACCCAGCGCCACCAGAGCGCGCTCCACCGGCGTTTCCGACACGCGGAGCCGCTCGTTGTTGCAATAGGCGCCCTCGCCCTGGGCAGCATGGTACAGCAGATCCCGGTAGGGATCGTAAATGGCAGCGAGTACCGGCTGACGGTTCTCCACCGCACCGATGGAGATCATTGAGCACGCCCGGCGGCGAAAATAGTTGGTGGTGCCGTCAATGGGGTCGATGATGAAGGTCAGAGCATCGGTCAGGACGTGCTCCTCCTCCTCTTCCGCCAGAAAGCGGGCCGAAGGGTAGGCCTTGGCCAGAGCTTCCATCAGCATGGTCTGCACCGCGACATCCGCCTCGGTGACAAAGTCCGCGTGATGGCCCTTGTCGTAGACCTTGGGCTGCTGATAGCTGAGCATCAGCGCGCCCGCCTGGCGCAAAAGCGCCGCAAGCTTATCCATGGTTTCACCTCCCGGTATCAGGTTGAAGGCGCAGCAGCACCAGCTCGCGGGGATTGTTCAGCCGGGGAGCCCGGGCGGAATTGGTCATGCCACGGCTCACCAGCAGCCGGCCGTCCTGGTAGAAGCCGTTCGTCAGCCGTGGGAAAAGCCCCTGTCCCGGCGCGTACAGCCCCCGTCCGAACAGCTGAACCTGTCCGCCATGGGCGTGGCCGGAAAGCGTGAGGTCAATGGCGTGGGCCTCCACATACCGTCCAAAGTATTCGGGCTGATGGCACATCAGCAGTCGGAAACCCTTCTGCCGCGCCATCTCCGGGAGGAAGCCGGGATTCGGCCTCGGCGCGGAGGACAGCGCCCCCAGCGCAAGCCCGCGAAAAGGCATCCATTCATTATCCAGCACCGTGATCCGGCTTTGAAGCACCCGGGGCCAGTAAGCCTCCCGCTCCTTGAATTTCCATTCATGGTTGCCGATGGCGTAGAAGGTAGGCGCACAGTCCGGCGCGTCCTTGAGAAAGCGCAGGGCGTTGGCAAAGCCCCTGCGATGGCGATCCACCAAATCCCCCAGAATCAGAATAGCATCGGCGCCTGCTAGTACCGGTAGACAGGCCTCGTAAGGCCTGTTGTGAAGATCCGCCACCAGCGCCAGCTTCAGGGGTTCGGCAATTCGTTCGGAGGAAACGGTGTATTCCGTGACGCGCAGGCTCATGCAGCCTCGCTCCGCGCCGTCAGACGGCTCATCCTCCGCTGATGCTGGCCAATCAGCCCAAATCCCAGCAGCATGCCTGCCGCCGCCATACCCGCCGTCGGGATGGCCAGCGCCTGCAGCAGCAAGTTTACCTGCAGCGCCAGCAGCATGGAAAGCTCCCTGACCATGCCGGGGACATCCGCCAGCGCCGTCAGCAGCAGCGCCAGCAGCAAGATCAAGCCGGCTGCCGCCAGAGCGCTGCCAATGTACAGTCCGCCCTTGCACAGCCTGCGATGCATCAATATTAGAATCATCAGCGCCAGCAGCACGCTGACGCCGCCCAGCCACAGGGGCAGCCGAATGAAAAGCTCCAAATACGTCGAGACGTCCGTCCGATCACGAACAGCCTTCGTCGC
>ERZ777306.4265-NODE-4265-length-13319-cov-3.850196_pt1 | contig 13319 bp, 9 predicted proteins | sample MGYA00374966_ERZ777306 | MGnify/ENA primary metagenome ERZ777306 (study PRJEB29329, sample SAMN06343882) | mouse gut metagenome | isolation source: Mouse cecum | place: Austria: Vienna | collected 2014-11-15 ...
CCGGCGAAAGAGTTTGGCGAAGATGGCTGCGCTGCATGAGATTTACCTGCGGAAACTCTAATATCACATGGTTCATATGATGCAAATCACAGGGTTTCTCCTGCCGAAGAGCCCGAGCAGAGGCGCACACTGGGAACAGCTCGAGGCTGCTCGAATCAGCCAACCGACCGAAGCCCCAGAGCCGCAACGGGGCGCGGGGTGCAGAGCCCGCGGCGAGCCGCAACGGGGTGCGGAGTGCAAGACGCGGCGAACTGCAGCGGACCGCAGTGCAAGCCCGCAGAATCGACACCTTCGCGAACAAAAACTCATGAACCTGCCGATTTTGCGGGATTCCGACTCGGCTCTTCGGAAGCAAGGCGGCCCAGGCGAAATCGAGCGAAATCGAGCGAGACCGCGAAAGACCAAGAGATTCGGAGGGAACCATGGAGAAGACCACGCATAGCGCCGCAGCCAAGGGCATGTCGCGCCGCACGTTTCTGACCGGGGCCGCCCTGGCCAGCGCCGGCGCCGCTATGGCCGGGCTGGCCGGATGCGCCGGCAGCGGCCAGCCCACAAGCGCCAAGGCCGACGCCGAGCCCAAGACCGACGGCGCTGCAGACGCCGCCACCTCGCAGTCCGGCGCCGCCAGCAGCACCACGGCCGCCAGATTCGCCAACCAGATCGCCATCGCCGCCGTGCCCGTAGCCGAAGCCGGCGAGGCCGCCAAGGAATGCGACTACCTGGTCATCGGCGGCGGCAACTGCGGCATGATGTCGGCCGCCCACGCCGGCGCCGAGGGGCTGAAGACCATCCTGCTGGAAAAGGCAACCGTCACCGGCGGCTCGTCGGTAGGCACCGAGGTCACCCAGGGCTATTCGGACTGCAAGATCATGCAGGAATGCGTAAACGACCCCGAGGTCATCAACATGAGCCAGCAGACCGGCACCCCCAACGACATCTTCACCTACTTCATGATGCACAACTCCTGGGAGGCCAACGCCGAGCTGGTGTCGAACTTCGTGCACAACAATCACCGCTTCCACGACTTCCTCTACGAAGAGGGCGCCTACCCCATGATGCTGCTGCCCTCGCTGGACGCACCCACGGGCGGCATCATGTACAAGGGCCAGGGCATCGGCGCTTTCGAGGTCATGCAGAAGGCGGCGGAAAAGTACGGAGTTGAGATCCTTACGAACTCGCCGGCAACGGCGCTGGTCATGGACGGCGACGCCGTGGTTGGCGCCATGGCCGCGCTCGACGGGGGCGACCCGGTGTACGTGAAGGCCAAGGCGGTATTCGTGGGCACCGGCGGCTTCTCGAACAACGAAGAGATGATCGCCCACTACATGCCCGGCTGGGGCGAGATCGCGTGGAAGAACGACGCCCACATCCCCCACGACGGCGACGGCATCCGCATGCTGCTGGGCGCCGGCGCGGTGGAGTCCGACATGAGCCTGGCGCAGCCTTCCGCATCAAGCGTCGAGGGCGTGACCTGGGACAGCGCCATCGACAAGGCCGCCCGCGAACCCTACCTGTGGGTGAACGCCATCGGCGCGCGCCTGGGCAACGAGAAGTGGAACGTCATGGACACCATGTACAAGGTGGGCATCAAGGAGAACGACTTCACCTACTTCAACGTCATCGACTCGGCCGCCGTGGAGCGCATGGCCACCCAGGCGCTCATGACCAACGCGCGCACGGTGCTGGGCAGCATGGACCCGGTGCCCGAAATGGCCGACGAGCTGGAGAAGGGCGTGAAAGCCGGCACCGTGTTCAAGGGAGATACGCTGACCGACCTGGCGAAGGCCGCCGGCATCGACCCCGAGGGACTGGCCGCCACCGTGGAAGAGTACAACGCCATGGCGAAGGCCGGCGAGGACACCAAGTTCTTCAAGGATCCGGCGGCGCTGTTCCCCATCGAGGAGGGGCCGTTCTACGCGTTCCGCCTGATTCCGTCGTGGTACTCCACCCTGAACGGCGTGAAGATCAATGGCCGCATTGAGGTGGTGGATGCTGACGGCTACGCGATCCCGGGCCTGTACGCCGGCGGCTTGGACTCCGGCGAGTTCTACAAGGACAACTACAACCACGGCTTCTCCGGTGGCTGCTCCGGCTACTCCTACTTCACCGGCTACTTCGCCGTAGACAACGTAAAGGACTACATCGCCGGGCTGTAAGTCGATAAAGCTTGCGGGATCGGCGGGAACGAAACGGCGAGGCGTGAGGCAGCCCCTTCCGCCTCGCCGTTCGGCAAGACGACAGTCCCATCACCAAGCGCCACGCTGATGGATGAGGGCGGCCACTTCTACGATGTCTGCGTCGGGATGGTAGATGGTCACGATGTCGAAGGGGTTAACCGGAATCTTCCTCACCTGGCCCTCGTATTTCCTCGCAATGGATTCAGGCACGTCCCGCGAACCCATGAAGGGCATCGTTTCCAGCAGCTTTGCCGTGGACAGGATGCGCTCGAAAACCCTGTCCGATTCGACCATGCCCATATCCCTCTCGAAACCTTCGGAAACGACCAACTTAGTCATTGCCGTACCTTGCCGCACGCATGCGGTTGCAGAAGTCCTCTACGTCTTCGCTATAGCGCCCTTCGTCAAAATCCTGTTGGGCCCGAAACAGCAGGTATTCCATCTCGAGCTCGTAACGGGCTTCCTCCTTTGCCTCCTGAATCCGCCGCGCGAACACCTCTTCGGAGCAGAAAATGAATGCGCCGTTGCCGTTCTCGGTGATATGGACCACGTTTTTTACGGCATCGTTTTTCACCTCGCGCTGTCTTGTGGCCAATGCAGTTGACGAATAAATTGGCTCGCATACCACGGCACCCATGGCTGCCCCTTTCGTAGAGGTCAGTGTTTATAGATATTATCTTATAGGATGCGATAGGATATTTACAATAGAATGACATAGATGCAGCAATGAGTCTTTGAGAGCGCCCTTATCGAAACCTCACGAGAATTGACAGGCGCATATCGCGCACGACGTACCTTCTTCCCACCTGACAACGAAGCAGAAGCCAACATTTCGGGACGGCCCACCCGGCGGCCTGCGTCACGTGCCGCCCGCGTCCCGCACGAGCTTCGCGGCCAGCACCGCCGTGCAGCTGCGTGCGGCCGTCATGCCGCCATGACACCAGCTGTAGCACTGCCGGGATGCTGCTATGATAGGCAGAACAACGTTGGCCGACCGAGGAGAGCCCATGGAAACTTCCGCCGCAATTCTTGCGCGCCGCAGCGTGCGCGCGTTCAGCGATCAGCCCGTCAGCCGCGACCTGCTGCGCTCGCTTGTGGAGGCGGCAACCTGGGCGCCGTCGGCCAGCAACGTGCAAGCGTGGCGGTTCTGCGTGGTGGACGACCCTGCGCTGGTGCGGAAGCTGGATATGGTGTCGCCCGGACTTTCGGGAAAACCGCCGGTCATCGCAGTGGTACTGTCCGATCGCGAGTACGCGCGGGCCAAGGGCGGCCAGAAGGCAGCCGACGAGTTCTCCTCCCTGGACGCCGCCTACGCCTGCGAGAACCTGATGCTGGCCGCCGCCGACGCCGGACTTGGCACCTGCGCCATCAAATCCTACAACGACGACGCCGTGCGAAGCCTGCTGAACGTACCGGACGGCCTGCAGGTCGAGCTGCTGATCTCGCTCGGCTGGCCAGACCCCGCCAAGTCGCCCCGCGCGCCCAAGCGCAAGCCGCTAGATGAAGTGCTGCGCTTCAACAGCTGCGAAACCTGGGGTGCCGAAGAGACCTCCTCCCACACCGATGCGGCCGCTTCGCAAGCCGACGATGAGGGACGCACCGCGTCCTGTGCCGAGCAGTCGCGCGATGCGATCGGTGCGGAAGGCAAGGCCAGACCAGTCCAGACATCGCTTTCCGAAGCCATGAGCGCTTCTCCCGCCCCGCAACAGGAAACCACGCAACTATCGGCCGCCGCGTGCGAAACCGCCTTCCACGGGTCCCTTTCTGCGGCGATGGCGGCCGCGTCCGCAGCTGCCGGAGCCCCTCCGCATAGCGCCGAGGAAGGCACTGACGGCCTGGAACTTCTCGCCTACATGGTGACATCGGCTGCGGGGCTGCGGGGCGAGCCGGCCATCTACGGACCGCTGCGCCTCATCGAATCGTCGAAGCGCGTTGCCGCTCAGCTGGCCGATTCGCTGAAGACCGCCGACCCCGCCCGCGCCGAAGTCCTACGCAACCTGGCAACCCTCATAGCCGAGCGCCAGAACGACTGCATGACCGACGAAGACTCCTTCTACGCCATGCTGAGCGAAGCCGCAGCCCTGCTGGCAAAGGCGCTGTAACCCGCCGCGAATCGCCGCCGCTCGGCCCCACGCTTGCACGACGCACTGAACGCCATGGCGCCGAGCCGTATCCCGTATAGCTTCCACGACAGCTGGTTGTATGCCTGTATCAATCATGCCGCCATTGTACACGATGGCAAAGAGGTGAAAGCAGCAGTGGTTGAGCCTGCGCAGACGGAACCAGGCAAGCAGCGGATTGGTGGGAAGGGCTGCGAAGGTCGCAAGGGCTGCAAAGGCAATCGTACAAAATCGGCAGCTTCATCATGATTTCTTGACGAAGCTGCCGATTTTGCGGGCATGGCGGCGCGCGAGCGGCCGGGGTGCTCGCAGGACGCACGCCGCGCACGCACCCCTCAAGCGCGCACCCTGCGGGCGCGCCGAAGGTTTCTGGCGTAAAACGATGCGGTTGGCTGGGGCGGGCAAGGTTTATCATGGGATGTGCAAGCATCTACCCGAAAGGCGCAACCCCACTCTGCAAAGGCGGCTCATTATGCAACGTATCGGAATCATCGATCTGGGCTCGAACACCGTTCGGCTAGTTGTGTTCGACGTGGAACGACACTTCGGACGGCGCCTGCGGCCCCATGAGTTCCGCGAGGTGCTGAACGAGAAGACGGTCGCAGGGCTTTCGGCATACGTGGTCGACGGCGTCTTCACCTCGGCCGGCATCAAGCGGGCCGTTGGCGCGCTGGAAGACCACCTGGTCAGCGCCCGCAACGTAGGGTGCAAGCAGATGTACGTATTCGCGACGGCAGTGCTGCGGAACTGCTCGAACAGCAAGCAGGCGGTGCGGGAAATCGAACGAGCCACCGGGCTTTCCATCAGCATAATCACCGGCGAGGAAGAGGCGCATCTGGGGTTCGTGGGCGCCTCGATCACGCAGCCGTTAGGGGACGGCCTGCTCATCGACATCGGCGGCGGTTCCACCGAGCTCACGCGCATCGAAGGCGGTCGTGACGTCGCGAACACAAGCATCCCCCAAGGCAGCGTGTCCTCCTACGCGCGGTACGTGTCGCTGGTGTTCCCCACGCCGGACGAGCGCGAGACAATCCGCAAAGCGTTCGCGACCCAGCTCGGCAATGCGCCGCAGCTCGGTCGTAACCTCCAAGCCTACGGCGTCGGGGGCGGAGTGCGCGCGGTGGCGAAGATGGTCGGCTGCATGGCAGGGCGCGAGAAGGCGGTCAAGCAGCTGGCGCCCGAAAGCGTCGCCTCCGTGCTGGCGCTGTTGGATCGCGATCCGTCGCAATTCGCGCATCTGGCCGTGAAAGCCGCACCCGACCGCCTGCACTCGCTGGTTCCCAGCGCCATCATCCTGCAAGAATGCCTGGCTGCCGTAGGCGCCGAATCGCTCGCAACGTGCAAGTACGGCCTGCGCGAGGGCTACCTGCTGGAACGCGTGCTGAGCTGACAAGCCGTTAGGACCAACCGCTCGCAGCGTCACGAGCCTCATCCTCTCGCACGCGCTTGCGCCGCTATCTCCGTACAGAGCCGAAGAAAGCAACAGTCCTTGCTTCCACGCCAGAAAAGCCCTGAAGACCGACCTCTTAGACATCATGCGCTATCCGAAAACGCCCTCACGTCCTTGTCTTTCTCGATTGGCATGAGGGGCTACGCCTCGTGTTGCAAGTTACCAAGCTTGCATCAGGATCAAAACCTACCTTTTTCCAAACCGCTCCTGAAAACAGCAGGCGCGCCGACGCAACACAAGAACGAAAGCTGAGCGGCACGGCTGCGAACCAGCAGGCGCGCTCTTTCAGTCGCTTAGACTTGCAGCTGACTCTCGCTCTCCACCACGCTCAGGAGCTCTTGGCGGGAATGAACGCCCAGCTTGCGATAGATGGCCTTACAGTGAGCACGCACAGTGTTGCTGGACACCACCAGCTTATCGCTGATGAACGTCACGTTTCGTCCGCGAGCCAGGTACCCCAGCACCTCGGCCTCGCGGGGCGTAAGTTCGAAACGATTGGCAAGCCCGACGCACGCGGCGAGTGCAGAATCGCTCCAAGGCAATTCGCCAGCGGAGGAAAACCCGTGGACCGCCGAACCCGAAGCTTCCATTACAGCGTTGCCTTCGGCGGCCACGGAATCCATTGGCGAGCCGGGCACATCTGCGATGGCCTCGTCGGCTTCGGCACCTGCGTCCGCGCAGGCTCTGTGCTCTTCACCAGCACCATCAACTGAGGCATCCTCGCCGCGGGCACGGCCACGGGCGCCCTTGAATCGCGTGGACAGCAACACGATTGAAAGTACGTAAATCACCAGCAGTGCCATCATCAACAGCTGCGAGAAACCGAATTCCAACCCATACCCCTGTGCCGATCCGAAGACCTTCCCTAGCCGATTCAGCAAATACACAAATCCTGCAAACAGGCCGTACACCGCCAGCGGGCTCACGTGCCGCACCTGCGCCTCGCGGGCGCACAACAGCATCATCAACATGGACGCTATGGAGAAAATCAGATACGCCACCACCGAAAACGTCAGCTGGTAGTCAAAGCCCAGAAACGGCAGCAGAACGAAACCGGTCGCGACCACGGGAAACGTCACCACGTAGAACAACGCATACCGATCGTCGCGGCGGCACAAACGCCACCACAGCACCCACAAAATCGCCGCCGACGCCATGCGGGCAAGCGCCTTCATCCCGTTGAACGCGTTGGCCGTATCGGCGCCAAAGAACGCGAGCGGCGCGATGCCGCTTGCAAAGCCGAGCGCCGCTATGCACAGCGCCGGCTGCCATAAATCACGCAGCAGCTCTTTCGCTGAGGCGGCCAAGGAAGGGACGGCGGCTCTCTCTCCCGCATGTTCGCAGGTAGACAACACGGCGCCGGACGCGTCCTGGCTTCGCGCAGGCAAGGCGCTGCAGAACAAAAGAACATCTGTCGAAGAGGCTCCGTCGGACACGCCGCTGCCCGAAGTGCAACGCACATCGCGGCGGCGGGACGAATCACCCAGGAACCTCCCCAAGCTAGCAGCCGACGCCGCCAGACACATAACGAACGCCGCCACGGCCACCACGGCCGAGCTCGCCACCATGACGACGAAAAACGCCGCTCCGGCGAAAAACGTGCCTCCGATGATAGCCTCTGCCGCGCGCCGGGTCTCCATCTGCGAGAACACCAACTGCCACAGCATGAAGAGTCCGGCCGTCGACAGCCCAATAAGCACACCGGCAACTGCGGCGACCAACGGCGCCCGCTCGCCCCAAAGTTCTAGGCCGAGAAACAGCGCTCCGCCCACAGCAGCTGTCAGGGAAAGAACAGCGATAGCGACACGACGCCACAAGAGCGGCGACCGCCAGTCAGAAGGCCATAGCCTGTGCAACGCCCAAGTCCGCCACGCCAATGCGCCTACCAGCAAAAACGCCAGCGGATATACCACTGCTTGGGCCATGTCCGTCGAGCTGAGCGCGACGCCAAGGTCAACGCCCGAAGGAGCAAACAGCAACATACCATTCCAGCCGAGCAGCGATACCATAACCAGGTGGCACGCATAACCGCCCACGTAGGGCCATGCGCCCCGAAGAGTCATCCCGCCCGGTATGTTCTTCGCTGCTGTCACTAACTCGTCCCGCAATCCGTTCCCCTCGACAACTTCCGTCTTCGGCGAGAAAGCTCCTCCTGGTCCCATTATAGGTCACTGAGCTGTTAATTTCGGGAAAAGCAAGCCGGCAACCACTCTGAAATGGGGAAACGTCGAAATACTACCCAAACTAGGTAAGATACGTGACAGTCCTGAAGCCCAAAAGACTACCCAGTTTGCGGCATGGTGCAAACAACCGACTTGCCGTTCAATGGGCTCGTCGGCAAGAACGAATCCGTTTCCAAAGAAAGCCTCGTCGCACGCCGCAGCCGACAATGCGCACGGGATCGACATCGCGGTGCGCAGCGCAACACGCAACGCGGCGCACGTTGTGCAGAGGGAAGCGCCGCGCACGTCGCCCCATGTCAAGGAAGAGAAAGGGATAGCTATGAGCCAATCGATGAACCGTCGCACGTTTCTGAAGGGCGCAACCGTTGGTATGCTGGGAGCTACAGCAGCTGCCACTGGGGTGCTCGCCGGATGCTCGCCGGCAACGCCGCAGAAAACCGAACCCGACCAGCCTGTCAATTCCGACGTAGCCAAACAGCCGGAACCCGCCGCGACCGGCGACGGCGCCAGTGGCGAGTTTTTCATGGACCGTGAGAAATCAGAAGCGGAATGGACGTTCCAAATTGCGCCCGACCCCATCGCCGAAACCGACATCGCCGAAACCATCGAAGCCGAGATCATCGTAGTGGGCGCAGGCACATCGGGACTAGTCACCGCCGTGGCCGCCGCTGAAAAGGGCGCCGATGTGGTGCTGTTCTCCGCTAGCAAAGCCCCTTGCTCGCGCGGCGGTACCAACCACGCCGTGAACAGCAAGATCATGGAACGCGAAGGCCTTCAGCCCTACGACGTGCAGCGCATCTACGAACGCGAACGCACCCTGGCGGCCAACGGACTCGACCAGCGCAAGTGGAGCATCTTCCTAAACCATAGCGAAGAGTCTATGAACTGGCTCATCGACCTCATGGAGAGCAAGGGCATCCCCATGAACATCGAGACGCCGGCGCCGCACTCGCTCTTCGGCGAAGAGGACCCACAGTATATGCCCTACGCTGGCCATGGCGCCTACAGCGACGACCTAGCCGTTGGCGCCGGGCAGCCCTTAGTGGTGAACGCGCTGGCCGAGATACTGCAAGAGCTGGGCGGCCGCATCACCTACCAGATGAAAGCCGAACAGTTGGTACGCGGCGACAAACCGAACGGCACCTCGGGCCGAGTGAGCGCTGTCATCGCACGCAACCTTGCCGACAACACCTTCGTGAAATACGTGGGGACAAAAGCCGTGGTGCTGGCCACTGGCGATTTCTCGGCCAACAAGGAAATGATGGCGAAATACTGCCCGTCCATGCTGTCGCTCATCGGCGACGACGCCGGCGAGGATTACGACGTGGGCGCCGCGACCACCGGCCTGTACAAGGGCGATGGCCAACGCATGGGCCTGTGGGTGGGAGCAGCCTGGCAGCACAACGTGCCGAACTGCCCCATGGTGAACGTCCAGCAGGGAACCGCCGCTCAGCCCTATTGCGGCCACTGCGGCCTGGTGCTAAATCTGAACGGCAAGCGCTTCAGCGACGAATGCGCCATCCACTCCTACACCGGCCACGCCGTACTCATGCAGCCCGAAGCCCTGTCCTTCCCCGTGTGGGGCACGAACTATGCCGCAGATAACGCTCCCTGGTACAAGCGCGGCGCCTGGAACGCTGGAGAAATTTCTGTAGAAGACACACTTGCCAGCTGGGATAAGAACGTCGAGAGCGGTCGTTTCGTGAAGGCAAACACGCTCGACGAACTGTTCGAGCAGCTAGGCTTGCCAGCAAACGAAGCGAAGGCGTCCGTGGAGCGATACAACGAGCTGTGCGCCAAGGGCCACGACGACGATTTCCTCAAACGGCCCAGCCAGATGATTGCCGTGGCCGAGGCCCCCTTCTATGGGGCGAAAGTGGGCGGACGCTTCCTCACGGTACTGGGAGGCCTGCGCACCAATCCCGATTTCCAAGTGTGCGAAGAGGACGACACTCCCATCGAGGGCCTGTACAACATCGGCACCATGGTGGGCGACTTCTACAACAACACTTACACCTTCCTCATGGAGGGCCTGAACTATGGTGCCTGCGTAACCTTGGGCCAATACCTGGGCTACTTGCTGGCTGAGAAGTAGCGGGGGAGAGTCGCAGAGGGGGGCGGCTCGGCGCCAGCCCCTTTCTGTCCCCTTGAAATCGAGCATCTCTGCGTGCTTTGCCACGGTTTCGCGGCAAAGCACGCAAACCTTCACACGGGCAGGCCCGCACAATCGCGCATGATTCGCGTCCGCCAGAAGGCTTCTGGATCCACCGCAACCGCCGACCCCCGCAGCCCTCATGCGCTCCCAACGGAAAGCGGGGTGCGCGCCCCATCGAGCACGCACCCCGCATCACCCGCCCGAAGGCGTCTTTAGGCCAATGGCCCCTAGGACACGAGCCCCATCAACGTGGCAAGGGCCACGCCCTGCACTTCGGCGTTCACCGTAGCGCCGCCGCCCGGTACGTTCGTGGCGCACGAGCAGCCCATGATGAAGCCGCCTGCGTCCTCCACCTCAGCCAGCTCGCCTACGTTGGCCTGCACCGACACGCCATCGCCCGTAACAACCACCACGTTACCGCAAGCGCAACGCACCGCATAGTCGGGCATGCTGGCACACAAGGCGTTGGCCGCTTTTGCGAACACGCCGGAAATGGTCGCATTCGAGGACACCACGTCCTGGCTGAACGCGAACTCTCCCGAAACGTTGGCCTGCGACACACCTGTCGCCTGCGAAGCCTGCTCGGCCGCAGCGTCCTGCGACACGCCAGGTGCAACGCCTTCGGGAGCCTCGGCCGCCATGGCAGTCCCCACGCCGGCTAGCGCAGAGCTCGCCAACACCACGGCGCCAGCGGCAGCGCCGAACCTCTTAGCTGTTTCTTGCTTCATGATGCTTTCCTCCGTTCTTGCCGCCGCGGCCTACTCGACGATCTTGACGATAATCGGCGAAGGAGACATCTGGCACTGGCCGGTTCCGTCCACCGTGTTCGAGTACAGTACGTAGGTGCCGGCCTGCTCGGGCTGCCACTCGATGGTCCAGTGGGTCCAAGACGCGTGGTCGTAGTCGTCGTCGATGTCCACTTCAGTCCAGGTGTTGCCGTAGTCGGCGCTGAACTGAACCTTGTCGACGAAGTGGTCGTCCTCAACCCACACATAGCTGTAGCCTTCCAGCTTCACCGGCTCGCCCAGCTTGAACTCGGCACCGTCGTTGCTGGGGCTGATCCAGCCGGAATTGATGGCACCGCCAGAGTCCCTGTGAACCACGTCGCCCGGATGATCGGTTGGGTAGTCGCCTGCCGGACCGCTGCTCAGGATGTCCCACAGACCCGTCGTACCGGGCTGGTCGGAGAAGTTGATCTCGGTGAGCCACTTCATGTAGAAGCCGCCCATACGCCCGGGCCAACCAAGCGACGCCGGATAGCCGTCCACCTCGCGCAGCGGCTCGTTCCAGTACTGCAGCACCACCATGCCGCCAGCGTCGATCAGCGCCTGCAGGTCGTAGGTCGCGCCCTTGGGCCAATGCCAGTTGTCCTCGGTTTGCCAGTCGAGCGACACCTTGCCGTCCTCAAGACCACCACAGGCCTCGATGATGTCGGTCAGCAGCACGCCCTTGATCGGGGCGTTGTGCACCTGATAGCTGCCAATGGTGTTCGCACCGCAGGGGATGCCAGCGACGCGCTCGGTCTGAGGCATGGCGTTGAGCTCCTCGTAGGTGAACTCGCGCGGGTTCTTCACGCCGGTCACCTTGAGCGTCCACTGGGAGGCGTCCACTTCGGGCACGGCCACGTTGCTCGCCCAGAAACGGTCGTCCTTGTTGGACGGGTCGTGGTCGTAGGTGGCCGTCAAGGGCATGTTCGCCTGAGTGACGATGCCGCTCATGTTGCCATTGGGCCAACCGCGGCCAACCAGCCATTCCTGGGTGTCGGGATTGCCCGCGTTCGGGAAGCCGCCGAACTCGCGGCTGTACTTGTAGTAGTCGTACATTACGAACTCGCCAGCAATGTTGATGGCATGGCAGCTCATGCAGTTGCCGTTCTGCTCTTCCACGAACATCTTCGACCCGAAATGACGATTGTGGATAAGGTCACGGATCCACGGGCCGGACGCGTTGGTGCCGTGGTGGCAGCCGAGGCAGTCGCGGATGTTGGCGTTCTTGCCGTAGCCAGGGTCGGACGCTGCCATATGGAACGACAGCATGCTTATATTGTTCGTGGTATCCCACAGATCCTCATGGCAGGCGTTGCACCCGCGGTTGCCGTCGTTGACCCACAGCGTGGTCTGGAAGCTCTCCTCGAATAACCCGGGATCGCAGTCGGTGAAATCATTGAACGTCATGTTCATGCCGTTGGAGGTTGCGGCATCGTCCTTGTTAGCGTCGGTTGCGGAAGCCTTTTTGTCCGAAGCGTCGTCGACAGGCGCCTCGGCGCTAGCGGAAGCCGCGCCGTCGTCCTTTGCCTGAGGCTGCGGCTGCGGCGAACATGCAGCCAACATGCCCCCTCCAACAATCGCGCCGGCGATAAGCACTCCCATTAGCACCTTTTTCGACGGCATCCTCAGCCGCCGCATGCCATGACCTTCCGGTGTCTTGCGCATGGCCTCTCCTTCCCTTCCTCTCGTGTGCTCTTAGGCGGTCCCCGTCTGTTCCGAGGTCCGTCGTCCGGTCGAGCGCCATCCCCCTCCTTTCCCAACCCGTTTGCTGTCTTACGCGCGAAACCGAACGGGGAAACCTTACAAAATCTGCCAACAATCACCTTTACTAAAAGTTGGTTATCTTTCCCGGCTCTCTGCCGCCTTGCCTTCCGTCTGCGCTTTCTCCCGAAAAATCGACCTGTTACTCCGAATCCGAAAACGTCGAAGGAGGGGGCGCGAAACCTCAATAACCAACTTTTTGGTACCGTCCGTTTGCCGCGTTGCCCTATCATGGTCAGCCGAGAGCAACAGCCGCAGACCGCAATGCAGGCGCTCTCAAGCCACCGGCGAACAAAGGGTACAGACATGGCCGAACCCCAGAAGCGCGTCGAGCGCAGCAAAGCTCGCGAGGCAGCCGCCCCGCAAAAGGATTTCGAGCCGCTGGCTGCTTTGCCGAAGCTCGAACGCAAGCGCCTGGGGCTGCTTTTGCTGTCTTCGCTCTGTCTGCTCGTTTCCTTCACGCTCTTTCACGAGGTCGGACGCTTCTACATAAAAGTTGTCCCGAGCACGATGCTTTTCAGCAGCTTCGTGCTCTGCCTCTTTCACTCGCTCGGCGTTCTCCTGGGCGCGCTTTTCATGATCGTCCCGACGACTTCCCGCTGGCTGACCCTGCATGAGAGCGTCTTCCTGCGAATCGCGGGATGGGGACTGGCGGCCTTGTCCGCGGGCTGCCTTTACGCTGTGGCCGTTTCGAAGTCGGCCGCGG
>ERZ777306.4267-NODE-4267-length-13311-cov-5.488684_pt1 | contig 13311 bp, 9 predicted proteins | sample MGYA00374966_ERZ777306 | MGnify/ENA primary metagenome ERZ777306 (study PRJEB29329, sample SAMN06343882) | mouse gut metagenome | isolation source: Mouse cecum | place: Austria: Vienna | collected 2014-11-15 ...
TCTCTTCCGTTTTTCTTTATTAGTATTTTTCATAATCTGAAAAGTCTGGCATTTGTACATCTGCATCTGTTACAATTCCAAATTTATAAGAGTAATTTTTCGTCGTATTTACATTTAATTCTCTTACGACTAGCCCGGTTTCTTTTTCTACCCAAATAATTAAGTCTTTTGCCAATCGAACTTCGTAGCAATCTTTTCCATTACATTCAGTTGAAATAATCTTACTTTCAACTGCTGTTTGCCATAGAAACTCTGGTTGTATATATAGCGTTATGGTTCGGATTAGTGATATGTATTTTCCTTGTTGCTCAAGGTATGTCTTTTGTCCTACTTTTTGAAAATCTGTTGCCATGTATGCTACGCCTTCAAATTCTCCATAATAGTTAAAGGTATCATTTGGTTGCTTATCGATTGCCTTAAAGTTATCTCCTTTTACATAGGCTTCTACGTCCCCGTTTCCGTCTATTTGTACATAACAGTTTGTATTTTTGTCTGTTTCTGCTGCCGTTGCAAGCAATTCCTTAATAATACTAACTTTGCGAATGGTCAAAACAAGTAAAACTGCAAGAATAAGTGCAATAACAGTTAGGATAGATACGACAATTTTTTTCACTGGTACTTTTTTCTGTTCCATATTTTTTGCCCTTTCTGTTGTTTTAATCTGACTATATCATTCTTTTTTATGATTGGATTGTGCTCGTACTAGTTGCTGGCTCTAACACCCAAGGGTTAGTTTCTGTTCCACTGCTATCTTTGTTCATCATATCTACTTTTAAGTTCATCTCTAATTCTACAACTGGTCGCAAGTACGACATATTCATAACCTCACCTGGCTTGAAATACAAAGCGTCCCCACTAACAAGTCCACTGCGAATACGCATCTCTCCAAATTTCGGATACTCTTTTGTGGTATCCGTACAGCGTGTTGCTAGATAATATTCTTTCTCACTGCTCATAAATAGTTCATAATAGATTGGTAGGATAAAATCACTGGCTTGTAATTCTTTTTTCCAGAAAGTTTGCTTAACTGTTAAATTTTGACTTGCCTTTTTCGCACCATTCATAATATTTTTTTGCTCGCTTGCCGTCAAGCCTTTTCCTTCTTTTCCATCGATGGTTTGTCCCGTTTCTTTTTCAAAAATGGCTGGGTATCTCATTGCATCTTCTTGGGTGTATTCCATTGTTTCACCATACTTGGTAACTCCGTTATCATAAGAAGCAAAATCGAAGTCTGGACTGAAATAAGCTTGTACATCTTCTAGTTTAATACTGCGTGCTGTTCCAAGTTCCGGATTGCTATATAAAGTATCGCAAACATCATTTAGCACATACACAATATTGTTGTATCCGTCAATCCCCTTAAATGTAACATAATCTCCATCTGCTGGTTTATCGCTGATTAAAATGAGTTGGGTTTTATCTTTGGAAAGTCCTAACACTCTCCATTTGAGGTTCGTATCTCTTTCGACTGTTTGGCTGAGGTCTGCTCCTGTATTGCTTTTTCCCAATGGATAACTGCTTTCTCCTTTTGGGGTATAACTTACATAGTCTCCCACATGGATTTTTCCCTCTACTTTTCCAGTTTCGTCAAAATTACGAATAAGCGATTGATAATCTGTTTTGACTGGCTCTACCTCTGCTTCTTTTAATAGTTCAAACACAGGTGTTCCACCGTCTTGTCGGTATTTCCAATAGAAAAATCCGCCGGCTATTAGAATGACAAGTAGTAGCAATAATACAAAGGTCGTATCTCCACTTCTTTTCTTCATTTTTTCCCCCTTATATAATATCTAAAATAACTGGTTGTTTTGCTTGTTCTTCTGGTACAATTTGATAGATTTGTGTCAGTTCTTCTTGTGCTTTTTTTGCTCGTTCTTCGTCGTTTGCGTGAATATAGGCAAGGACTTCTCCTTGTCCTACTTTGTCCCCTCTTTTTTTGACCAATTGTAGCCCTACTTCTGGCAAGATAGTATCTTCTTTGCGAACTCTCCCTGCACCTAGTTGCATTGATACTTTTCCAACTGCCTCTGCATTTAATTCTGCTATCCAGCCATTTTCTTGTGCTATCACTGGTAAGATAACATTGGCCTTTGGAAATTTCTCTGGATTCGTTAGATAGCTACTATCTCCACCTTGGTTTTCGACTAATTCTTGAAATTTAGCAAATGCCTTTCCGCCTGCAATACACGCTTTCATGACTTGTTTGTTTTCGGCAATATCCTCGCCTTTTCCGGCTAATTTTAGCATATATGCACCCAAGGTTAGTACCACTTCTTCTACATCTTGCTCCATATTACCATGCAATGCTTCGATTGCCTCTACTACTTCTAGTGCATTTCCCACATAAGTTCCAAGTGGCTCCTCCATATTGGTTAATACACACACGGTTTCTTTTTCGGGTAATTTTCCGATTTTGTTCATTTCAATTGCAAGGCTTGTCGCTTGCTCACGTGTTTTCATAAATGCACCAGAGCCACAAGTTACATCCAGTACAATCTTGCTAGCTCCTGCAGCAATCTTTTTGCTCATAATGCTAGATGCAATCAGTGGAATACTTTCGGTACAACTAATGGTATCTCGTAAAGCATAGAGCTTTTTATCTGCTGGTGCTAGATTAAGCGTTTGTCCGATTAAACTAATTCCAATTTTTTGCACATTGGCTAAAAACTCTTCTACTTCAATCCCAGTTCGGTATCCTGGAATGGCCTCAAGTTTGTCAATGGTTCCTCCGGTATAGCCAAGCCCTCTTCCAGACATTTTAGCAACAGGAACCCCAAGAGCTGCAATGGTTGGCATCAAAATAAGGCTAACTTTATCTCCAATTCCTCCAGTTGAGTGTTTGTCTACAACCGTTCCAAAAGAAGATAAATCTAGCACATCACCAGAATATGCCATTTCCATTGTTAAATTCGTGGTTTCTTCTTCATTCATTCCGTTGAGATAAATGGCCATCATAAGTGCTGCTGCTTGATAATCGGTAATAGTTTCTTCGGTATAACCATGTACAAAATATGCAATCTCGTCTTTCGAAAGTACCTGTTTATCTCGTTTCTTTGCTATGATTTCTTGAATATTCATCGATTTCTCCTTTGTTTATCTTACAATATTTTTGGTAAAACTTCTACGGTGAATTGGACAGAGTCCGTGTTCTCGAATAGCTTGAATATGTGCTGCTGTTCCATAGCCTTTGTGTTTTTCAAACCCGTACACAGGATATCTTTCGTCCATTTGACGCATAATGCGATCCCTGGTTACTTTTGCCAAAATAGAGGCAGCTGCTATGCTATAGCATTTCGCATCTCCTTTAATAATGGAATCGTAAGGAACACCACAAGTATCGATTCCGGTTAGGGCATCTACTAAGATACGGTCTGATTTCACGCTTAGTCCTTGAATAGCAGTCGTTACTCCTACTTTGGTAGCATTTAGAATATTGATACGGTCAATCTCTTTTTCGTCAATTAGAGCAATGGAATAACTAATTGCTTCTGCAATAATCTGGTCATACAGTAATTCTCTTTTCTTTTCGGATACTTTTTTGGAATCATTGACCCCTTCGATTTTCGAGTCTTTTGGCATAATTACGGCTGCAACAGCAACAGGACCAGCTAGTGGTCCTCTTCCTGCTTCATCAATCCCACAAAGATATTCGATACCTTTGTCAAAATATCCTTGCTCCATTTTTTTTAGTTCGTTTAGGCGTAACTCTTCTTTTTCCTTCATTTTCTGGTTATTCTTCCTCTCCTGGATTGCTGTAATAGTCCTCAGTTAATTCAGATAATGTATGGTACACTTTTCCTTCTTTATCTTTTACCTCTTCATTTGTAATGACATCTTTCATGCCATAGTGCACAAAATAGTATTGGTTTTCTTTGAGTGGGATACTGTTTAATCCCATCTCGTCTAACTCTTCTCGTCCTAAGCGATAATATTCGTCTACTTCTTCGCCAAAGATGCCACCTTCTATCATGCGCTGAATTTCTGGGTCGTCTTTTAATTCAGATACTTTGGTTCCTTTGAAGGAGTTTTCCTCGGAATTCATTTTGACAGAACCATCAATCATTTTAATTTTGCTTTGAATTTTAAGCATATTTGTTTTAATGGTCTCTAGCCCATTATCTGTTACTGTTCGTTTCGTAAAATGAAAGAATAGGACAATAACAGCAATAATGAGTAGCACACATAGGATGAGCATAATTACTCCCATTCCTTTTTCATTTTTCATGTTTCTTTCCTCCTCGTTAATTGGTTTCGTATTTGTTCTTGTAAGCCAAGCATGATAACGGTTGCAACAATGGCAATTACAATTTGTAGCAATGCAATGATTGCTGTTCGGATTGGCTCTTCTACATATTTGATTGGAAATATCACTTTATATTCGATAAAATTGAAAACCAGAATAGATAAAGAATATTTTCCGCAAAACGCAAGACTCTTGGTTAGTTTTGGCAACTTTTCCTCGATTTTCTTGGACAGTGCACATACTAATATGGTACCACAAACCGCATTGAAAAGTCCACTCCCGAAAAAGCCATATTTTCTTGTTGCAATATCCGTATATGGTAAAACGAGCACTAAGCAAAGCCAAATTGGAAAAAGTACCAAGATTACTTTTGGCTTGCAAAGTTTTGGTAATAACTCTTTTTTCTTAGCAAGATAGCCCAAGAAAGTAAGGAATAGGCAGGTCATTGCTACATCTAGTCGAAATGGCAGATACCATTGAAATATACCAAACAAATAGCCAATGATGGATAATACAAGGCAAGCAATTCCTACTAGGATAAGTGTATGCTTTTCTTTCCCTAATTTCCTTACCAAATGGAAAATACATGTAAATAGAATCTTATTGCAAACGAGAAATGGTAGAAACCATAAATGAGAAAGGAGTACTTTCTTTGGTTCTACAAGCATAGCCAAAATTACTTTAACACATTCTACAACAGTAAAATCTACGTGATAGCCAAAATAGTAAATGGCATACACAACTGCCCACGCGCCAATCGTTACAAGCATTAATTTTGCCATCTTTCCTAAAGTCGTTGGAATCGTTTCCTTTTCGCGAAAGAAATATCCACTAACCAAGACAAAAAGTGGCATGTGAAAAGAATAGATCATCTTAAAAGCAATCGTGCTTCTATCATAAATGCAATGTCCAATTATCATAAGAAGAATCGCTATTCCTCTTGCAATATCTAAATATTGGATTCGTTTCTTTGGTTCCATTTTTCTTCCTCATTCGTTCTTTTTTCTTATTATATCGATTTATCTGTTTTTTCGCAATCTTTTTCTATTTTTTGAAAAATCCTTTGAATTTTCATATTTTTTTCACATTTCTGTTGTATGATAATACAAAAATTTAGTATATTATATAGAAAGAACATTAGGAGGAATGAAATGGAAAACAAAGAAAATCTAAATCCAAAAACAACGAAAAAGCAAACAGACAGTTCAGAGTTCAAGACCGTAAAGGCTGGTACTTCGACCAATTATACCTTTTCGGAGGAAGCCCCAAAGAAGAAAAAATCTTCTAGCACACATTTTGGTACACAAGTTGTACTCCCTTTCTTTAGTGGATTACTTGGTACTGTTGTAGTTCTCGGCTCTTGCTTGTATGTTCCATCTGTTCGTAGCCGTTTGGTCGAGATATTAGGAGCCAATACCCAATCGCAAACGACAACCAGTGTTTCCAATCCAATTAACAATATCCTTTCGGAGAATAAGAGTCTCGTATCTCTTTCCAATTTATCCGAGACAGGAATTGGTGTAGCAAGTAAAGTACAACCTTCCATTGTAGGAATTACGGTAGAATATTCCATCAATTCGCCTTTTAGTAACAGTACTTCTACGGCAAAAGCAGAGGGCTCTGGCATCATTATTCGTGAAGATGGCTATATCTTAACCAACAACCATGTCGTTAATTCGACTAGCACTTCTTCCTTTTATGAAGTGGGGAAAGCCAATAAGGTAACCGTATACTTGCACAATGAGGAAGTACCTTTTGAAGGAAAGATTATTGGAACTGATGAGCAAACAGACCTTGCTGTTATTAAAATTGAAAAAACTGGTCTTCCAGCGGCTGAACTTGGCAATTCTAGTACGGTACAAGTCGGTGAATTTGCAATGGCTGTTGGTAACCCACTTGGTATGGAAAGCAGTGTTACCAGTGGTATTGTAAGTGCTGTTAATCGTGAGATAACTGACTCAGACGGTATTACCTATTCTTTAATTCAAACCGATGCTGCGATCAACTCTGGGAACAGTGGTGGTGCTTTAGTAAACGCCAAAGGACAAGTCATTGGTGTTAATTTCTTAAAAGTTTCAGGAACTGGTGTAGAAGGTCTTGGCTTTGCTATTCCAGTCAATGACGCCAAAGAAATTGCCGAGCAACTCATTCAATACAACAAAGTAAAACGACCATATATGGGCATTTCTGGACTTGATTTAAGTAAGCAAGAAGCACAACGTTATCGTTTAGTAGAAGGTATTTATATCCGAAGTGTTGAAGATTTTTCTGCTGCTCAAAAAGCAGACCTTCGCATCGGTGATGTCATTATTAAATTTGATGGAAAAGATGTCAAAACTATGAACGAATTAAATGCCATTAAAAATACGCATAAAATTGGCGATGAAATAACACTTGTTGTAAACCGCTCTGGAGAAGAGAAAGAGATTATAATAACACTTTCTGAACAACCATAAAAAGAAAAATTTTAATTTTTTTCAAAAAAGCACACTAAATTCACACAATGGGCAAAAACGAATGGTATATTATATTCAAGTTGAGATAATCAACGAAAAACATCCCCTTTTATTTTCTAAAAAGAACAGCATCTAGCCTCAAGCTAGATGCTTTCTATTTGTTTATAACACAATTTCAATTTGGTAAATGCCACCTTGTTGGTTCAAATGAATTTGCTTATCTGGCACATCCTCCCCATTGCAAGTCCATGTTCCTGGCCCTGTTTGATTCTGGTTCGGATTTTGTATCTTAATATGATAAATACTTTCCCCATAACGGAAATGAATTTCATATTCTTTCCACTCTTTTGGAATACAAGGTTCTAGCATAAGCACTTCTTTTTCAATTTTCAGTCCTAATAAATAGCGAATGCCTGCTAAAAAAGCCCAACTGCTCGAACCAGTATACCAAGTCCAGCCACCTCTTCCGGCTAGATTTCCAATGCCATATATATCTGCTGGCATAACATAGGGTTCTACCTTGTATCGGTTTGCTGCTTCTTTGGTTTTGGTATGCTCAATCGGATTTAGCATTTGAAAATACGCAAATGCTTTTTCTGGAAAGCCTAGCATACACTCTGCAATAATGCACCACATAGCCGCATGGGTATATTGTCCACCGTTTTCCCTCGTTCCTGGCAAGTACGACTTAATATATCCTGGCTCTAATTCGCTGTTTTCAAATGGTGGGTCTAGCAATTTAATCAATCCTAAATCTTCTTTGACGAGATAACGCTCCAGACTTTCCATCGCGATATATTGCTTATCATTATCGCCTGCGCGAGAAATAACAGACCACGATTGCGAAATGCTATCAATTTTGCATTCTGTATTTTGGCGACTTCCCAATTCTTGGTTTTCGTCTGTAAAGGCTCGTTTATACCAACTGCCATCCCAAGCATTTTGATTTAAGTTCTTTTTCAAAAACTCCTTCTTTTGTGCATAATCTTCTGCTTGTTTCGTATCGCCTCTTTCTTGGCATAGGCTTTGCATTTGGTCTAAAACCGTATAGAGGAAAAATCCAAGCCAGACACTCTCTCCTTTTCCCTTGTTTCCAACCGTATTCATTCCATCGTTCCAGTCCCCAGAACCGATCTTTGGAAGCCCATGCTCACCTAAGTTGTAGCCTTTTGCAATCGCTTTCTGGCAATGCTCATAAATGCTTCCTACTTGTTCTGTTAGTGGATAGGCATCATATTTTTCGTCTACCCCTTCTGGTAACGGTGCTCCAGCACGATATGGTACCATTTCCTCTAAAATGCTTTTATCTCCGGTATATTGTACATATTGGCATACCACATATGGTAACCACAATAAATCATCTGAAAATCTGGTACGAATTCCCCTTCCTGTTTCTTCGTGCCACCAATGCTCTACATCTCCCTCTGGAAACTGATGACTTGCATGCTTCAAGATTTGCTCTTTGGTCTTATCTGGCTGAAAATATAGAAGGGAAAGCGAGTCTTGCAACTGGTCACGGAAGCCAAAGGCACCACCAGATTGGTAATAGCCACTTCTGGCTAGCATACGAGAAGCAATCGTCTGATACATACACCACCCATTGAGTAGCAAATTGGTAGACTCAGATGGTGTTTTGACTTGCACCCTTCCTAGTATTTCTTCCCAGTTATGCTTTACTCTGCGATATTCTTCCATACAAATTGCGAAATCCGTGTATTTTTCAATCTGTTTTGAAATATCTGCTTTGTTTTCTTCACAGCCTAGCAATAGGACAAGTTTCTTTTCTTCAAAAGCCTCTATCGTAATTCCGCACTTCGATGGCAATTCTGCCTTCTCGGAACAGTGCATTTTCGCCATCGAGATAGCCTTTGGCTAAACTTTCTGGCGAATCTAAACTGCCATTTCCAAAAAAAGAAAAACGATTTCCCGTGTAGGATTGAATGGTTTGGCTAGAAGCCACATATCCTACTTGTTTGCCATCCATTTGTACCTTATTTTCAAACAAGATACCATGCTTAGTTGCTTCTTCCGTTAATTCAAAAAAGGTGTGGGATTTACTTTCTTCTTCATCTAATACTGGTTTGATATAGTAAATGAGTTTCAAATTGCGTTTTTTCGGCTCTTGATTTTTCAAGGTTAGTACCTGTACTTTGACAGCGTCTTGCTCCGGTACAAAGACTAACATTTCCTGCTCCATTCCGCTGACTACTATGGGCATATTTGGCATAGCCAAACCCATAGGTAATCTGGTATTTACGCTCATCTGGCATCGGATTTAAGCCTAGACTCCACATGGCTTTTTGGTCTTCGTCTAGGAAATATACAACTTCCGATGGTACATCGGTTACGCCATTGTTGTTCCATGCAGTTAAACGATTTAAGCGTGAATTTTTGTAATACGTGTATCCGCCCATGGACTCGGTCAAGATACTGCCAAACTTTTCATTGGCAAGCACATGACTCCATACGGTTGGAGTACGCTCATTTTTCGATACACAAATTTGGTATTCCTTGCCGTCTTTGCTAAAATGCCCATACCCATTCTCATACAAACCTTCTTCAACTGGTAAATCTTTGGTTTTGTCTTCTTCTAATAAAAATGTTTGTTTTTCTTTGTTTTCCATTCGTGTACTACCATGATGTGTTGCTGTTTCCTCTTCCATTTCATTTAATTGTTCTTCTAATGCTCCTTCATGGCAATCCACGATGAAATTAGCACGAAAAGCCAAGATTTCCTTATCTTCTTGGTCTTGAATATTATTGAGGACAAAGATACCATTTCTTTGATTTTGCAGATATAATAGATTGCGATTTGAAATGGCGTTTAAGATGGCATCTCGCACATAGCCTTCATAGTTTTCTTTTTCCTCATTTAGAATAACCAGTTCCATTAAAATATTTTTCAAACGGTAATATTCATAGGCTTTGAGGACATCTTCTAACACTTCTCGGTCTGCCATTTGACTGATCTTCACAAGTAAAATTGGACTATCTCCTGAAATTCCATATTTCCAGAGTTTTGTACTTTCTGCTGAGATTACTTTTGGAAGTTTGCTTGCTTGTTTTAATAGACTTGATCGTTGCAAATGAGACAACAATCGTTGATACAAATTTAATTCTCGCGCTTTAATCCCTAAATACAAGTTCTCCGCTTCTGTTTTAGCTCGCGATAATTCAAATTGTTTTTGGATATAGTCTGCGTTTCGATACGGTGCTAATTTTTCTAAGCGAAATGCGCTACTTTCCTCGGTGTAAATCACAAAGTCTAGACAAACGGTCTTTTCTGGTTCAATGGTTACCATACGTTTCATCGCAACAATCGGATCTACCGTGTAGCCTACTTGGCTTTCCAAGGCTTTCGACTCTTGGACTGCCCTCGGAATACCAATATTCCCTCTTCCAAAAAACTTTTCTTTGTCAATTTCAAATTCCAATTTTCCAATACATGGTGCTTCTGTAAAGAGCATAGCCGCTAATTTCACGCTAGCTTCACTTTCTTGCCTTGCTTTTCTCTCCAATACCAAGGTTTCCATTTCTTCTTGGTATTGGTATCTTAAGAATAGGTTGTTAAATGCCTTATGGGCTTGGTCTTGTTTTGCTGTTGATAAAATTGGTTCAAAAAATCCTGTTACTTCTAGTGTTTCGGTTTGTGTTCCATGATTGGTAATTTCTAACCTGCGGATTTCGATTGGCTCACTTGGGTCAATTCCAATACGCAAAGTGGTTTCTAAATTGCCATCGGTTCGCATCCATTTGTCTCCATCTGGGAAAAAGGTAATTTTCACTTTGTCTGGTAGAGCAATCTGTGGCAAAATGGCGGAAGACCAGGTTTTCTTTCGTTTCTCGTTTTTGAGATAAAAGAAAATCCCTTGGTTTTCCTCGTCTGTTTCTTGATAACGATTAATCTGAATATCTTTGTATTTGCTATACCCTGTCCCTGTTTGGTTTGTAACAATGGTATAGGCTTGATTGGCAATGGTATTGGATAAATTACGATTTGGATTGCAGGTAAGGTAGGTTCTCTCACTGTATGCGTCATAATCTACTGGCTTCATTTTCTCTACCTTTTCTTTTTCCTCTTTAGTAATCACCACTTCTTCTGGCATACGCTCTTGTAGCAAGATTTTTACGGATTGTATTTCTGGGTTTGCCATCATTCTTTTTTGTAGGATGTTGTTTGAAAATAAGTTGTTAATCGAAAGCAAAATTAAGCCTTGATGGTGTGCCATATATGTTTTCACTAATTCATACGCTCTATTTTTACGTAGTCTTGTTGGCGTAAAGTCTACTGCCTCATAGTATCCATACTTTTGAAACATGCCACATTCTTGCAAGCGTTTGAGGTTATTCACGACTTCTTTTGGATAGTCTGTAACTGCTAAAATACTGCCATAGGAAGATACCACCATTTCATCTGCTAACCCTCGTTTTAATCCCAGCCACGGAATTCCAAATGCTTTGTATTGGTAATTGTTATATAAATCCTTCAAATGAAATGCCGCTTCGGAAATACCCCAAGGAATACCGAGTTTATGGGCATACATTTGTTGGCTCATCACCATAAACTTGCACGACTCGTCAAGTAAACTCAAAGGGTATTTCGGAATATTGACATTTGGCATCCAATACTCAAACGAGGTTCCTGACCAAGAAATGAGCCCTTTGTAGCCATCTAATACAGTTAAAGTTTTGGATAGGTTCTGCCAATGTTTTTGTGGAATATCTTTTTTCGCAATCGCAACTAGACTTGCTTGTCTTGCTTCTGACGCAAGTAGGTCATAGTATGAGTCGGTTAAACGATTTTCTTCTACATCATAGCCAATGGAAAGCAAGCGATTTTCTTTGCTATAGAGCGGTGTAAAATCTGTCCCCGTAATCCATCTATCCGCTTGGCTTGCTAAGGCTTCTATTCTTTCTTTTTGGTCTGGATGGCTATTTTTCAATTCTTCCAAAAATGCTCTTAGTACATATAAATACCCCACAAAGTTTCCACTATCTACAGCCGAAATGTATTTGGGAGAAAGTGGCGTCAAGGTCTGAATATTGTACCAGTTATACAAATGGCCATTCCATTTTGGTAGTTTCTCAATGGAAGGAAACATTTTTTCATACAAGTTCAAAACAAAATTTGCATCTTCCCACTTTAGGTCATAACTACTAGCAACTGCCAACAAAGCAAGTCCAATGTTCGTTGGTGAGGTACGGTAAGCAACTTTTTCTTTTCGGTCTTCTTGGTAGTTATCTGGTGGTAAATAGTTGCCTTGTTCGTTCAAATGGTCGCGAAAGAATTGCCAAGTACGTTTCCCGACTTCTAGCAGATGCTCTTTTTCGTCTTTGTTTAGCGCTTCTAAGGCATTTTTTTGTTCCACTTCTTTCCCAATTTGGTAATATACTGCTGGGATACAAAACCAGAAAACGCCGAAGCCAAGAAAGATTGGCGAAAGGAATAATACACCTGCACCAAGGCATAGGATGCTTGCTACTAAATTTGCACTCATGGCTTGATAGTAACTTGCTAAATTAGTTTTACAACTTCTTTCTGCCTCTTCTGCGGTTGTCCATTCTAATAGATGCTTTTTTTGTTTTACCATTCGGTAAATGGTTTTCGTAATGGCTTTTAGATGGTTCCATGCTTGGTCTGGTAGGGCTCCAATTCCTAGTATTGCACGGTAAATGCTAGCACGCACAATTCCATAAGTTTGGGTGAATTTCTTGCGGTTCTTTTGTCCATCTTTTTGGTACATACAGAAATCTAATAAGTCTAGTAGAGATGGTAACACGAACCATAGACAAAAGAAAATCCAGTAACCTCCTAGCATCTGTCCTTGCCAGATGGAAAAAAGGCTAATCCAGACAAGCAGTCCCACAAAAAAGATGGGAGTAATACCACGAAGTAGGTTGTCCAATATCTTATACTTAGACAGCAAATTGAGTGGATTAACAATCCATTCGCCTTCCTCGTTTTTCACTTTTCTACATAGCCATCGGCTAATTTGAAAATCTCCTCTTAGCCAACGCATGGCTCGTTTTTGGTAGGATAAATAGTTTTTCGGATAGCCGTCCATGAGGAGAATATCTGAGGCAAGTCCACAACGCAAGTAGCTTCCTTCGAGTAGGTCATGGCTGAGTACTACATTTTCTGGTATTTTCCCCTGTAGGACCTCTGAAAAGACGGTTACATCATAAATGCCTTTTCCAGTATAAATGCCTTCTTCAAAATTATCTTGGTATACATCGGAAATAGCGTTGGTATACGAGTCTACGCCTCCGCTTCCAGCAAAGATTTTTGCAAAGTTGGTTAAGATACTGGCTTCTAAATCAATTCCAATACGTGGTTGTAAGAGGGCATGCCCTTTGGTAACACGTGTTCCTTCTTGGTTGCATTGTGGATGGTTTAGGATATGTCCCATTGCTCCAATGAGTTCTAGCCCAGTTCCTAGCACTAAATCTGTATCGGCATCCAGTGTAATGATATATCTTACTTTGGGAATTTTGCTAGCATAGGCAAACCCTTCTAGGTTTCCGTCTAGTACTGCTTCATTAAATTGAGTTAGCAGTCCTCGTTTTCGTTCCCAACCTAAAAAACATTCTTCTCCCTCGCACCAAGTACGT
>ERZ777306.4272-NODE-4272-length-13296-cov-5.313798_pt1 | contig 13296 bp, 11 predicted proteins | sample MGYA00374966_ERZ777306 | MGnify/ENA primary metagenome ERZ777306 (study PRJEB29329, sample SAMN06343882) | mouse gut metagenome | isolation source: Mouse cecum | place: Austria: Vienna | collected 2014-11-15 ...
CAGATACGTTTTCCCGTCAATGAAAAGGATATTGCCATACCGATACCGGTACTTGTCTTCCAGGGTCCTTAACGAAATGTCTGTGATTACAGTCTCATCGCAAATCCAGATGCCTCCCACCCGAATCCAGGACATGGCCAGATCCGGGGCTGAGTAGGTATCCCAAATCTTGAAGGACTGCTCAGAAATTGCCGCATTTTTCACAGGCCGGCTATTGATATAAACACTCCCAAAGCGTTGCTTTTCCAAAATAAATCATCCCTCCTCCTTTGCATACAGCCGTACCATTGAATCTCTCCGAACAAACAGCAGCCCAGCTGAACCGTTCATGGTCCAATCATCCCGCTCCCGTAGCCCATTGATTGCGGTATTGGGCCGCAGTACCAGATCATAGTCGGTATAGTCCATAAGCTGACCAGCCACCATATCGCAGCCAGAGCAGGCAAACACAGTCTGTCCAACCAAGCCTGCCGACAGCTTATCCACCTGAGCCAGCGGCTCCAGCACAGGTCGGAATCCAAGCTCATTGTCGACAATTTCATGGCCAATAGGCCGCCAGTTTCGCGGAGACCGTCCACCCCGGGCAACGCCCTTTGTTATGTTTCCCTGGCATCTCTCCTGACCAAAGAACGCAGCCTGGCTCCAGTGCCAGATTTCATCGTCTTCGCCCACCTCATCCAGAGCCATATCCCACTCGTTGTCTTCATCTATGTTGGAACCAACACGCAGCGACCGGCACAGATAGGGGACTGTGTCAATGCAGATGACATTCCCAAACAAATATCGGTACCTGGTATCCAGCTTGTTCAAGTGGATGCCAGTAGCCACAGTGCGGTCGCAAATCCAGATGCCTCTAACACGAATCCATGGTAACGAATAGAGTCGGTTCTCGCAGGTATCCCCAATCCGGAAATAGCAGTTGCGAACATCCCTTGTGTCATCCGCTGGAATCTCATTAACATAGAGGCTTCCAAATGATCGCTTTTCCAAAAATAAACCCTCCTCCCAAATTGAAATCTACCAGGATGGTATGCAAACTGGGGTAAATCCATTCTAGCAGACCCTATATAAGAAAGAGGACTATCTCTCAAAATTCACCCCCATTGGCATAGCCCGTTAACTCCAAACCCATCAATAAACAGAAAATATGCAAATAATATGCAGATAATACCCTGATAGCCCAAGCGCAATAGGCATTTAATGAGCAGATAATATGTTAATAATATGCGATTAATACGTCTAATAGGCAGATAATATGCGAATAATATCTGGACAGAGATCGTAAGAAGACTGGGCTGGTTGGGTCCCAGTGAGACCGGTGGAGCTGTGGCCATCAAACGGCCGGGAGCAGGCTGTCTGGTAAATAGTGGGGGAGAGGAGCTGTGTATAGAAATAGGTGGAAGGGGCCTTTGTAAAAAACGAATCCCAGGGTATAAAGGACATAGGTCATCCAGACCAAATAAAGGTTGCCCATCAAGCTCACTAAAAACCATCCTAGGAACACCCAACCCACGCCAAATACCATGACAACCCCAATTGTCACGGGGAATCTACTAGGAACCGCCCATGCCCCAAGCAAACAGCCCTTTTGGCAACTCTAATCCTACCAACGCTCTCCCGGAATCTGAACCTGACCGCCCGCATCGATAGGGCCAAAGCCCTCCATCGCCTTCCCCGGAGAAAACTACCACAAAACTATCCCAGAAAGGTTCCCGTCCACAGCCTTCCCCGAAAATAGGATACAGCCAGAATGGAAAATGCATCTCCACACGCAGCTTAATTATAGGCCATATCGGAAAAGGTTGGAATTAAGGGATGAGAAGTGGGCCTCATCATGAGCTATCCCGGGAATGGACCTCAGACAAACGGGAAACGAATCCCCCGAAAACAGAGGAAATGCTGTATATGATGGGGATACCACGGCTATCGACAATTAATAGTACATTATCCAACCTTTTTGTCGTATATGCTCCGCAAATTAGGTGGTTTCTATACTGATTTGGAGAAGTAGAAGTCATGGTCGAAGGGGAGAGGTGGCGGGATGGGGTTCCGTGGCGCTTTGGACGTCACCGAGCACCCAAATCTCTGCTCAGATTTGGGATATCCTCTCGCCAAAGGAAGTAGAAAGCCCTGCCCGCCTTCTGCATCTGCTCAGTGGTACTATGTTCATCCGTAAACCACCTCACGCTTAAGGGCGGAGGCTTCGGGCACTTCTATTGCACACCCTTCTTCCTGGGGAGCGCGGAGACTATGGCCCGGCGGAATATCAGCTGGACCAACTGGTCGCTGTGTGACAAAGATGAGACTTTCGCCGCATTGCACCCTAGCGCCTTCTGCGAGGCCGTCTGGACACAGGAGGATCTGAGTCAGTCAAGTCAATTTGTCTTTCCCTGATTCTGAACATAAACAGCAATCAGCGGGCGGCAGTGAAGGAGTATTGGGTTGAGGACTGCGCAATTGATTCGGGCACAGTCTTCCCGGAAAGATAGTTGTTGTTACCAACAGAGAGGTGGGCAATTAGCTTGCCTCTCTTTCATTTTTTTGCTGCCCAAATACCATCGATCGGTAAGGCAGTTCAAAACACATGGGCATGGGTCCAAGGAAAAACTTCCCCGCCACATTCCTTCGTATCCACTAAAAAAAGATGGCTCCCTCATACAAAGCAAGGGGAATTATGTTTCATCAGGATATGAGATATCCAATATATCCCCAATAGGAATCACAGTTTTATCCACAAAAACAATCGTGCGCTCTATTTCGTCTATCTTTTTAACCTTCCCCGTCACAGTGACGTATGCTCCACCATCCTTCTTCCCATCTGGCTTGAAATACAATACCGAGACCTCTGGATGCTCACTTACCCTGTCCATTATCTTCTGAAGTCGCTCGTCGAGAACAACCAGCTGATCCTCCTCCAGCTCAATTCGCTGATCTGTCAGCCTGGCGGTTTCCCGTATAGCTGCCCCATGTCCAGAAAGGGCCGCAAAGGGGGCAAACTGAGCCGCCCGGTCTTGTATAGACATTCTTGGACGGGTCGGCAACCCTGGTAGAGGGTAGGGGAGGTCGATGATGTCATCGTACTTATGCGTAATCGTTAGCTTCACATCCAACACTTATATTCCTCCTAAGCCCTGTGACCGCCAATTTGCTGGTTTCTCTCAATCGCTGTCGCCCCATCCATCAAACTGGTACCCTTCAGTATGGCATTCTTTCCATACTTCTCCTGAATACTCAACATTGCTTTTTGAATGCTTTTCTCCCGTGTCAGTGCTTCTTCTTCAGCCTCCAACTCCTCCATTGCTCTGAACAGGTCCATCTGTTCAAACTTCTGCTCAACAGATTCTTCCTCTGTTGTATGGTTGGCTACAACATTGAGTCGACGAATGAGCAGCTTGGGGTCAACAATATTGTCATACAATTCCATCGCAGCATTCACAATCAGTTTGCTGGAAGAAGTCATACGCCTCAAGTTCGTGCTGCCATGAGCGTGTTTGGGAATTTGCCGGCCATATCGGTCCATCATCACAGGGCCCTTATAATCCTCAGTCAGTCCTTCTCTGTCATACCCAACCGTGAGTACCACCTGGTCGGTCACCAGGCTCTGGCTCAACAGGTCCAGAGCCAACCGTTCAGCCATCTCCCGGACGACAAGCTTGGCCTTGTCAAACGTATATGGTGACTGCAACACCTGTCCCGCTCCAGAGCTGCTGGATTTGGGCTTGTATGCCTTAATGTCAGCCATAGTCACCGGTTCATAACCCCAGGCATGATCTATCATCAGCTCTGCGTTCACGCCAAACAGCTTGTAGAGTAATGCCTCGTTCTTTCTGGAACATCGGGCAATATCACCCATGGTATATAGGCCATTGGCTTCCAGTTTCTTGATCAACCCCTTCCCAATTCGCCAGAAATCGGTCAACGGACGATGATCCCAAAGTAAGCGGCGATAGCTCATCTCGTCCAACTTCGCTATCCGGACCCCATCATGATCTGGGTCAATATGCTTCGACACAATATCCATCGCTATTTTGCTGAGATACATATTTGTGCCCATTCCGGCGGTGGCAGTGATTCCCGTCGTTTGAAGTACATCCAAAATCATCTTTTTGGCCAACTCATAGGCCGAGAGGTGATACATCTCCAGATAGTTTGTGGCGTCAATGAATACTTCGTCAATAGAGTAGGGATAGATGTCTTCAGGGGCTACATACTTCAAATATACACTGTATATCCTCGTACTGTAATCGATATAAAGGGCCATCCGAGGTCTAGCAACTATATAATCCAGAGCCAAATTCAGATTAGATTTCAAAGTGGGAGCATCCGTTGAGGAGCCGGTCAAGGTGTGCCCAGGAGCTTTGTTTTGCCTTTGCAAATTGACCTCCTTGACCCGCCGAACCACTTCAAACAGTCTGGCCCGGCCTGATATCCCGTAAGCTTTCAGGGGAGGGGTCACAGCCAGACAAATAGTCTTCTCTGTTCTGCTGATGTCGGCCACTACCAGGTTGGTTGTCAGGGGATTGAGGCCCCGCTCTACGCACTCGACACTCCCATAGAAGCTCTTGAGGTCAATGCAGAAGTATATTCTCTGTTTCATGAGTCATCCCCCTTCTGATTACTTACAAAAATAGCCGCAGGAAAGCCCACTCCGCAAAGGGTGGGAGCAGTCAGTATATATAGTATATCATACCCTTCCTCTCGCTAAAAGAGAAGGGTTTCATTTTTCTTAGTGTTATTTACATGGGCCGCCAACTTCTTCTGGCTGATATCGGGTTGCGGTGGTAGATGCAAGGAAGGAGAAAAGGACCTTCTTTCTCTGTGGATGCGAAGATTGGATTGAATACACAGGTGTATTCTTCCCTTTATGCAGATACAGGGGTTGGGTTGAATGCCCATAGCATCCATTTTTTGGTGTACACAGAAAAACGTGGTAGAAATTTTTTAGCCTCCAAGCCCATATGTCCTGAGTTACCACACAGATCGATGGTATCCTGGGAAAATTTTTTGAGAAATTTTCAAAAAGGGGTTGACAAGAGCCTCATTTATTCGTATTGTCAAAGTGATAGTATCAAGTTGATAATATCACTTTGATAGAACTCAGCAAATTTGTATAAATGAGGTGAATATTATGGCTTTAACAAAAGATTTGGCCGGATATCAGCACCCCTATGTGACCGTAGACGGCGTTTTGTTCCGCTCAAATGGTACCTGCTTGGAGGTCAAGCTGATTCAGCCTCCCAAGTTGGAGGGTCAGTGGAGTCTCCCTGGCGGTTTTGTATCCATTGACAAGCTGGCAATCGACACACTTCGGGAAAAGATGGCTGAGAAGGCTAATATTTCTGGGTTTTATGCGGAGCAGCTCCAAACTTACGATGCCCTGACCAGAGATGAGCGGGGGAGAGTCCTCACCATCGCCTATCTCTGCCTGACCAACGACTTCTCTGATTCCAACGACTGGTTCGCTGTTGTATCAAACGACGAGCTGGCGCAGGAGGATATGGTCATCAAGCTGGACAGCCTGGCATTCGACCACGGTCAGATTATTCGGGATGCCAAGGAACGGCTGACAAACAAGCTGTGGTACTCTGACCTGGCTCGGTATCTGTTACCAGAGGAATTCAAGATGTCAGCTGCACAAAGGCTCTTCGAGATGCTTGAGGGGTCTAACTACCACAATAACTTCAGGCGTAATATGAGAGACCGAGTCATTGAAGTCGGCATCGAAACCAGTGGCCACCATGGTGGTCCCAAAGCCACACTCTACCGCTGGGCGACCCCCAACAGAAAGGAGAAGTAATCATGCTGTATATTGACAGAATGCCCGTCACTGGCGGGAAGTTCCCCAACCAGGAAGTCTATATCGACTTCGATGAGCTGCACAGCCTGGACAAGCGGGCCCCGCACGAGGTTCTGTGCAAGTTCGAGAGCAACGACGATCTGATCGCCCTGATGCAGCTGAAGCGGTCCATGGACGATATGGGGTTCCGGGACGTCTCCCTGTTCCTCCCCTACCTGCCCTACGCTGCTCTGGACCGCACAGAGAACAAGCGTTGCCTGGGTGCCAAAATCAACGGTGAGCTCATCAATTCCCTGAATTTCCAGGAGGTCCGGACATGGGAGGCCCATTCCAATGTGGCTCTGGCCCTCACCAATCACATCCAGGACCGTCTGATGTCTCTGGACATTGCGAACCAGGTCGTTGGCGGCCTGATTGCACAGGGCGTATCTGAGGAAGATATCGTGTATGTCTTCCCGGATGCCGGTGCAAAGACCAGGTACAAGTCCTTGAATCCGAAGCAGTTCATCACGTTTGAGAAGGCCCGCCGGTTCAATGACGGTTCTCTTCGTAACCCTCGCATTGGCGAGAAGATTTATGAGGGCACTCCCATCTACGCCGTTGTTATCGACGACTTGTGCCGCGGCGGCCGCACCGTATGCAATGCCGCTAAGGTGGTCAAGAGCCTGGGTATCCAAAAGGTACTGTTCTGCGTGGCCCATACCGAGGACACAGTCTATACTGGACCCATTCTCGATGACCCGAATGTGGACGCAATCTATACGACAGATTCTTGTCTGACCCATGTGGATCATGAGAAGCTGCACATTATTAAGGAGGTTTTAACCTATGAAGAAAATGTTTGTTGCGGTTGATTATCAGTGCGATTTCGTCTGCGGAGCCCTGGGGTTCCCTGGGGCCGAGCTGCTGGACGAAGGTATCGTCCAGTGCGGCAAAGAGACTGAAGCTGAAGGGGCCGTCATTGTGGAGACCAAGGATACCCACAGGGATGACTACCTGCAGACCCGCGAGGGTAAGGCGCTGTCCATCCCTCACACGATCTACGGCACCCCCGGCTGGGACACCTACGGGAAGACCGGCCTCTGGCTGAAGGAAACGCCCCACATCGTCATCATGAAGTCCACCTTTGGCTGCCCGCCCGACGAGCTGCTCAAGCTGCCGGATGGCGTGGAGGAGATTGAGGTCGTTGGCCTGGTGACCAATATGTGCGTCATCTCCAACATCTGCTGTTTCCAGGCCCGCTATCCAAACGCCCAGATCACTGTCTATGAGAATCTGTGCGCCAGCTTCAACAAAGACTTGCACGACAAGACCATGGATGTCCTTCGCGGCCTCCAGGTAAACGTCGTCGCATACAACAAGGAGGTTTGATCCATATGCCCGCAAAGTACACAAAACCTGTTCCCGCTCTGCTGCTGACGGATTTCTATAAAATCTGCCATCGCTCTTTCTTCAATCCCGACACCACTCAACTGGTGTCCTACTGGACGCCCCGCAAGAGCCGTTTGGAGCACATCGACTATGTCGTTATGTTTTGGCTGCAGGCTACCTGCAAGAAGTATCTCATCGACCACTTCAACGTGACGTTCTTTGAGCGGCCCTGGGAAGAGGTCCGAGAGGAGTATGTCACCTATGTTGCCGCCACTTTCTACGAGGATATCGCTGAGGGCGAGATTGAGGCGTTCAAGAAGATCTACGACCTGGGCTACCTGCCCATCGAGATTCGCGCCGTCCCGGAAGGGGTCCGGGTCCCCATTGGCTGTCCTGCCCTGGAGATTCGGGCCACTGAGGACTATGCCTTCTGGCTGCCCCAGTATCTGGAGACTATCCTCTCCTGCAACCTGTGGAGCCCGATGACTGCGGCCACCCTGGCAGACGCTAATCGTCGAGCCCTCGCCTCCTGGTATGATAAAACCGTGGACGATGGAGTCCCCGTCCGCACTGGCGCAGGCGACTTCTCCATGCGGGGAATGCCGGGAGATGATGCCGCTATCATGGCTGACGCCGGCCACCTGCTCTCTTTCTCCTCTACAGCCACCGTCCCCACCGCCTGGGCGTTGAATTGTTTTTACAATGCCCCCTTCTCCGTGGCCAGGGGCGTACCCTCCACTGAGCACTCCATTCCAGAAAGTTTTGGGCAGGAGCGGGAGTTGGATTACTTCAAGCGGGTTCTGACCGAGCGCCCCACCGGGCCTCTCAGTATCGTCTCCGACACCTGGGATCTGGAAAAGGTCCTGGTGGAGCATCTGCCCAAGTTGAAGGACTTGATTATGGCCAGAGACGGCAAGGTGGTCATCCGTCCAGATTCCGGAAAGCCCGCCGACATTATCTGCGGGGTAGACGGGGAAATGGATGGTTCTCCTCTGGCGGTCGATGGCTGTATCGGCCTGTTGTGGAAACTCTTTGGTGGCAGAATCAACAGTAAGGGCTATCGGGAGCTGGATCCCCATATTGGCCTTATCTATGGCGACGCCATCACCCACGAGAGTCTAAACGAGATTTGCAGCAGGCTGGAACGGCTGGGATACGCCGCCAACAATATCATCTTCGGGTTTGGTTCCTATACCTATCAGTATGTCACCAGGGACACTTTTGGGTTCGCTCTCAAGGTCACCCATGGTACCGTCGCCGGAGAGGAGCGGTACATGTTCAAGGATCCGAAGACAGATAAAGGGACCCACTCCGCCAGCAAGAAGTCCCAGAAGGGTATGTGTATCGTGACCCAGGGGGCTGATGGAAAGCTGACATACACCGACCAGCATACCATTACCGAGTCAGATTCGCCCGATAATCTGCTCCGCCCTGTTTTTCTTAACGGCGAGCTGTTGGTTGATGAAGACTTTGACACCATCCGCCATCGGCTCCACCCGGATTTTTGAGAAGGAGGTTGTATTCAACAATGAAGTTGTCTCAGAAAATCATTCAGTGGCTCCAGGGCTGGTTCACCAAGAATCATCGTAAAACAGCCGTCATCGGTATCTCCGGCGGCAAGGACAGCGCAGTGGTCGCAGGCCTCTGTAAAGAGGCCCTGGGCAGCCAGAACGTCGTCGGGATCATGATGCCCAACGGGGTGCAGTCCGATATCTCCGACTCCGAGCAGGTCGTCAATGAGCTGGGCATTCGCTTCGGTGTGGCCAATATCAAGCCCGCTTATGATGCAATCCTCCAGTGTGTAGAGGAGGCTCTGGGCTACCAGGCATCTGATGGGGCCAAGATCAATATCGCTCCCCGCATCCGCATGACGGTCCTGTACGCCATCTCTCAGACCATCTCCGAAACTGAAGCTGCCCAGGCGTGCGTGGTGGGCACCGGGAACAGGGGAGAGGCAGAAGTGGGCTACACAACCAAGCACGGAGACTCTGCCTGTGACGTGAATCCTATCCGCAATCTCTGGGTGGATACAGTCCTGCAGGTGGGCGATGAGTTAGGATACTACCCCCAGGTCGTCCATAAGGCCCCCAGCGATGGGCTGTGCGGGAAAACAGATGAAGATCGGCTGGGTTTCTCCTACTCCCAAGTGAAGGCAGCATTCACAGGGAGAGATGTTCCCGCAGAGCAGCTGACGAAAATCATGAAAGCACATGCGGCGTCGGAGCACAAGAGAGGGCTCCCGGATATATTCCCTTACGAAGATTGTTGACAAAAACGGCGAGCTGGCATATTAGCCAACTCGCCTTCTTCTTTTCTAAATTCCATCGATCGTCAGGACAGCTTAGAACACATAGGCCAAGGCCTCAGAAACTTCTATTGCCACATTTCTTCGTATCCACCAAAAAAGGATGGACCTCAAATGGGAATATTGCGTCAGGTATCCTGATTGGAGGCCTCGATAATCTTCACAAAATCCGTGGGCTTGAGGGACGCACCCCCAATCAGACCACCGTCTACATCGGGCTGAGCCAGCAAAGTTTCTGCATTCTCTGCATTCATAGAACCGCCATACTGGATGGTCACAGCTCGGGCCACATGAGCCCCATACTGTTTCCGAATCACATCACGGATCATCTTACACACCTCGCCCGCCTGCTCTGCGGTGGCAGTTTTGCCTGTCCCAATGGCCCACAGAGGCTCGTAAGCAATGATAACATGGCGAGCTTTCTCGGGAGCCACACCAGCCAGAGCACACTTTACCTGATAGGTGATGAGCTCCATGGTAACACCCAGCTCCCTCTGTTCCAGGCTCTCACCTACACAAATAATAGGAATCAGGTCAGCTTCAATAGCGGCATGGACCTTTTTATTCACCGCAAAGTCAGTTTCATTGTAGTACTGCCGGCGCTCGGAGTGGCCAATGATGACATACTTGGCCCCAGCCTCTTTGATCATCTCAGCGGTGATTTCCCCAGTATAGGCACCGTGGTCCAACTCATGGCAGGTCTCTGCGCCAATGGCGATGTGACAGCTCTTGAAAGTTCGAACGGCAGCATGGATATTGGTGGCTGGAACACAGAGTACGACCTTGCACCATTTCCCCTTAGGCATAATGGGTTCCAGATTCTCAGCAAATTCCTTCATCTGGGACAGGGTATTATTCATCTTCCAATTTCCTGCAATGACTGTGTTGCGATATCGGCGATTCATTTTGTCAATCACTCCTTCTAGTTTTTGGATTGAAAATCCAAGCTATCCATTATACAAAAATGAATTATAGATGACTTATAGAAGTATTTCAATATGAATTTTTGCAGTATTTAGGGTCAAATATGTATTTTTCGTATGCGTTTTGCATATGTAGAAAAGTTATTTTTGGAGGTTGTTGCCCAATTCTTTTTTCTGATGCTAAAAATAGGCCTATGTAGCCAGAATACAAAAATGCGGGCCCTTTTGGGCCCGCTTATTTGCGTTTGCAGACCCGATTGGGTCCACTAAATGGCAGGAGTTTCGAAAAGGTTTGCCTTAGAAGGGGAGCTCGTCACCCTCATCCTCAACGGGGGCAAAGAACTCGCCAGCATCGGCAGTGGGAGCGGCATCAGCCGCAGCAGTCCCAGCGGCGGGTGCAGCGCCTTCGCTCTTGTTCTCGCCGTACTTCAGGACGACCACAGAGCCGTCGAAAGGCCGCATCTGGTAGCTGATATTGCCGCCATACTCGCGGGCCTCAATGGAGCCGGCGACGCACACGATAGCGCCGTTGGCGATAACCTTGGACAGCCGCTCAGCGCTCTCCCGGAACACGGTCACGTTGATGATGGTCTTTTTCTCGTCATAGGCCTTGTCCTTGCTGTAGGAGCCGTTGACCAGGTCGAAGACCTTCTCAGCAGGCATGTTCGTCTTCAGTCCGAAGGTGAAGAAGGGAACGCCGCTGCCACCGGTCTGCAGGCCATTGGTGACATAGGCACGGCCGCTCACAGTGCCGGCCATGGGGGTGTTGTGAACCACGCCGTCCTTGCCGGTATAAGTAGTGGTGACCACAGCGATGTTGTCGCCGATGGTGGGGTCAACGCTGTCCTTCCGGCTGCCGCCGTCCACGATGTTGTCGACATTGATGACCAGCCGCTTGGCAGGAGTACCGTCCTTCCGATTGTAGTCCTCCATCTTCATGGGGCCGGACACGACCACCCGGCGGCCCTTGACCAGGACCTTGGACATCTTCTCAGCCAGGTCGCCGAACAGGTGCAGATCGACGAACTCATCCTTCTCCAGGCCATCCTCGCCGATGACGCCGTAGGTCTTGCCCTTCTCGTAGGTGCCGTTGGCCCGGGCCAGCAGGCGCTCGACGGAGCCGCGGATCCCGATGGAGACGCTCAGAAACGCCTTCTTGTCCGCAGTCTTCTCGTTGAAGTAGGGGGCGGCGGAGGCGACATTGCCCTCCAGCATAATGGCGTAGGGAACATCCTTGACAGTCTTGCCGACCTGGGCGACCTTGTAGGCAGAACGACGGGTAGCGGTAGCGGTGTTAGTGTTGTTAGACATGGTAAAATTCTCCTTCATTATTCATGTATTTTTCCCCTAATCGTGAGGATGTCTTCATACTATGCAAACTCGAAAAAAGCTATTCCAGTGGATGGCTATAAATTTGCAAATTTCTGATATCCAAGACAATATCGAGGAAATGGAGCAATCTTTATACTATGCAGGCTCAAGAAATCTAATTCCGGGCAGGGAAATGCCTTCCTGCACAGTCAAAGAAGCACCTGCTTGTTAGGGCACTGGCATGGCTTTCGTCTTTTCTCGGGTGGATACAGAGGAACGTGGGGGAGGGATTTTTTTGAGGTGCAAGGCCTTGTGTCCTGAGCTACCCCAACGATCGATGGTATTTGGGCAGCCGTCTTGCAGGAGCCAGCCCTGATGGTTAGCTTTGAATTTTGGGAAGTTTAGATTTTTTTGTTGACCCAGTGCCCAGCAAGTTCTACTTCACCACGGGTCCTATTGATCCTGACTCGAATATCAGCTGTTGCCATCCTGGCCAAGAAATCTGTTTTTACTACCAGGTCTATTGGCTTAGATTTCGCCGTTGTATTATATCGGAACCAGATATCAGGGCAGGTTGTGTAATAGATACCAGGTCTGCCACCCTTGCGAATCAAGTTCTCTCGCACAGCCAAAACTTTTCGATCATAGCCAATAGCCGCCAATATTCCCAACAGCTTCCTGCGGGAAATCATCAGGGCCCGAAATGCAAGCGTCTCCAACTCATCCCAGTCTCCCATTTCCATGTAATGTACCATGAAAAAGTCCGTGGGGCTCATGCCATTCAACAGGCGTCCTGCTTCTGGATACTCATCGGATAACACATGCGACAGTTCAAATGGAATAGCCTTGGCATCCGGAGTCCAAACGGGCCGTTCCGCAATATTGCTTGTATACGGTCCTTCCCGAAGAATTACATCAACACCCTGCCACTGTATTGTTGGGTCATAGATTCGCTCAAATTCCAGTTGGTATGGAGCCGTTATCATATCCTTGAGCGGGGAGTACAGCCCCATATCAAGTTCGTCCATACTGATTGTCTTTACTATGATACTGTTATTCACACATACATACACCTGTTCTTTCTTCTTGCCGGGCAGCTAAATCCCCAACCGTCCCGGAATATTTCAAAACGGCCCCTCTGATGTTGGCTAAATCCTCTGGCTCAACTAGAGAGAACTTCTTTTCAAATTCTGCTGCCCCGCATCCTTGAAGCACCATAGCAACAAACTCAAAACAAAAATAATGACGCTCTCTGTTGATACCAACGGAAAACAGGCACCCAAACAGGCCCAACAAGTTGTAGTGGTACAGGGTTCTATTTGTGGTAAACCATTGAATGATATATCTCAGCCTATTGTATACCAGTCCAGGAACAGAGAGCATATACAGGCAGCACGGGGTCTGGGGATGTAGAGCATAATACCCAGACCCGGGCCGCTCAATTACAAATCCTCCAGGGAACGGGAGCCTGGGATACTTCCGGGCAAAGCTGTAAAAGGACCCGGCTGGCCCATCCAGTCCCAGGGATACGTGGGTGTAGTCAGCCCTGGTGGCTAGGTGGATCAACCGGGAAGGGATGGTTGTAGAGC
>ERZ777306.4275-NODE-4275-length-13285-cov-5.745427_pt1 | contig 13285 bp, 11 predicted proteins | sample MGYA00374966_ERZ777306 | MGnify/ENA primary metagenome ERZ777306 (study PRJEB29329, sample SAMN06343882) | mouse gut metagenome | isolation source: Mouse cecum | place: Austria: Vienna | collected 2014-11-15 ...
CCCTTTTGTACAATGCTCATGTGAAGGGCTTCATTACCGGCAACATCTACACCGGCAACAGCAAAATCCTGTGTGTGCCGGGCTTCAACTGCTATTCCTGCCCCGGGGCCGTAGGCGCGTGTCCCCTGGGCGCGCTGCAGAACGCCATCGCGGCCTCCGGCAGCCGCACGCCCGTTTATGTGCTGGGCATCCTGCTGCTGTTCGGGCTGACCCTGGGCCGCACCATCTGCGGCTTCCTCTGTCCGCTGGGGTTGATGCAGGATCTGCTTCACAAAATCCCTACGCCCAAGATCAAAAAAAGCCGGGTCACTCGGGTGCTCAGCTATCTGAAGTATGTCATTCTGGCGGTGTTCGTCATCGCCGTCCCCCTGTGGTACGCCTTCCAGCGTTATCCCGTGCCGGCCTTCTGCAAATACATCTGTCCGGCGGGAACCTTCGAGGGCGCCATCGGCTTACTGTCCAACCCGGTCAACGCCGATAAGTTTTCCATGCTGGGCATCCTGTTCACCCGCAAATTCGTGATCCTGCTGCTCATCATTGCCGCCTGCGTGTTCCTATACCGGGCGTTCTGCCGCTTTCTGTGTCCCTTGGGCGCGATCTACGGCCTGTTCGCCAAGGTCGCCCTGGTGGGCGTAAAGGTTGAGCCTTCCAGGTGTACCGACTGCGGCCGCTGCGTCAGCCAATGCCCCATGGACATCCGCCATGTAGGCGACCATGAGTGCATTCACTGCGGTCAGTGTGTCGATGCCTGCCCCACCAAGGCCATCGCCTTCAAAGCCGGGCGCGTGACCCTGCATGGCCCGGAGATGGCTTCGGCCTCTCCCGAAAAGAAAAAGCGCCTCCGCAGGAAGCGTATGATGGCCTGGGGCGCGGCGCTGCTGGTGATGGCCGGGGCGCTGTGGCTGTTCAACCAGCCGGAAGCCCCCGTTCAGTCGGAAACTCCGCCGCCCGCCGTCACCCAGGCCCCGGAGGATGACATCCCTGTGGGCAAGGAAGCGGGGATGCGCGCGCCGGACTTCACCGTGCCCGTCTATGGTCAGGAGGAGCCGTTCACCCTCAGCGCCCACCGGGGCAAAACGGTGATTGTGAACTTCTGGGCCACCTGGTGCACCCCCTGCTGCCAGGAGCTGCCCCACTTTGACGCCGTCAGCCGAAAGTACGGTGACGATGTAGCGGTGGTGGCCATCCACTCCGATTTGGTCACCGACGATGTGGAAGGCTACCTGGCCCAGTTTGATTATCAGCTGCCCTTCGCCCTGGACGAGACCGGCTCGGTCATCAAGTCCTTCGGCGGCTCCACCATGCTGCCCCAGACCGTAGTCATTGACGCCCAGGGCGTCATCACCTACAACGCGGTGGGCTCGGTGACGCTGGAAAAGCTGGAGGCGCTTCTGCTTTCGGCAAAGTGACGGCACAGGTTGCTTGCTGTTCGACTTTGAGAGGCATGTAAAACACAGGGAAATGGAAAACACCACTTTTTGACCGATTGCACGGACAGAGAAGTTGTTCTTTGTCCGTGCTTTTTATGCTGTGCTTATATGATTATCAAATCAATTCGAGGTTTGGGAACCTACTGTCAGGATCACTTCGCTCCCTGACTGCGTTTTGTGGCGCTCCGCGAAGGGGGGGGACGTTGGGGGCCTTGCCCCCATGCCCCCGCCTGAGAACCATCGACCCTCAGACTCCCTTTTTCGCAGCGTGATGAATTACTGCTGGTCAAGGATGATATGTCCATCCTCCACGCCTGCCACGGTGGCCAGGGACACGACCTTGAGTCCGCGCTCTCGCAGGCGCCTTCCGCCGGACTGAAAGCCCTTCTCCACGCATACGCCCGCGCCTACCGCAATGCATTCCGCCTGACGGAGAATGTCCAACAGGCCCTCGATGGCTTCGCCGTTAGCCAGGAAATCGTCAATGATGAGCACCCGGGCGCCCCGGAGCAAATGGCGCTTGCTCACGCGGATGACGTTTGTCCTTTGGTGAGTAAAGGAATAGACCCTGGCAGTGTAGACATCCGGGCCGACGTTGGTGTGGTCGCCCTTCTTGGCGAACACCACAGGGATGTTGCCGAAGGCCTGAGCCGTGGTGACGGCCGGAACGATGCCGCTGGCCTCCACGGTTAGGATACAGTCCACCTCATCCTCCCGAAATGCCTGATAAAACGCCTGACCCATCCGCACAGCCAGCCCTACGTCGATCCGATGGTTCAGAAAGCTGTCCACCTTCACCACGTCCTTGCCAATGCCTTGGCCTTCCCGAAGGATGGCCTCCCGCAGCTCCTTCATACGCGCACCTCCGCTTGTGTGTTGCCATCATCATAGCACAAGCGCGGGTCGCAGACAAGGGCGGCGGATTTTTATCCCCGGCGCATGACCAGGCCTCTCGCCGGATACCCTAAAGGGACACAAGCATCCGCAAGCGCAAGGAGGGTCAACCATGCCTGTAACCATGACCGTGGACGGCAACACCGCCGTCAGCCGCGCCGCCTACGCCTTCAGCGAATACGCGGCCATTTATCCCATCACGCCGTCCTCCTCCATGGCGGAACTGGCGGACGAATGGGCCGCCCAAGGCCGGAAGAATCTCTTCGGCCAGCCCATGCGGGTAACGGAGATGCAGTCGGAAGCCGGAGCGGCGGGCGCTGTTCACGGCGCGCTGACGGCAGGCGCTCTTTCCTGCACCTTCACCGCATCCCAGGGCTTGCTGCTGATGATTCCCAACATGTACAAAATGGCCGGCGAGCTGCTGCCGGCGGTGTTCCATGTCAGCGCCCGGGCGCTGAGCTGTCACGCCCTGTCCATCTTCGGGGATCAGAGTGACGTGATGGCCTGCCGTCAAACCGGCTTCGCCATGCTGTGCAGCGGTTCGGTGCAGGAGGCGGGGGATCTGGCCGTGGTGGCTCACATGGCGGCGCTGGAGGCATCCGTACCCTTCCTGCACTTCTTCGACGGCTTCCGCACCAGCCATGAAATCCAGCGGGTGAGCCTCCTTGACGATTCGGAAATGGCTGCCCTGATGCCTTGGGACAAGGTGAAGGAATTCCGCTGCCGTGCCCTGAACCCCGATCATCCCACCCAATCCGGCACAGCCCAGAATCCTGATATCTATTTCCAGAACCGGGAGGCCGGGAATCCCTATTATATTCGGACGCCGGCGCTGGTGCAGGCATGCATGGACAGGGCGGCGGCCATCACCGGCCGACGCTATCGCCTCTTTGATTACGCCGGTGCCGAGGATGCCCGGCGGGTCATCGTCCTGATGGGCTCCGGTGGGGAGACGGCGGAAGAAACCGCCGCGTGGCTGAACGCCCAGGGCGAGAAGGTCGGCGTATTAAAGGTACGGCTATACCGTCCCTTTGACGCGGACGCCTTCGTGGCGGCGCTGCCCCGCACGGCGGAGCGCATTGCCGTGCTGGATCGTACCAAGGAGCCCGGTTCCCTGGGCGAGCCGCTGTATCTGGACGTTTGCGCCGCCCTGCGCCAGACGGGCCGGACGGTCACGGTCATCGGCGGACGCTATGGTCTGGGGGGCAAGGACTTCACGCCCCGTCAGGTACGCGCCGTCTTTGACGGGCTGAAGGGCGCGATGCCCCACGGCTTCACCGTGGGTATCGACGACGATGTTACAGATACCAGTCTGCCGCTGCCGCCGCCCTTTGATCCCATCCCCCAGGGCAATGTCACCTGCAAATTCTTCGGCCTGGGCTCCGACGGCACGGTGGGCGCCTGCAAGCGCACGGTCAAGCTCCTGGGCGAGCGGACGGAACTGAACGTCCAAGCTTACTTCGCCTATGATTCCCGCAAGTCCGGCGGCCTGACGGTAAGCCATCTGCGCTACGGGCCCCGCCCCATCCACAGCGCCTATCTGGCCAATGCCGCCGACCTGGTAGCCTGCCAGCATCCGGCCCATGTGCGGCTGCGGGAGGTGGCCGACAGCCTGCGGGAAGACGGCGTCTTCCTGCTCAACGCCCCCTGGACGGAGGAGGCATTGGCCCGCGAGCTGCCGCCCTATCTGCGCCGTGCCCTGGCCGAAAAGCACGTCCGGCTGTTCCTCATCGACGCCCGCCGCCTGGCCGAAAGCGTGGGGCTTGGCCAGCGCATCAGCACCATCATGCAGGCGGCCTTCTTCCGCGTTATGGACATCTTCCCCTATGAGCAGGTGATGCCCCTGCTGAAGGAGGCCGCGGCCCAGGCCTTTGCCCGACAGGGCGAGGACGTGATCCGCCGCAACAAGGAGGCCATCACACTGGCGGCGGAGCATCTGCGGGAAATCACGGTGCCGGAAAGCTGGCGTCATGCCCAGGATGAGCCGGAGGACCCTGATGAGGACGGTTATTATCAGCGCTACATCCGGCCGATCCTGGAGCAGCAGGGCGACCGGCTGCCCGTGAGCATGATGAATCCCCGGGGCCTGACGCCCACCGGCACCACCCAATATGAAAAGCGGGGCATTGCCGCCATGACGCCCGAATGGGTGCCCGAGCGTTGTATCCAATGCGCCCAGTGCGCCCTGGTGTGCCCCCACGCGGTGATCCGCCCCTTCTATGTGGCCGAGGGAACGGAAGCCCCCGAGGCCTTTGCCACCATCCCCGCCAAGGGCAAGGAATATGCGGGCAAGCGCTACCGCATTCAAGTGTCGCCCCTGGACTGCACCGGCTGCAGCAACTGCGCGGAGGTGTGCCCGGCCCCGGGCAAGGCGCTGGTCATGCGGCCGCTGGCACAGACCCAGGCCCAGGCCGCTTGCTGGGATTATGCCATGACGCTCCCGGAAACCCTGCCCGACAACCGGGCCACGGTAAAGAATTCCCAGGCAGTGAAGCCCCTGTTTGAATTTTCCGGCGCCTGCGCCGGCTGCGGCGAGACGCCTTATATCAAGCTGCTGACCCAGCTGTTCGGGGAGCGGATGCTCATCGCCAACGCCACCGGCTGCTCCTCTATCTACGGCGGAAGCTCGCCCACCTGCCCCTACACGGTCAACGGGGAGGGCCGCGGCCCCGCCTGGGCCAACAGCCTGTTTGAGGACAACGCCGAATTCGGCTTCGGCATGCTGCAGGCCGTGGGGCAGCGGCGGGAAAGGCTGGCCGCGACGGTGCGGGCCTTAGCAGAGGACGCCGACGCGGATGAGGCGCTCCGCGACGCCTGCCGGGCCTGGCTGGACGGCATGGAGGACGCCGCGGCGTCGGGCGCCTCGGGCCGTGAGCTTGCGGCCCTGTGCCGGGATCGGGAGCATCCCCTGGCCCGGGAAATCGCCGAGAGCGCCGATCTGCTGGAAAAGAAATCCCTGTGGCTTCTGGGCGGCGACGGCTGGGCTTACGACATCGGCTTTGGCGGGCTGGATCATGTGCTGGCCCAGGGGGCGGACATCAACGTGCTGGTGCTGGACACGGAGGTTTACTCCAACACCGGCGGTCAGGCATCCAAGGCCACGCCGGCGGGGGCGATGGCGAAGTTCGCCGTCAGCGGCAAGCAGACGGGCAAGAAGGATCTGGGCATCATGGCCATGACCTACGGCCATATCTATGTGGCGTCTGTCTCCATGGGCGCCAATCAGGCGCAGTTGGTCAAGGCCCTGGCCGAGGCCGAAAGCTACCCCGGGCCCTCCCTGGTCATTGCCTATGCCCCGTGCATCAACCATGGCGTCAATCTGCGTCACACCCAGGCGGAAATGCGGCGGGCGGTGGAGAGCGGCTATTGGCCCCTCTACCGCTACGATCCCCGGAAGGAAGCGCCCCTGACCGTCGATGGGCCCGCCCCCAAAGCGGCCTACCAGGACTTCATTCAGGGAGAGACCCGCTTCACTGCCCTGGCCCGACGTTCGCCTGAGGAAGCGGCCGCGCTTTTCCGGCGCGGGGAGGAGGATGCGGCCCGCCGCCGGGAGGTTCTGAAGCGTCTGGCAGGCAAAGCCGACGAAACACGGCAGCCCTCGACATCAATGTAAAAATTTCGCCGAGCCTCATAGGGGCGTAGCGTCGGCCCTCCGTCATTCATCTAATGAATGCGGAGGGCTTTTCTCATACCGCCCGCCGCGGAAAGAGGAACGACATGCGCTGCCCTCGTTTGATTTGTCTCTTGCCGGCTGTCACCCTCACGCCGCCCTTGACAGGGCGGAGCGAAACCGTCCGGCGCTATCCGCCTCTGCCCTTGGAGGGCGCCGCGCCTTACGCCCCCCAAGCATCCTGCTTTCTGCCGGAGGAACAGGGCTATGAGGACGGTTCGCTCTCCGTGAGGGTGGAAACCTTTCGCCGGTTTGATACCACCATCATGGCCGTGCGGGGCGCGCTGACCGACCCCCGTCAGTTCCGCACGACGCTGGCAGCCAGACCGCCCTCCAAGAAGGCGCAGGCGGTCACCTCCATGGCAATAAGGAACACCGCCGTCCTGGCTATCAACGGCGATTATTTCAGCTATCATGCCGGGGGTGTGGTGGTGCGCAACGGCAAACAGTGGCGGAACCGCTCCGACGGCAAGCGGGACATCCTGGTGGTGGACACGGCTGGGAACCTTACCACGCTGCCGCTGTGCGCCAGGGAGGACTTCGAGGCCTTCCCGGGCAAGGTGATGCACGCCTTCTGCTTCGGCCCGGCGCTGGTGAGGGAGGGCCTGGCGCTGGACAGTCTGGAACAGGTTTACATGGACATCGCGCCCAAGAAGCCGACTCAGCGCATCGCCATCGGTCAAACCGGGCCGCTGACATGCCTCATCTTGGCCATGGAAGGGCCGGAAAACGAGGGCTCCGTGGGCCTCACGATCCTGGTAATGGCCCAGCTGTGCCAGCAGATGGGCTGCCTGAACGCCTACAACCTGGATGGCTCCTCCTCCTCCACCGTGGCGCTGAACGGTAAAAAGATCAACGCCCTGTCCACCGGAAAGATCCGGCCCGTGGGAGACTGCATTTATTTTGCCACTTTGATCGGAGAGGGGACGGAAGAAACTCAGTAACACGGGTTGCTTTTCCGCCCGGATTGGTATAATATAACCTCGGCACAGCGGGCACGCGCCAATTCGGCTCTGTTAAGGCCGTGAAAGCGAGGCAGGAACATGAACAAGCGCTTGGGAAGGATTGGATCTCTTATCGTCACGGGGACGATACTGGGCTTCGCCGTTTGTCTGGCGGTCTCCTTTGATTTCGGAAGCTTCCTGATCTGTATGCTGCTGGCCTTGGGCTTCATCATGATGACGGCGGGCTTTGCCGCTGAGAGCGGCGATGACGCACGGGCGTCGTCCATCACGGCGGTGGCCTTCGCATGCGTCTATGCCGTGCTTGTCCTCATCGTCTATTTCACCCAAACCACCGTGGTTCATCTGCAGCTGCCAACCGACCGGGAGGCGGTCTACCTGGACTTCAGCCGAAGCGGGCTGATGTTTTATCTTGACCTGCTGGGCTACGGCCTCATGGCGCTTTCCACCTTCTTTACAGGCCTGACCGTCAGGGCAAAAAGCAAGGCGGACAGATGGCTGAAAGCCCTGCTGCTGCTCCACGGCGCGTTTTTCCCGGGCTGCTTCCTGCTGCCGATGCTGGGCGTGTTTCCGCCGGTAGCGGCCGGGGAAATGGGAGCGGGCGTCACGGTGGCCCTTCTTTTCTGGTGCGCGTATTTTCTGCCGGTAGGGGCTCTGGCGTACCGGCACTTTGGGACCAAGAGAAATTGAGGCGTAAAACAGCGGATACGCAAGGCCTCGCTTAGAAAAACATGGATCAAAAGAAAAAGGCAAGACGGCCCACTCGGGCGCGTCTTGCCTTTTCACATGTCCTTATCCATCCTTGGGCAGCATGGCCGCGCTGCGCATGGGGCGCTCCAGGCGGCTTTCCACAAAGTGGCGCAGCAGGGTGTAGGGAGCGTAGCAGTCCGGGGTGTTGATCCAGGCGGAGGAGCCGGACCGCAGCGCCATCCGCAGCCACGCGGCCTGAGCCTCGGCCAGGGCCGTCTGACCCGGAGCGCGGCAGTCATGGCAGCACAGGCCGCCCTCCGCCACGTCAAAATAGACCTGCTCGGATACTGACAGCCGCCGTCCGCAGGCAATGCAGTGATTGAGCCGGGGCTTCACGCCGTTAATGGCCGAGAAGTGCAGCAGGAAGCCCGCCAGCAGCGGCTTCCAGGCCTGATCGGAGAAGGTCAGGCGGCTCAGGGTGTGCAAAAGGAGCATGAACAGCTCCTGGCAGCCCTGTCCCGGCTGGGCGGCCGCCTCGCACAGATTCAGCAGATAGGCTCCCACGGCCAGGCGGTCAAAGTCCGCCCGGAGGGGATAAAAGGTCTCAATCAGCGTGGCGGAGGTCACGGTCATCCGCCCGGACCGCTCGTAAAAATCAAAATCCCCCAGGGCGAACAGCTCGCTGGCGCTCATCAGCGGCGACTTGGGCCGCCTGCAGCCCCGAGCCAGGGCCTCCACCCGTCCCCTGGTGGGGGAGAGCAGGGTCAGCATGCGGTCATTGTCCCGATAGGGGGCGTGGCGCAGCACAATAGCGGTTTGGTCGGTCTGACGCACAAGCAGGCTCCTCTCAGCGGGAAAGAGCAGGGGATTCAACCCGGTATACAATCTCGCGGTAAACAATGTCCGTGCCGCGCTTGCGGAAGGCGCCGTCGGTTTTCCAGGGTACGGCACCCAGCTTGCGGGCCAGGGCGTTTGATGCGGCGTTTTCCGCGGCCACGGGGATGGTGAAGGCGCGGACGCCCCGCTCCCGCCCAGCCTCCATCAGCCGGGATACCATCTCCGTGCCATAGCCCTGCCGCCAAAATTTTCGATGAACACAGTAGCCAAGATCCCAGCAGGCCCCGTCCTCCGTGGGAACAGCGGAGCAGGTGCCCAGAAATTCGCCGTTCACCCGATGGAAAGCCACCAGCGGATACCAACCTTCGTCCTGCTCAATCCCGACAGCGAAGTTCAGGTAGGCCTCGCTGGCCAACGCCCTGGGCGGGTCAGCCAGATAGCGGCCCATTTCCTCATCCAGCCAGATGTCCAGGCAGGCAGGGGCGTCGGCCTCCCGGGTGGAGCGCAAAAGCAGGCGCGGGGTCAGCATGTCAGGCAGGTTCATGGCGGGCCTCCTTGGAGGTTAATAAGCCTATCATACCACGGATGGCTCCCCATCGCAACCCCCGCCCGGCAAACTCACGCTTCTTCCTTCGTATAGACCAGAATATCCCCCGGCTGGCAGTCCAGGGCCTGACAGATGGCGTCCAGGGTCTGAAGCCGGATGGCACGGGCCTTGCCCGTCTTCAGGATGGAAAGGTTGGCCAGGGTGATGCCCACCCGCTGGGATAATTCCGTCAGGGACATTTTCCGTCTGGCCAGCATAACATCAAGATCAACTCGTATCATTGTTTACACCTCGGTTGATGGGTCGGGAGATGCCGCGCTGACGGCGATGATCTCCTGGGCGTCCAATGGCGCCAGCATGGTCAGCGTATCCGCCGCCGGGTGATAGAGGTACAAATCCTCGGGCCAGCACCAATTGACGTTGAGGATAAGCTGAACGAAAAGCCCCTGGGGAATGGAGAAAAGACGCGCAGTCATGACATCGTGGCGGATGTCCTTTTCTATGCGGCGCAGAAGTTTTCGCTGCTCCGCCGTGGCTTCCAAAGGCTGGTCGTTGATGTCGTACAGCGTTGTACTTTGCAGATGCAGCTGAAGCCTGCGGCGCTTTTCCTCCTGAACAAAGTCACAGGTGTAGGCGTCCCAGTGGGTATGAAGCGCCGGTGTGGGCTGGCAGGCAAAGGGCTTGATTTCTCGCCGTCTGCCATCCCGGCTGACAGCGCAGAATCCCAGTTCCTCCGTCCGCTCGTCCCGGGTCACAACCCGGATCCATGGCGTAAAGGGCACATCGTCCTTCGGCATGGCGAAGGAAAGCACCAGCGTAAGGATTTCCAGAAGCAGGATGGCCGCGGCCGTCAGGGGGCGGGGCCTCATACGGTCAGGTCGCTGTCCTCCTGCAGCGGCACGGCGCGGCGCACCAGCAGGCACAGCGCCCAGGCAACCAACGCCACGGCCAGGAAGCATCCGGCCAGGAAGAGTATTTCAAACCAGTACAGCCCGCGAAGAGCCACGGGATCAAGCACATCCCCCAGCCAGATCAGCCCGCAGGCGGCCAGGAGCGTCCCGCAGCTGATGAGGCACTGCCGGGCGATCAGCCCCATGGCAGCCTCGTTTTCCCGGGTGAAGGCGGAGCCCCGCTTGACCCGCCCGCACAGCCGGTAAAAGGCGTACAGTGCCCTCAGGCAGCAGGCACTCAGCACAAAGACGACGGCGAAGCCGCTGAAGGCCAGAAGCCAGAAGCCGACGCCCCGCCCCAGGCCAAAGTCATCGAAAGCGATGGCCTTCACCCCGAAGCGGAGCATGAAAACCGCCAGGAGCGAACCGCCTGCCGTGCCCGCGATGGTCGCGCCCTGAAGAAGGGAAAACACCGTGGACAGATTGGTCAGCTTGCTTTTCATCGTATCACCTCATCCTGTTTTGTTTGGGTCAGCCATTGCTTTTCTCCCCGAGCGTTTCCCAAAATCCCGCCAAGCAGCTGCCGAACCAGCATAGCGTCGCCGCGCCCAGCAGGAGGCCCGCGATGAGCAGCCAGGGAACCACGCTGACAGCTTGGAAGGCACAGGCGTAAACGCCCCAAAGCAACGCCGCCAACAGCAGCAGCACGGCGATGGAGAGCAGAGTCAGGATCACCAGGCCGCCCAGGAGCCGAAGCGTTTTCAGCCCCAGCGTGTGAAGGGCGAATTTTCCGCGCACGGGAATCACCTCGCCAGGAATCATATCACAAGTCTTTTCGACTGTCAATGATTTTTTATCGCAAATCAATAAAATATGCGCACCAGCCATTCCCAGCATAGCACCGTGCCGTCCACGGCACAATGGCAGGGAAGGCGAAGCGCGGACAGCGGCTACGAGGCTCAGAGCATCCATGGAGGTGCCTTGGAAAGCTGAGTAACTTGCTGTCTGCAAGACTGGAATCGTATCGACCGGCTTTGCCGGTCGGGCGGGGATTTTTCCGCAGCAAAATGAAATTTTGCGGAGGAAAACATTCTTCAGCTTGATTCGGCCAAGCGTCCATGCCGCTTGGCCGACCTCAGAGGCCGTCAGGCTCCGCCATGTCGAAAGGAGACCAGATGACCATGCGAAGCCGCAAACCTTCCAACCTTCGCCGGGCCACGGGCTGGGTACTGGCCCTGTTCCTGAGCCTGGGCTATTTCACCCCCATGCAGGAGACCCTGCGCACCCTTCCGGATACCATCGTTCTGACGCAGGGACAAATGCAGACCTATACCCTCGGTTCGCCCCTGAGCCTTACAGCCCAGGGCGGCAACGTCGCGGTGTCCTCCTCCACGGACGAAACCCTCAAAGACAAGGGCGCTGTGGAGCTCAGCTGCGAGACCGCGGGAGCCAGCGAGCTTCTGCTGTCGCTGATGGGCATTCCGCTGAAGCGGGTGGAGGTGGAGGTCAGCCCTGAGAAGCGCCTGATCCCCGGCGGTCAGGCCATCGGCGTGGCGATGCGGACAGACGGCGTACTGGTGGTGGGCACCAGCGAACTGTCAGGCGGCGGAAGCCCGGCGGCCAGCTGCGGCATCCGCCCCGGGGATGTTCTGCGGCGGGTAGGCGGCGTGGATATCGTGAGCGCCCAGCAGCTGGCGGAGCTCGTGGCCCAAGCGGGCGATCAGCCCCTGACCGTGGAATATTCCCGGGAGGGAGAGGTGCTGGCCACCACCATGACGCCCCAGCGGGACGAGACCACGGGCACCTTCCGCATGGGCGCGTGGGTGCGCGACAGCACCGCCGGGGTGGGCACCCTGTCCTTTTACGACCCGGAAAGCGGCCGCTACGGCGCGCTGGGCCACGCCATTACCGACGGCGACACGGGCAAGGTGCTGACCGTGGGCCAGGGCCAGATTCTGAAAGCCAATGTGGTGGCCGTTCAGAAGGGGCAGAAGGGCGCCCCCGGCGAGCTGAAGGGCAGCTTCCTCCGGGAAAAAGAGGTGCTGGGCAATATCAGGCAAAACGGCGTATTGGGCATTTACGGCGACATGGACAAGGCCGCCGTAAACCCACTGTATCCCGACGGTCTACCCATCGGCCTGCGGTCGGGCGTCCACACCGGCCCCGCCACCATCCTGTCCTCGGTGGACGGCGAGGGCGTCAAGGCCTATGAGGTGGAAATCACCCGGGTGAACCAGCAGGCCAGCCCTGCGCCCAAGAGCATGGTTCTCCATGTGACCGATCCTGACCTGCTGGCCAAGACGGGCGGTATCGTTCAGGGGATGAGCGGCAGCCCCATCATCCAGGATGGACGGCTGATCGGCTCCGTGACCCACGTCTTCGTCTCCGACCCCACCCAGGGCTACGGCCTGTACATCGACTGGATGCTCCAGCAGGCGGAGCAGTAAAAGATGCCCCGGCAGCCCGTCAGCGCGCCGGGGCAATGCCCATTTTCCCGACTTTCGCGGTGGTTTTTCCGTTTCATTTCCGGCGGGCGTTGACTATCCTGCCCTGTTTTTGTACAATATAAAATGGTAAAGGCGTGGAAAGCCGCGCCACCGCATGATGAGGAGGCCGGACAAGATGAAAATGACCTTTCGCTGGTACGGGAAGGAGTCCGATCCGATCCCGCTGAAGTATGTCAAGCAGATTCCGGGCATGACCGGGCTGATGGGCCTGCTGGACAAGCCCGCGGGCGTTGTCTGGGAGGAAGACGAGATCAAGGCGCTGGTGGACGAGGTTCACGCCTGCGGCCTGGAGCTGGAGGTCATCGAGAGCGTCAACGTTCACGAGGACATCAAGATGGGCCTGCCCACCCGGGACGAGTACATCGCCAATTACATCACCACCATCCGCAACCTGGCAAAATACGGCGTGAAGGTCATCGTTTACAACTTCATGCCCGTGTTTGACTGGCTGCGCACCGATCTGGCCCGGGAGATCGCGGAAGACGGCTCCAACAGCCTGTACTTCAACGAGAAGGATCTGGGCGAAATGGGGCCGGCGGAAATCGTCCGGCGAACGGCGGAGGACAGCAAGGGCTTCACCCTTCCCGGCTGGGAGCCTGAGCGTCTGGCCCTGCTGGAAACGACCCTGAAGCAGTATGAGCGCATCACCGAGGATGACCTTCGGGCCAACTACAAGTATTTCCTGGACGCGGTGATTCCCGTGTGCGAGGAAGTGGGCATCCGCATGGCCTGCCACCCGGATGATCCCGCCTGGCCCATTTTCGGCCTGCCCCGTATCGCCCACAGCCAGGAGGATTATGACAAGATCGTTGCCCTGCATGACAGCCCGGCCAATACGCTGTGCCTTTGCACGGGCTC
>ERZ777306.4281-NODE-4281-length-13275-cov-4.105522_pt1 | contig 13275 bp, 12 predicted proteins | sample MGYA00374966_ERZ777306 | MGnify/ENA primary metagenome ERZ777306 (study PRJEB29329, sample SAMN06343882) | mouse gut metagenome | isolation source: Mouse cecum | place: Austria: Vienna | collected 2014-11-15 ...
TCGCGCAAAAGGTTTATACCGACCAAAACGTCGAAATCGCCGCGACGCAGCGAATTGATTATGGTGACGCGTTCCATTGTGTCTATATCGCTGTGAAGATATTTTACTTTTGTGCCTTGTTCCGCCAAATAATCGGTAAGGCTTTCCGCCATCCGCTTTGTGAGCGTGGTTACGAGTATGCGTCCGCCGTCCGTAACCGTCGATTTTATCTCGGTAAGCAAGTCGTCGATCTGACCTTTTGTGGGACGCACCGTGACGGGCGGATCGACAAGCCCCGTCGGGCGTAAAATCTGCGACGTGAATTTACCGCCCGTAAGTTCAAGCTCGTAGCTTGCGGGCGTAGCCGACACGTACACGGTTTGACCTATTCTCGCGCGGAACTCGTCGAACTTAAGCGGACGGTTATCGTATACGGCGGGAAGTCTGAACCCGTAATCGACGAGCGCGGTCTTGCGCGACAGATCGCCGCGGTACATTGCGCGTATTTGCGGTATTGTCATGTGACTTTCGTCGATGAACAAAACGAAATCGTGCGGAAAATAGTCGAGCAGAGTGAACGGCGGTTCGCCCGTCTTGCGCCCGTCGAAGTATCGCGAGTAGTTTTCGATACCGGAACAATAGCCGATCTCTTTCATCATTTCCACGTCGTACCGCACGCGCTCGCCTATGCGCTGCGCCTCGATGAGCTTGTTATTATTCGTAAAATACTCGACTTGAGTTTGTCTGTCTTTTTCTATTTGCTCGATCGCACCGAGCATTTTCCCGTGTTCCACGGCATAATGGCTTGCGGGAAAAATCGCCGCATGGTCGAGCCGCGAAACGATATTTCCCGACACTATGTCGAACTCGCACACCCCGTCTATTTCGTTGCCGAAAAACTCGACGCGTATGCCGTGTTCGGACATGCTCGCGGGAAAAATGTCCACGGTATCGCCGCGCACTCTGAAATTGGTACGTTCGGGCGCGAGGTCGTTGCGTTTATAGTTTATATCGGTAAGCCGCGCTATAAGCGCCTCGCGGCTCGTTTTATCCCCGGGACGCACGGACAGCGCGAGCCTATAATACTCCTCGGGCGCGCCCAATCCGTATATGCACGATACCGACGCCACAACTATCGTGTCACGCCGCTCGTGAAGCGAACACGTTGCGCTGTGACGCAGTTTGTCTATTTCGTCGTTTATGGCGAGGTCCTTTTCTATATAAGTATCGGTCGACGGTAAGTATGCCTCGGGCTGATAATAGTCGTAATAACTTACGAAAAACTCGACGCGATTTTCGGGGAAAAATTCGCGGAACTCGTTGCAAAGCTGAGCCGCGAGCGTTTTGTTATGCGCCAAAACGAGCGCGGGACGCTGCACGCGCTCTATGATATTAGCCATCGTAAAAGTTTTGCCGCTGCCCGTTACGCCTTTCAATACCTGCGCCGCAAGCCCGTCTTCCAAACCGTTGACTATCTCATCTATCGCCTCCGGCTGATCGCCCGTCGGCTTATATTTGCTGTGTAGCTTGAATTTCATGGCGTAATATTATATCACGACGGCGACGCGAATGTCAATAAAATAAGCCGTGCCGCATCGCAATTTCCGCAACATGAAATTACGCTATCTTTGAAACGGCAAAAAGTCCTCCGCGTCCGTCTTGTCGTATAAAAAATCTTTGCCGAGCAACGACGCGCGGCGAACTATGTTTCCGTACTTTTTATTGAGCATATCCAACGTATCGTCGAGCCGTTCGAGTTTTTCGTTGCGAACGTTGTCGTCGAGAAACGATATTTGCACGGGCGTATCCACCGTTTCGAGCTTGCTCACCGCGACCGTGACCGTGCGCATAGGATCGCCGTTCCAATTATCGCAAAACACTTTGAGCGCACACTCCGCGATCTCGTCTGACGAGTATGTCGGCATAGGCAAATGACGCTGTCGCACGATCGAAAACAGCGCGCTGTCGCGCATGCCGACGGACACGAGACTGCCGCGCACGCCCTGTTTGCGCATGCGCGCCGCGACTTTTTCGCTCAAACAGAAAATGAGATCGCGAGCGTCGCTCACGTTTTCTATATCGCGCACCGCCGTCATACCGTGGCCTATGGACTTGATCTCTCGAGCTTTCACCGCCTCGCGCACAGGCTCGTTATCTTCGCCGCTCGCGTAGCGTTTGAGCATCAATCCGTTCACGCCGAAATTGTTTTTGAGCATTTTTCCGTCGGCGCGCGCGAGATCGCCGATGGTAGTGATATTAAGCTTTTGCAGCTTGTCAAACGTTTTACGCCCGACCATCAACATTTCGCTCGCCTTTAATCCCCAAAGCTTTTCTTTGAAGTTTTTTCGAGTTACCACTGTCGTCGCGTCGGGCTTTTTCAAATCCGAGCCGAGCTTTGCGAACACCTTGTTAAAGCTCACCCCGACCGAACACGTAAGCCCGCTCTCGCGCTTTACTCGCTCGCGAATTTTATTCGCTATCGTCTCGCCGTTGCCGAAAAGCCGCTGCGAGCCAGTGACGTCCAGCCAGCACTCGTCCGCGCCGAACGGTTCTACCATATCGGTAAAATCGTTATAAAGCTCGAACATCTGCTTTGAATATGTCATATACAGCTCGAAATGCGGCGGCACTACTACCAAATCGGGCGCTTTCCGCTTTGCCTGCCAAATCACGTCGCCCGTCTTAATCCCCGCTTTTTTGGCTATCTCGTTTTTTGCAAGCACTACGCCGTGCCGTAAACTCGGATCGCCGCAAACGGCGAGCGGAACGCCCTTCCACTCGTCGTGACTGACGCACTCCGCGCTCGCGTAAAAATTATTCAGATCGCAATGAAGTATTACTCTATCAGACATTGTAAATCGAGTTGTATACCCGTTCCACCTGTTCTTCCGACGAAAATCCTATAGAACCGCCGTCGTGCTGTATCTTGAGCGCGGCAAACACTTGAGCGCGGTCGAGCGCGTCCACTGCGCCGTATTTTCCGTAATAATGCAAAAATGCGGCGAACAGTGCGTCGCCTGCGCCGACGGTGTTGAGCACTCCGCCAAGCCCCGCGGCTTTGCGATAAGCGATCTTGTCGGTCTTGCGCTCGTACAAGATCGCGCCTTCGTCGCCCATGCCCATTACTATTATTTCCGAATCGTACTCGTTTTTAAGCGCGGTAATAAATTCGCGCGGCGATACGGTAATATCCTCGTCGCTTAAAAACAGTATGTCCGCATATTTCATGAAATCCTTGTTGAACTCGTCGCGTATGTTGTTTATGGCATGCACGTCCGTAGCTATGCGCTTACCTGCCGCTTTGACAATGGGCAAAAGCGCGCGATTGAAATTGATGTTGCACAGCGCGCAAAGCTCCGCATCCGCTATAGCGGGCATTACGGCGGCGGGATCGAGAGTTTGATCCTGAACGTTTTTAAGATCGCAATACATCTGCCGTCTGCCGCGCTCGCCCGACTCGTACAAAACCACCGACACCGGCGTGGTATCGACCGCGTCGAATATGTATTTACGGCTTACGCCCGCCTCGTCGAGCGCCTCGTATATGCGCTTGGATTCGGCGTCCTTACCGACTATCGACGCAAAGCGCACCTCGTCGCCGAGCGTGCGTGCCGCCGAACCGATGTTATACCCTACGCCCGATACGGTCGACTTGATGCCGAAAAACGGATAGTCTACCGGATAGTACGTCACGGGAAACGATCTGATTCGCAAATACGTTTCGATATTGATAAGTCCCGATACAAAAAGTTTCATGTTTTTTCTCTCTTTGCATTTTTTCACACGAAACAATAAACCGATTGTCATCGATTTCCGTTTGGTGTAGAGCAAGCTATAAAAGTAAGTCACGTTTATTATACACCACCGTATTGCGTTTGTCAACAATTAAACCGATCAAACGCGGCAATACGTTATTATATACGTCGGTGATTTCGCAAAACCGAGCGCATATATTAGATGCGCGATTATACGCGCATTTGATTGACATTGCCGCGAAAAAGTTTTATTATATAGTAAAGGAAATTTCTCGGAGGAAATATGAATAAGATAGAACCCAACAAGCTTTTCAAAGACGCGCCGCAGCAGACCGCTATGCGCAGAGCTACTTTTGACAGACTGAATATCCGCCCCGGCACAAACTACCGCGGCAGAACTCAAGACGAAGTATACTTCCAAAAACAAGACGGCGCATCCGTCGAGTTCGAGGTCGTACGCAGAATGGACTTCGAGCCGGAAGGCGTTTTCGAGATAACTTGCGTATATACGGTGCGCAGAGTTTTAAGCGACGAATATGCCGAAAGCGACATAGATTTCCGCGAAATGCTGCGCACGTACGAGGCTAAAGATATTAACATGCTTTGCGGCAACGTATTTTCCATGATGTCGCTCGTAATAGCCCAGCTTACGCAAGCGTCCAACAATATCCCTATGGTCTCCCCGCCCGTGTATTGCGGAGTAGCCGCAAAACAAGAATAGGCGCGCCGAAATTTGCGTAAAACCGTAAGCCCCGATTTTATCGGGGTTTTTTCATGTCGAAAATTATCGGTTTTTGTACATAACAAACCAAAAAATCAAACAAACTAAACGTATATCGGTATAAACAATCGAATTAAGGAGAAAATCTATGGAGTATGTTATCGAGGTGGACGAAGCTTTGAACGAAACGCTGACCCGCAATGCCAATAAATACAATATGTCGGTACAATCCGTTATCTTGCAAATTTTGCGTCGCTATGTTGTCGACTCGCATATAATGGAACAAGACGAGCTTTGGCAAAGCGGCATAAAGGAGTGCGCCGAAATCAACCTTGATTGGGCGAATCTGTAATTACGGCAAATACGTATCCGAAAAAATCGATCGCGATAGCGGATACGAAAGGAGAAATTTGTGTCGGTCTACAAACGCGGAGAAATATATTACGCAGACTTGAGTCCGGTTTTGGGATCGGAACAAGGCGGCGTGCGACCCGTTTTGATCATTCAAAACGACGTGGGCAACAAATACTCGCCCACCGTTATCGTTTGTGCCGTCACCAGCAAAATAACAAAAGCAAAATTGCCCACTCACGTGGAAATTCACGCAGGACAGTACGGGCTTGCAAAGGACTCCGTGGTCTTGCTCGAACAAATGCGCACGCTCGATAAACGCAGACTTAAAGCGCGCGTCGGCGAAGTAGACGAAACGGCAATGCGCAAGATAGAGCGCGCCACGCTCATCTCGCTCGGGTTCGTATAATATTCAACTTATATCGCGAATCGAAGTCGATATGTCGTAACGGTTCTTTACAGAGTAAACGTAAAATCAGCGTTTACTCTTTTTTATAAACTTTTTATTTTCAAATTTCTTTATAGTCCGCAAACCTGAGTATATCGTGCGGCGTGAGCATGGTCTGCGCGTACGAGCTGACCGCGCGCTCCGCGCCTTTGCCGTTGCGATAGCATGCGACAGCCGATGCGATAAACGGATCGAATGCGCAGCATAGCGCGGCGATACAGCCGCCGAGTACGTCGCCCGTGCCGCCTTTTGCCATAGCAGGAGTTCCCGCTATATTCAACAGCGTGCGTTCGCCGTCGGTTATTATAGTGGTAGCGGACTTTACGACCGCTACGCCGCCTATGTCGCTTGCAAGCCGTTTTGCGTTATCTATATTTGCCGTCGTGCAGGTAAGCCTAACGAACTCGCCGGCATGCGGGGTCATTACTATTTTGCACTTTGCGTTTTTAATAAACGAATACTCGCCTTTTAAGGCGTTCAACGCATCTGCGTCGAGCACGAGCGCGCCTGTGAAATTATCGCACAAATATTCTATGATAGCGCGCAGATCGGGGCATCTGCCCATGCCCATGCCTATATCTATCGCGTTTGCGGCAGAGCATATATCGGCAAGCGATTTTTCGTCGTATTTGACAAACCCGTCTGCGGTATCGGGCAAAAATTTCATCATCGCAAGCGTGCACCGCGCCGACAGCGCCACGCGGAAAATTTCAGGCATGCACACAGTGACTAACCCCGCTCCGCTCAACAACGCACCATGCGCCGCGGCTGCGGCAAGCAGAGGCGCTCCGACCATGTCGGCGCTGCCGCCTATAACGAACACTCTCCCGCTGTCGCCCTTGTGACTGTCGACACGGCGTTCGAGCGGCGCAAAATCGACGTCGGAACAGACTTTGATGCCCGATTCGATTCGCACGCCCACGTCGCATACAGTTATATTTCCGCACATACGCCGTCCCGCGCCGAGCAGCAGACCGATTTTATAACAAGAAAACGTTAAAGTTTCGTCCGCTTCGACGCATGCGCCCATGATTTCGCCCGTATCCGCATTCAAGCCCGACGGAATATCCACAGCCAGCGTAAACGCGTTTGCGGCGTTTATCCTGTTTATTACCGACGCAACCTTTCCGTCGAGCGCGCGGCTCAACCCTATACCGAACATCGCGTCGATTATAACTTCGGCGTCGTCGAAATTTTCCGCATCGAGAATTTTTATCCCGATACTGCGCGCACGATCGAGCTTGGGCTTTATCTTGACGTGCTTGTCCGTACATTCGCCTATCATATAAATTATCGGGGAAAAGCCGCGCTCGCACAGCATGACGGACGCAAGCGCGCCGTCTCCGCCGTTTCCGCCAAGCCCGCAAAACACCGCGACGCGCTGTTTAACATCGAATTTATCGGAAACGAAATCGCATATCGCACGCGACGCGCGAGTTACGAGCGTCTCGTTATCCGTGCCGGATGCTATCGCATTTGCCTCGGCTTTTACTACGTCTTCGGCTTTGAGTGCGTACATATTCCCTCACAAAATCTGCACTGCGGCAATAGCATATTCGCCGTCGTGCGATATCGAAACGTCGACGTTACATCCGGCAAAGAACGGCGCGGCGTTACCGTAAAACACGAGCCGCGGCGAACCGTCATCCGCATGCCGCACCTCGACGTCGCGCGGAGATATTGCGCCGAAGCCTTGCTTTACCGCTTTCACCGCGGCTTCTTTGGCGCAGAACATTCCCGCATAACTCTGTTCCGGCAATGCGCGCGAATCGCAATATTCGCGCTCGGCGGCGGTAAATACGCGCTCGGCAAACGCATCGCTTTCGAGCGATTTTTTTATACGCGCTATCTTTTGAATATCGACGCCTATCATATTTCGCGCACCGCATTCTCGACGGCGAGCGCGGCGACCTCTGCGCACAGCGCGGCGATAATATTGAAATCCATTTTCTTATCGCCCTTTGAAAGCGCGAACATAGTATCGCCGTCCGCATCGGTATGAACGGGACGTATGGACATCGCCAGCCCGTCGTGAGATATAGCCGCGAGCTTATTGACGTGCGTTTTATCGAGCGCGGCGTTTGTCATCACGCAACCGATCGTAGTGTTTGTACGCGGTTCCGCATGAAACGCCGCCGCAAACTGCGCGGCGAGCGTGCCGTCTACCAAGCGTCGCGGCGTATCGAAAAATTCGCCGTTAGGCATGCGCGCGCCCGCGAGTATTTTTCCCGTATTGTGATCGAACACATCGCCTAAGGCGTTTACGGCGATCACGGCGGACACAAACACGTCGTTAAAGAAAAGCGTCGCGCCGCCGATACCGCTCTTTGACGCGCAAGGAAAGCCCAATATCTTGCCCACCGTTGCGCCGACGCCGGCGCCGACCGCGCCGAATTTTATACCGTCGGCAGTCGCGTTTTTCGCCGCGGCATAGCCCATTTTTTTATCGGGATAATGGTATTCGTTCGGCGTGTTAAGATCGAACAATATGGCTTGCGCAACGAGCGGCACAACCTTGTCGCCCGCCGCGAACCCGATGTTTTGCTCGCGCAAATACTCGACTACGCCGCACGATGCTTCAAGCCCGTACGCCGACCCGCCGGACAGCACCACGGCGTCGACAAAGCCTTGTGATTTATCGGCGCGCAGCATGTCGGTCTCCCGCGTACCCGGCGCGCCGCCGCGCACCGACACTCCGCCTACCGCGCCGTCGGCGAGTATGACCGTTGCGCCTGTGTACGCATCGTTCGCGTGCCCTATTTTGATGCCTTGCGGCAATACGAATTTATTGTTCATGTCATTTATCTCCTTCAATCGTAATCATCGTCCGTTTCGACGTCGAATACACCTTCCGATTTGAGTGCTCGCACCGCAGAGGATATGCCGTCCCACGAAAATCCGCGCCCCGCCAAAAATCTCTTGAGCTTTAGAATTTCGGGCGTTCTGCGCGCAGATGCGTATTTTCTCGCTGCAGCGAGCGCGCCGTCCGCATCGTCGCCGCCGTCATCTGCGATCTCGGCGATTATTTCGTCCGATATACCTTTGAGCTTGAGTTCCGCTCTTATGCGAAACATTCCGTATTTTGCGGATTTTTGCCGCGCATAAGTTTGAGCATACGCGCGGTCGTCCAAGTACCGATAATCGATCAGTTTTTCCACTACCTCGGAAACTACTTCTTTAGCATAGTTTTTATCGCGCAAATACCGTTCCGTTTCGCGGCGCGAGCGCGGCATATGCGAGATATACCCGACCGCGCGATCGAACGCGCCGTTCACTTCGCTCTTATGCACGATAGCCTTGAGTTCGCTCGGATCAAGCTCGTCGCCGATGTTGACGCGGGCTTGTGCAAGCGCAACGGCGTCGAGTCCCGTAACAAACTCACCGTCTATAAATATACTGACGCGCGTTTTATTCCGCTTTTGCCGCACTATGTCCGTGATCTTGCCCATACCTGCATTATACACCGCGCATAAAAATAAATCAAGCTTTGCATAATACAAACATTGTCGCAAACCGATATTTGCGCCGTAAAAAAACTCAAGGAGAACCCAATGACCACAAAAAGCCTTCAGGAATTAAGCGAGCTTTGCAGAAGCGAACGCCTCGCCTACAAAAAGTGCTGCAACTACGTTTCGGAAACGGACAACGAGAGCTTGCGCGTCGCACTCGGCAAGTTAGCCAACGGACACAAGCAACGCTACGAAACGCTTTGCTGCTACCTCGAAAAAAACTAAGGAGAACACCATGAACAACAAACCTTTCTACGATTATTTCGATGATTTCGATTACGCCCGCGATCCGGACAGCGAACAAAGCGAAGAGCTTGACGCGTACTATGAAACGACGACCGTTTCCGAGCCGCAAAACGACAACGCAGATACGGAAGCTGCGGATTTTGACTACGAGCCGGAGCCAGATGCGGACGCCGAGGCGTCCGACGACTTCACAGACCCCGCTATTATTATCCCGTCGGTTGACGACGAGACCGCCGCGTGCGAAGATTGCAACTGCGGCTGCGACCGCGACACTACGCGCGCACAGCAAAAATGCGCGCTCGACGATTACGAGATAATATCGGACGTGCTCGGCGGCGAAAAACAGCTCGTAAAGCTTTATTCCACCGCGCTTTGCGAGAGCGCCGAAGAACCTCTGCGCGACGTTATTCGCGAAAACCTCATCGAATGTGCCGCCGATCAATACTCCGCTTTCGAGTATATGCAAGAGCGCGGTATGTATCCCACCGAGGACGCGACCGAAGACAAGATACTTCAAGCGAAACAGCAATTCACTTCGCTCGTAGATTAAAAAACGATATTGCAAAAAGAGTAAGCGAACGCCTACTCTTTTTTTATTTTGTTATATAATTGCGCATTACAACAACGGTATCGCCGCGAGGTATTCCACGTCGCTCCTGTTTTTTGCGTCGCCTTCGGCGAGAACAAACGCGCGGCAAACGACGTTGCCGCCGGCTTTTTCGCACAATGCCTCGAGCGCGGCGTTTGCTGCGCCTGTGCTTATAACGTCGTCCACAATGGCGATGCGCTTGCCTTTTAGCAGTTCCACATCGTGCGCCGACAAGTATAAGTGCTGTATTTCGCCCGTCGTAATCGTTTTTGCGTCGGCGGAAATGCCGTCTTGCATATACAATTTTTTGCTTTTGCGCGCAACGGCGTAAAACTTGTGTCCGAGATTTCTCGCCATGCAATGCGCGAGCTGTAAGCCCTTGCTTTCCGCGGTGAGAATAACTTCCGCTTCATAGCCCGCTATTCTTTCCGCAAGCTTTTCGGCGCAGTACTCGGTAAGCTCCACGTTTCCGTGAAGATTGAAAAAACAAATATTGACGCACGACGGCAACGGCATTACGGGCAGATCTTCTTTCCTTCCGCAAATATCCACAGTATAAAATTTTTTCATATTTTATCCTCGCTCGTAATTTATAACGCAAAAATCGCGTTGCGGCATGAATTTATTATGTCGACATCAAATAACGTACCCGAACCGACCGCCGCAGTAAAATTATTACATAAAAGTTGTTTATTAGGTAACTATCTCAGTCCAATGCGCGTAAAGCGTGATATCGGACGTTATGTCTACCGTATCGGTATCGGTCACTTGCGCACCGCCGTCGGCAGTTGTGAACCAACCGTCGAAAGTGAATCCGTCGCGCACAGGCTCGGGCATTTCTCCGTAGGTATCGCCGAAAATAACGTCTTTGTAACTCGGCGAAACGCCGACTTCGCCCGCATCAAACGACACGGTATACGTGTTTACCGTCCAGCGCGCGGTAAGCTCGGTGTTTTCCGTTATGCGCACAACATCGCCCGTTTCCACTTTATCGCCCGAGGGAGTATACCAACCGTCGAACGTGTAGCCTGTTTTGCTCGTTTCGGGCAACACGCCGTACGCATCATCGTACGTAGCGGTATATTCGCCCGTAACGGCAGAGCCGCCGTCGGTATCGAACGTGAGTCTGTATGTTTCCGCCGCCCAACGCGCGTAAACCGTAGTATCTGCGGTTGCGGTTTGGTCTGCTATAAGATCGCCGCCCGTGCGCGCGGTATACCAACCGTCGAACGTATAGCCTATAGGCGCAGTAACGGTGACTGCGGAAAGCGCGGTATCGAGCGCATCGCCGTGGTTTACGCGCAAGAACGCTTTGTTGCCGCTGCCGCCGTTATAATCGACGACCACTATATACTCTTTAACCGTCCAGCGCGCGGTAAGCTCGGTGTTTTCGGTTATGCGCACAACATCGCCCGCTTCAACCTTTGCGCCCGACGGAGTATACCAACCGTCGAACGTGTAACCCGATTTACTCGTTTCGGGCAAAGCGCCGTACGTTCCGTCGTACTTAACCGTATGTTTGGCTGTTACGATCGTACCGCCGTTTGCGTTAAACGTGAGTTCGTATGTTTCCGCCGTCCAACGCGCGTAAACCGTAGTATCCTCGGACACGGTGGAATTACGCGTTATCTGCGTGCCGCCCGTCTGCGCCGAAGTGGTAAACCAACCGACAAACGAATATCCCGTACGCGTAGGGTCTGCGGGCATCGAGTTGCCTATCTGATTTCTGCCGACTCTGATAAAGTTGGTCGAAACCGTGCCGCCGTTACCGTTAAACGCTATTACGTACGATTCGTCGGCGGATGTGGAATTCCAACGCGCATAAAGATCTATATACGTGCCTGTAGCGGGAACACGATCGACTATCGAATCGGAAGTTACTCTTACGCTGTCGCCGCTCTCGGAATAGTACCAGCCCGCAAACGTATAAGTGATCTGATTCCACCAATTGCCGATCGGGTCTTTCGTTACAGTCGCGAGATCGCCGTAAGGCTGACCGAACGTAACGCTCTTTGACGATTGCGACGGGTTGTTACCGCCGTTGGAATGGAAACGAACGGTATACGTATTCGCAGTCCACTTTGCATAAACCGTGCCGCTCTCCGTGCAAACGGTATCGCTTTCGATCTTATTCGCGAACGCATTATCGGTATACCAACCGCCGAACACATAACCCGCGCGGGTCAAATTGCCGAGTGCGTACGCATCGCCGTGCGCTATCTGTTTGCTCAAAGGTTCGTCTGTAGTATCGTAGCCGTTGTAATTGATATACACGGTATAAACGTTGGCATCCCAATGCGCATAAACCGTAGCGTCGCCCGTAACGACCGTTTCGCTCGTGACAACAACGCCGCCTTCGGCTTGAGTATACCACCCGATAAAGGTGTTGCCGTCCTTGACCGGATTGGGCAAAGTGCCGTACACTCCGTCATGCTTGACGTTCTTGCTCGCGGGCGTAACGGTGCCGCCGACCGCGTCGAAAGTAAGCGTGTACTCGTCGGCAGCCCAACGCGCAGTGAGTATTATATTCTCCGCGATGCGCACAGTATCGCCCGTTTGCAGTTTGACGCCGGCAGACGTATACCAACCGATAAACGAATAACCCGCTTTGCTTGTATTGGGGAGAGAGTACGTTTCGCCGTAAGTAGCCGTCGTACTCGTAACGGCGGACCCTCCGTCCGTATCAAACGTTATGTTATACGTTTGAGCTGTCCATTTCGCGACGAGCTTGCTATGTTCCGCAGCGCATACCGTGTCGGCGGTAACTTGCTTATCGGAAGTGAACGAGGTGTCGGTGTACCATCCGCCGAACGTGTAACCCGTACGAACAGGCTCTACGGGCAATGCGAAGTTTGCACCGACTGTCTGCTTGACCGATTTTTCTATGCTGTCGTAGCCGTAATCGAAAATTATATCTTTTTGCGTAGCTTCGAGCGCGACGTCGGTATCGATCGTGTAAACGTCGCCTGCGTACGCACCGTTTCTTATCGTGATCGTGGCGCGCACGGTAACGTTGCGGTCCGCGGTTATCGTTTTTGCGGTAATAACGCCGCTCGCAGCGTTTACAGTAACGTATTGAGACATATTGCCTACGATCTCGAACGCAACGTCGTATCCGAACGCCAAGTCCGCAAGGTTGGTTTTGCTTACGCTCACCGTCGCGGTCTCGCCCGAGCTTATGCCCGTTTTATTCACGCTTGCGGAGAACGTGGGTTTCGTCGCAGTAAACACGACCTTACGGCTTGTCAAATGATACGCCGCACCGTTGACAACGACCGTTCCGCTTACGGACAGCGTTGTTTCTTTCGCGACCGTAAACGTCATATAGAATATATTGCCGTCCTTGATGAGCGAAGTAGCGGTAACGTCGCCGGTATAGATGATTTTCACATTGCCCGAATCGACTGCAGAACCGATATCGGACGTATCTACCTTGTAAGTAAACGTCGGAGCGGTATCGGTATAATCTATAACTTCGGTATCGGCTGCCGCTACGGAAGTGTTGCCCTTATAAAGACCGGACGTGAGCGCGCCGCCGTTAGTCACTTTTAGAGTAAATTCGTCGGACACGTACGTTTTTCCGTACAGTGAGGTTTTTACAACGAATTTAACTTCGCCGTACGCGCTGCCGGACAGCGTGAACTTCATACCGTTTACGTTTATAACGTCGTTTCCGT
>ERZ777306.4282-NODE-4282-length-13271-cov-7.772246_pt1 | contig 13271 bp, 2 predicted proteins | sample MGYA00374966_ERZ777306 | MGnify/ENA primary metagenome ERZ777306 (study PRJEB29329, sample SAMN06343882) | mouse gut metagenome | isolation source: Mouse cecum | place: Austria: Vienna | collected 2014-11-15 ...
TGCAACGGGCGAACAGGGCATTCAGGGCGCAACGGGTCCCACGGGTGCAACGGGCGAACAGGGCATTCAGGGCGCAACGGGTCCTACGGGTGCAACGGGCGAACAGGGCATTCAGGGCGCAACGGGTCCCACGGGTGCAACGGGTACAGCCGACCTAAACGCTTACGGCGGGGGATACAATACAACGCCGCAAACGCTCAACTTAACCATAGGCGGGACGACGCAATTGCCGCTTCCTTCCGCTATGCCGTTGAAAAACGTAACAAATACGCCTGTTAACAGTCTTACGGTTGGGGCTACCGGAGTATATGAAATCAATTATTTTTCCAACGTGTCGGCGGCGCTTGGTACGACGGTTACGATGTCGGTGCGCAGAAACGGAACGGCGATTCCGCAGGCGACGATATCGCGAGTTTTGTCGGTTGGCGTAAGCTCCCTTTATAGCGGAAGTATTATTATTGCGTTGACTGCGGGAGACGTAATCGATATGGCGCTTTCTGCATTGCTCGCCGTGGGCGTTACGTTGGGCAGCGGAGTGAATACAACTTTAACGGTCAAACAGATAAACGCATAACGAAAACGATAAAAGAAAACCTTTTTTGCGTGCGGCGGGATTTTTGGCTGCCTGAAGAACGAAGGGGAGGAGCCCGACTCTGTCTGAGTCGGGCTCTTTTTCGGGAAAGCGTAGAGGAAAGTGCGGATTTAAAGCGCAATTTTTTTAAACGGGGCTTTACAGAACGAAAAATTTATGTTAAAATAGTAAAACGATAAGCAGGAGGAAGCAAGAGAGATGGACGGGATCATCAACGAACTTTGGGTACTCGTGGACATTGCGCTTGCCGCGTTTTTGGGATTTTTTATCGGGTTCGAACGCAGGAAGCGTTTGAAGGAAGCGGGGATCCGCACGCACACGATCGTGTGTATCGGCGCGGCGCTCATTATGGCGGTCAGCAAATACGCGTTCAAGGGGCAGACGGCGGACGTCTCCCGCATTGCGGCGCAAATCGTTTCGGGCGTCGGTTTTCTCGGCGCGGGAATCATTGTTTACAGACAGCAGGCTATCCACGGACTGACCACGGCGGCGGGCGTTTGGGCGACGGCGGGCGTGGGTATGGCTTGCGGCGGCAGACTGTACATCGTGGCGGCGGGGGCGACGGTCGTTTTGATCGCCGTTCAGTGCTTTTTGCATTTGAAGCCCTTCCGTCCCCGCAGATACTATTCCATCAATATCAAATTCCGCCATGCCGAAAACGCCAACGAGAAAATCAAAGAGATTTTTTCCGTTACGCGCTTTAATCATCTCGTGATCAATCGGGGGGAGAGCGGTGTAACAGTATACAGCGCAACGTTGAATACGGATAAGGAATTTTCGTCGGATATGTTGGAAAAGATCCTCGAAGAAAACGAATTTATTCTTTCCGTAGAGCGGTGCGACGATAATTAAGGGCGCAAATTTTTTCGCCGAAAAGGAAGAAATAATGGGCGCGGAATTGCCGCCTGTTCATAAATTTTTAAAATAAAAACGACGAAAAACAAGGTTCCGCCGAAGGAGATTCGGCGGAACTTTTTACGCGCCGATGTTCAAAAAATTCATACCGTTTGGTATTTTTGGAAAAATAAGCATGAAAAAAGTATAAAAAAACATAAATTTTCGACGAAGTTTTTAAAAAGCGTTGACAGATTGCTTCGGGTAGAGTTAAAATATATGCGTATAAATATAGAAGTCGAAATTCTGTCGGTCTGCAAGCGGGCGCCTTTCTTAACGCGGGGGGCAGAACGGCAAAGACTCCTCGCGTTGCTCGGAACGACAAAAGGGCGGAGCGACGGAGCGCGGCGGACTGCGTTTGTGGGATTCTCTCACTCCCTGCGTTCGGCGGAACGGCGGTAGGGAAGATCGCAACAAGGTATTAACGCCCGACGGCGAGCGAATTACAAATATAAAACATTGGAGGAAACGACAATGAATAAACGTAAAATAAACGGAAGATTCTGGACGGCGATCGGATTGTCGGTAGCCATGCTCTGCGGAGCGATTTTTGCAGGGGGGGGGTACGTTTTAACCGACAAACGTGCGGAAGACGGTGCGTTGTCCATGGATAATACCGCAACGGTAAACGCGGCTGTATCTTACGACACCTTGCCCGACGGCAGCGCGTACTATTATTCGGACGTAACGAAAATCGTCGGGTTCCGAAACGGAACGGAGGCAAGCGACGTTTCATCACAGCCCGTCAATTCCTCGGCTGCGCACGGTTCGGCGGATAATCCTTACGTAATCAATACCGCCGCGCAATGGAACGCATTTGCGGGCGATACCTCTAATGCAACCAACGCAAACAAGGTATTCGTTCTCGGTTCGGACATTGATTTCGCGGGAAAGACGGGCAGCGAAGCGTTTAAACCCGTGCCCTCTCTCGGCGCTAAATTTTACGGCTGCAACAGGAAGCTTATCAATGTTACTTACAATTTTGGTAATGTTACCACGGGTGTCGGCGTATTTAACGCAACTACTGCAACCGCAGTTATTACCGATTTTAGCTTGGAAAACGTTACGTTCACCGGAATTTCTGCGTACGGAGGGTTTATTTGCGGGAAATCCAAAGCATCTGTTTTGAATTGTCATGTCCACGGTAAACTTACGGGCGTAGGCGCTTCGGATTGCGGAATCGGTGGAATTATAGGAAACATTGAAGGAAATACTTCGCGCGTGTATATTTATCGCTGTTCGGTATTTGCAGATTTTAATATAAGTACGGGTGAACATGGCGGCGTGGGCGCAATTTGCGGGGACGCGGACTACGGCGCGGGTCTTTCCGTTTATGATTGTATAACCATTTGCAATTATACTTTTCATACGGGCGGAGACGCATGGTTCGGCGGAATCTTTGATATTACGAATATCTCAGGATCGAATACCGTTCATGAAATAGAAAGCTGTGTTGTATATTCGAATATCAAAGATACGGCGACTCGCCGTAGAGCGGAAGGTTCGCTATTCAATGGTTGGGGCGCGGGTACTGTAAGGGTTAATGTGAAAAATACCTATTCGGCGGGATACCTTACCGGTACGTACGGACCGTACGATTTATACGGCGGAATATATCATACACCGAATGCAAGCAATTGTACGTATACCGCAAACAATGTAAATTGGTACGCACAGAATCCCTATCTTTACGAGCCTAGCGCGGGTCTCGGTGCAATCAACAAGATAGCTACGGGGCAGTGGAACGGTACGGGCAGCAATACGCGGGCGAATATGTGGCTGGCTGCGGCAAGCTCGACTTCTCCGCTGCCGAATAATATCTGGGTCAACAAGAGCGTGATCAACGACGCGTACATGACGAATACGGATATAACGAGTTCCACGGGCTACACGATTGAAAATTCGCCCGTGCGCAATCCGCTGATCATCACGGTATCGTACTACAATTACACCACAAACAACGGCGACGTGCAATATCCCATCAACGGCGATACCGAACCGCAGATCGTCAATTTCGGCGATACGCTGTACGAGCCGACCGCTCCCGACGCAAACCATAAGTTCGAGGGCTGGACGCTGAACAAGAACGACGGTTCGAAGCCGTTTAAAGAGGTTCCCACGACGATGCTCGGCGACAACAAGCTTTACGCCGTATGGTCGGTGCCTTCCACGAGCGTGCGTTTAAACGTAACGGTGGGCGGCAGCAATTATATCGAAAACGCAACGACGGGCGCAACGATCACTTACAACGAAGGGACGGTGCGGTTGAACAGCTCGCTTTCGGTAGACGGCATGAGCAACCCCACGGTTACTTACAGCTGGAAAAAGGACGGCGCGGCGGTCGCAAGCGGGGGGAACACCGCAAACTACAACAATATCCGCAACGTAAAGGACAGCGGGGATTATACGCTTGCGGTCAATTTTGTATCGCCCAACGAGCCGCTGTGGTTCGGCAGTGCGGAAAGCGCGGCGCAGAAGGTAACGGTAAAGCCCGCCAAGCTTACGGTGTTCGATTTCGCTTTCGAAGAGGGGGATCACGCGTACTCGGGCAGTCCGTACACGAACGCACACCCCGTTGCGGTGATGCACGCTTCTAACGGCGACGTGGTAACCGGCACCACGCGCTGGGCGATCGATTTGGGAAAATTTAACAATCCCGACAACGAAAACGTATCGGGCGGCAGAGAAAAGAAGGATATTATTTTCACGCCGGACGCCTCGTACGAGGGCAATTACGGCACGGGCGATACCTACGAAGTGGAGTTTGAAATCGAATTCCTGCAAATGACCTTCCATATCCCGTCGTATGCGAATCTGAAGCTGACGACGAATCTCGAATACGGACAGCGGTATTCCTTTAACAACGTAGCCGATATGTTCGAGGATCTGTTTAAGGGATACATGGGCGACCCCAACCTGAGCGGATACACGCCGGTATTCCAATGGAACGGCGATAAGGTAAAAATCAACGATTTCCGTAAGCTGACTTCCACGGGCTCGACGGGCACGAACAACGCATATTATAACGTAAACGAATCGAAAACGATCGTGGTAGAGTTTGCGCCGCAGACCTACACGGTAACGTTCGAGCCGCGCAACGGCGTAGCGGATGAGATTCGCAAAGAGGGCGATCTGAACTACGGCGTGCGTTTAACCAAGCCCGCCGACCCCGTCTACGGAATGCAGCTGTTCCTCGGCTGGTACTACGACGTAGAGGTGGAGAAGGACGGCGCGTCGACGACGGAAACGCGCAAGTGGTCGTTTGACAGCGACCGCGTAACGGGGGATATGACCCTGTACGGCAAGTGGCTGGATGCCGATACCTTTACCGAATTGAAGGTAACGGTGAACACGGGCGCAAGTTTTGTGGCAAGACAAGAATTAAAGCCCGAAAATATCACGGTAACCGCCTGTTTCGAAGGGCAGGCGGAGGACGGCACGACGATTACGAGCGAGGCGGTATTGGATGCGACGCAGTACGTGATCACGTATTCCTCGGCAGACGCTCTGCTGCACGTAACCAAGGGCGGCACGACGCCCGTAACCATTTCGTACACGTTCGTAAAACAGGGCGAAGCGCCCGTAACCAAGGAATTTACGCTGAATCTGACGGTAACGCCGATCCTGATCGACACGTCAAAGCTGAGCTTCAAAGACAAGCGCGAAGTGCACGACGGCACGGCGAAGAAGCTGGAAATCACGGGGAACATGTCAAGCGTGAGCAACCAGCTGAGCCCGAGCAAAGTAACGTACACGTATATCGACGAAAGCGGCAACGTGATCGACGCGGCGGACGTAAAGGAAATCGGCGAATATCTGGTACGCGCCGAGTTCAACGTGCTTGACGACTTCAACGCGCCCGCAATCACGGCAAGACTTTCCATCGTGGCGGCAAATTTGCAGGTTACGCTGAAATGGGACGCGACGACGTTCGTTTATAACGGGCAGATACAGCACCCGACGCCCACGTTTACCGACGAGGACGGTGAAACGGTGGAGCTGGAATACCACGTTACGGGCGACGACGGCGTGATCAACGTAGGTAGCGGCTATTCGATCACGGTGGAGCTCGATACGGAAGGATATGCGATCAGCGGGTTTAATTCCACGCTGTTCAGTATCACCAAGGCAACCTTAAAGGCGCCCGTCTATAAAAGCGGTTCGATCGAGTACACGGGCACGGCGATCTCGCTTGTGGACGTAAGCGACCCCGAAAAATTCCTCGAAGGGTTCAACCCCTACGTCATGGACGTGGTGGACGGCGGAAGCGGCACCGCGGCGGGCAGATACACGGCGGTCATTCAGTTGAAAAACACGGACAATTGCAGTTGGGAGAGCTCCTCCTCCAACCGCGTAACGGTGCAGTGGGAAATCGGAAAGGCGCACTTGTCCGCGATCTGGGACGGGTACGAGCATATCGCCGACGGCAACCAATATTATCCGACGGTAAACCGCTTATTCGGCATCGCATCGGTGGACGAACCTGCGGTGAACCTTGCAACGGACGTTTCCTATGTCGGCGACGTAAACGTATCGGAGGTGGGAAGCTACACCATCCGCGTGAGCATCAACAACACGGCGGCGTGGGCGTCCAACTACGTTCTCGACGACGGAGAGGAATGGAGCTTCGTTATCGTGCCGAAGTCGGGAATGCAAATCATTTCCATCGAGTGGAGCACGACGGAACTCACCTTTAACGGCGAGGTGCAGAAGCCTACGTTTACGGTGATGCTGGAAGAGAACGGCAAAGATCCCGTAGACATTACGGCTTCGGCGACGGGCGCGCTTATCGTAAGCGACGTTACCTCGAAATGGGCGGGCGACTACACCGTAACGGTGAACGCGAAGGACGGAAGCAACTACTTTATCCGGAAAGGCGGCACGTGCTCGTATCGGATCGTAACCAACGATCAGGGCGAAGGAAAAGACCCTGCGGGCGGCACGCCGATCGACCCTGACGGGAACGGCGGCAATACCGATGCCAACAAGCCGAACAACGGTATTACTTTGCCCTCAAATCTGCCCCTGTGGCAGCTGATCGTGGGCGGGGTTTCGGCGATTCTCTCCGTCGTATTCCTTGCAAAAATCTTCGGCTACACGGGTAGAGCGAAGCGCGCGAATAAAAAGGTGAAGGAGGCGTATTCGTTCGGCGGACTTGCGGCGGTGCTGCTTGCCATGGACGGCACCTTCCTCGGCATGGGCGAAATGATCTGGACGATCGTCGCCTGCGCGCTTGCGGGCTTAATGGTTCTGCTGTTTATCGTCATGCTCGTGTGCAGAAAGCGCTGCCTCGTATCGGAAGAGGCTGCGGAAAATACCGAAAAGGATGCGCGCCGCAGACGGGACGAGGAGTTTAAGCTGATGATGGCGAGCATGATGAACCCCAACGGGCAGGCTGCGGGCGGTTACGTCGGCGGCGACATCAAGGAAATCGTGGGCGACGTGGTGGCTTCGCTGATGCCCGCAATGCAACAGACGATGCAGGCGCTTCCCGCGCCCGACAACAGCGAGCTTCGCGCGGTCATCGAGCAGCAACAGCAGATGATCGAACAGATGATGAACAATCAGCAGCAGTTGCAGGCTTTGCCCCCGCCCGACAGCGGCGCGGAGGAACGAATCCGCGAGCTTGAAGAGCGTATGCTCGAACAGCAGCGGCTTGCGGACGAGCGGCTTGCCGAGCAGCAGCGCATTGCCAACGAGCGCATGGAACAGATGTTTGTCAACCTTTCCAACCAGCATCCCCAGCAGGCTGCGCCCGCGAACGACGGGATCCGCGAATTGCAGGAGCAGCTTGCCGAGCAGCAGCGCATTGCCGACGAACGGCTTGCTCAGCAGCAGCGGCTTGCGGACGAGCGCATGGCGCAGATGATGGAGCAGATGGCGGCGATCGCCCAGAGCGCGCCCGCCTCGCAGACGGTGGTGCAGACGGACGACGGCTTGCGCGATATTCTGGAGAAGCACGGCGAAATACTCAACGATTTGATGAGCAAGGAAAACGTGAACAACACGGTGGTCATCAATAAGGAAGGGCGCGAGATCGACGACGAGAGCAAGGTGCGCCTGACGCTGAAAGAGGCGTACGAAAAGCTGACCGACCCGTTGAAGAGGGTGTTCGACGCAACGGGCGAGTACGTGATGAAAAATCAGGAAGTCGTGGCAAGTGAAGGGAAGTTTGCGATCACGTATAAGTACCGCGGAAAGCAGTATCTGAAACTGAGCATCAAGCGCGGGTATCCTACGATCTCGTATTCGACGGAGGGCGAGCAGCTTCGGAATCTGAAAAAGAAAGCCGCCGAAGAAGAGGGCGTAAAGGTGCGCTTCAAGATGAGCGAGTTGCAGATATTCGACGATTCGACGTTGGAAGTTGCCAAGGGCGTGATCGATTTGCGCCGCGAGCAGATCGACAGAGACATCGAGCTGATGAAGAAAAAGAAGTAAAGAAAAACCGTTGTTCCCCCCTTATGGAAGGGGGGATCGCGGGGGATCGACTGTTAGAAAACGATCCCGCCGCGCACGGCGGACTGCGTTTGTGGGATTCTTTCACTCCCTGCGTTCGTCGGACGGTAGGCAAGATGGATACAAGGTATTAACGCCCGACGGCGGGCGAATTACAAATATAAAACATTGGAGGAAACGACAATGAATAAACGTAAAATAAACGGAAGATTCTGGACGGCGATCGGATTGTCGGTAGCCATGCTCTGCGGAGCGATTTTTGCAGGGGGGGGGTACCTTTTAAACAGTAAAAACGAGGAAAACGGTACGGCTCTGCCCTCTGTTTCGGCAGGCGCAGACATGGCAAGCGATCTGGGTATCACCTACCCCAACGGTAATTCGGATCTGGGGCGTTTACCTAACGGATTCCAATATATGTACACCGATGCATCGCTTATAACCGCTATGCATAACCAGACGGCGACGAACGATATGCTTACCGTTACGGTGGACGCTACTGCGGCAGTCGGCGTTGCGGGCGCAACCTGGGGCACGAAAAAAACCGACCCGTACGTAATCGCAAGTCTTGACGATTGGGAGATTTTCGTACAAAAAATCGCAAAAGACAGCACGCACGGCGCGGGCAAGTTTTACGTTTTGGCAAGCTCGCTCGACTTTTCTTCGGAGACGTTCCACATGGTCGGCACCTTCCAAGGGACGTTTTACGGGCTCGGGTTTACGCTTAAAAACATCGAGTGCAGCAATTGGGAGGTTTACAATGCAAATACTTCCCAATATCAAACGATCACTGCTTCATTTAATCCCGTAAACGGCGGGTTCGGCGTATTCGGAAAATTGCAGGACGCAACGGTTGCAGACCTTTGCGTGGAAAATTTTTCGTTTACCAACGTTCCGGTCGTCCAATCTCTCGGATCTTGGATAGGTCCCAGTATCGGGGGCATTGCAGGCGTATCGTACGGCACAAGAGTACACGTTTTGAATTGCCAGACGAGCGGAGAGATGGCGCATTTGTTGTTCTCTACCAGTGGCGGAGGCAGTACGTTTTGTTGGCCGGCGGGAATTCTGGGTAGCAATATTGCGACCAACCTATATATATACCGTTGTTCGGCAGACGTTGACATTAACGCGCCGACGGGCGGGGCGGCTCACCCTACGGCGGGGGGGATCATCGGCGAGGTGTGGCAGGGGACGTCTTGCTACGTCTACGACTGCGCCGCCAATAACAGAGCAACAATTACAACGTCGACGACGTATTCCCATTTAGGCGCAGTCATCGGTTGGGCAAACGGCTATATCTATATTGAAAACTTCGTCGGTTCCGTAGAGGTTTCTTATACGACGGACGTAGCACCGACCAGCGGAGCTTTGGGGGGTTCGAATTGTGCGACGCCCCACAAGAACATTTACTGCGACGGAAAACAGGGTTCGTTGAATTTAGTTCCCTGGACGCCTAACATAGGATCGTCGTTAAGCAACGGCAACTTTGTGAAAGCCGGTAGTTCGTATCACGCGCCTAATAAGAACACGTCATACCTCGACGTTCCCGCGGCAAATCAATTTTCATCGCGCTCGGCGCTTTTAACTGCGGCAAAAAATGCAGTGGGCAACACGGCTGCGTCGCTTCCATCTGCCATATGGGACGCGGAAAAAATCACCTCGTCGACGTACGATCCCGAAAATTCGCCCGTCCGGCATAAGCTGACGGCAAACGTCGTTTACCGCAATTTAAAGAACGGAAATGCGGAGGATATGGGTATCGAAGGGGCGGAGATCTCCGCGGGTACGCGTCTGCCTACGCCTACGGCGGCGGCAAACCATAAATTCGTCGGATGGACTACGGATATCAGCGGCAAGTCCGCGCCCTATACCGTATTTCCCGCAGGCGTGTACGGCGAACAGACCCTGTACGCCGTTTGGGAATTTACCGACGGCATCACGGTGGATGCGTCGTTTGCGGCAAAGGATAACCGAACGACCGCGGCGTACGACGACGTGGAAAAAATAGAACTTATTCCCACTGTTACGTTAAACGGCGGGCAAAGCCCGAATACGGTAATGCAGGACGGATTCCGGATTGCATACACCTGGAAGCAGGACGGAAAAGCCGTTGGCACCACGGGGGACACGTATTCGCCCTTGAACGTAGACGACAGCGGCACGTATACCTATGATTTCCGACTGAGCAGCATCAGCGAACCGCTCTGGTTCGTCGACCGTTCGAGCGACAACAGCGTAAAAGTTACCATAACTCCCGCGCCCGTATCGCTGAGATCGTTCGAGGTCAAGCGGATTTCCGATAACAGCAATACTTATTTCTACGGCATGGAATTGCAGGATCTTTCGCCCGAGGGATCGCGCTTTATGAACAGCAGCCGTGCGGACGTTGCCGGTACGGTTACGTTCGACGGAAATTATAAGCTGGATATTAAGGATGCGATCATAGACGAGAGCACGGGCGAATTGGGCTTACAAGTAGGCTTAAAGTTTACCCCTACGAGCAATAACTATCAGTCGGTTACGGTAAACGTATTTATCTACCCGCAGGAGCTGCCGCTGAATTTCGAACTCAGTTACAGTGCGAACGGCACGGTGGACCATATTTTGACGACGGGGCTCGAATACGGAAACAACAATACCGCGGCAAAGATCGCAAGCGATTTCGAAGCGGCGTATACCAAATTCTTAGACGATAATCAGGACAACGTTTCCGTGATGCGAAGCGTTGCCGGCAAACGCCCGTACATCGTAGGCGGCGTGGACGGAGCTTCGGTAGAAACGCCTATTTCGCTGGACGATTATAAAATCAGCGGCGCGTCCATAGATAAGCCAACCGACGCTGTTACGATCAAGATCAGCCTTCTTTATGAAGAGTACGACGTAACGCTCGATGCGGACAACGGTGTGGACGACGTCGTAACCGCGCGATACGGCTACGGCATCCGAATCAGCCAGAGCGACTGGCCGAGCGGCATTGTGCCCACCAAGACGGGCAACGAGTTCCTCGGCTGGTTCGTTACGGATGCCGACGGGAATTTAACGGAAGAAGAGTGGGATCCGAACACTTCGCGCGTTACCCGAAACGTAAGCATTAAGGCGAAGTGGTTCGTGCAGGTGTTAACGCTTGTCGACCTCGAAATCACGGGGTACGATAAGGAAGGGGTATTCGTTGCCGATACGGCGCTGAAAGACGGCGACTTAACGGTAGTTGCCATTTACACGGGAGTAGATTCCAAGGGCGAAGAGGTTACCGTACGAAAAACGCTTTCGCTCGGCGGTGCGGGCGGATATACGCTGCGCTATCAGAACGGAAACGCGCCGTACGTCAACGCGCCCGAGGTTACCGTAACATTTGCCGACGGCAAGACGATCACGAAAACGGTAACGCTGGAACACGTTGCCAAAAAGAAATACGAGATTACGCTAAACTCTTTCCGCAGCGCCAGCTATTCCGTGGACGATACGACGAAAAAAATCCCCTCGGTATCCACTGCGGATATGTCCCAAAACGGTTATCTCGAATCTACCGTAACCTACACTTATTCCGAGGGCGGCGTGGAGATCCCGCTCGAAGAAGTCGATCTTACGCGGCAGGCGACTTATTGGATCACGGCGCACTTTACGCTGCGTCCGCAGTTTCAGACGAACTATTACGTAGAAGATATTCAGGTTTCGCTGGAAATTTACGCGGGCAAGACGACGCTGACCGCGAAATGGGATAAGAACTCGCTCATGTACAGCGGCGCGGGGCAGCACCCCACGATCACGCTGTATCTCGACGGCGAAGTGTTCGTGCCGTCCGAAGACGACGGAATTACGATCGAATACGTGGTAACGGGCAGCAACGTTACCCTGAATCCCGATTCCGGCGAATACGAGGCGATCATCGTCGGTTCGTACAAAGTGGAAGCGCGCCTTACGTCGGGCAAGTACGTTTTAAAGGACGGCACGGAGCCGGACGAACAGCTGTTATACAGCTTTGCGATCACCAAAGCCAAGCTGGCAAAACCGACGGCGGCGGGCGAGCTGTACTATAACGGCGACGCGCAGTCGGTAACCGAGCTTCTGGGCACCACCTACGACCCGTTGCTCATGAATCTGACGCAGCAGCATTCGGGCACGGACGCGGGTACCTACCGCGCGGGCATTACGTTAAAAGATCCCCGCAATTCGGAGTGGGAGGACGGCTCGACCACGAGCGTTTCCATTTCGTGGCAAATCAAAAAACAGGTGCTGTACGCAACGTGGAATTCGACCACCGTTCTGTTGGGGCAGGGAAGCGTTCCTTCGGTAACGGCGCTGGAAGGACTGATCGGAGACGATCAGGACGTGGATCTTACGAGCGGCGTGCTTGTTTACAGCGGCACGAATACCATGCCGACAGAGGTGGGTACGTATCAGATTTCCGTACGTCTGAACAACGCCGCGCTTTCGAAAAACTACACGATCGACGCCCCGAGCAGCATCTTCGACTTCGTCGTCGTGCCCGATGAAAGCGTCATCGTTATCGACGTGCAATGGGATGCGAGTTCGTTCACCTTCGACGGCGCTTCGCACAGCCCTACGGCGAGTGCGGTCGACATGGACGGAAATCCCGTGGCGGTAACGTTCACTTATTCGGGCGATACGAGCGCGAAGTGGGCGAAGGACGGCGGCTATTCCGTAACGGTGTCCGCTCCCGACGGATACTATATCCGCAAGGGTGCGGAATGCAAGTACAATATCGTTGCCAACGATGAGGGCAAGGGCGGTTTAACGGATGCCGAAAACCCGTTTAATCCCTCCAATACCCCCGGCGGCGGAGAAAACCCGCCGACCAAACCGGACGACGGCACTACCAACGATAACAAGCCGAGCGACGGCTTCACGCTACCCAAGGATATGCCCTGGTGGCAGTTGGGGCTCGGATTGCTCTCCGTGATACTCATTATCGTGTTCACTTCGAAGGGTGCGAAATACGGCAGCGAGCGCAAGAAGTGTATCAAGGAAACTACCAAGGTCATGGCGGGGTCGTTCGCTTCACCCGTGCTACTTCTCACGCTCTTCGGATTGAGCAATACCGTTTATACCATCGTTGCCTGCGCGCTTGCGGGGTTGATGGTGCTCGCGCTCATCTATATGCTCGTGCAGAAGCGCCGCTTCGTCAAGGCGGAAGTGGGGCTGAGCAAGGCGCAGGACGAACGTAAGCTTGCCGAAAAGCGTGAGCAGGAGGAAAAGCTCTTCCAGCAGGAGGAGGAACGCCGCAGACGGGACGAAGAGTTCAAGATGATGATGGCGAGCATGATGAATCCCAATATGCAGGCGCAGGGCGGTTACGTCGGCGGCGACATCA
>ERZ777306.4290-NODE-4290-length-13257-cov-4.697470_pt1 | contig 13257 bp, 11 predicted proteins | sample MGYA00374966_ERZ777306 | MGnify/ENA primary metagenome ERZ777306 (study PRJEB29329, sample SAMN06343882) | mouse gut metagenome | isolation source: Mouse cecum | place: Austria: Vienna | collected 2014-11-15 ...
CAGGCACCACCGTGTTTGCGGTGATTGCGGGATATATCAATAATAGCCAATAGTAGGGACGCGGCGTGCCGCGTATAACGGGGATGCCTGGGATGCGACACGCGTAATGTGGGATGTGGTGTGGAGCGGATTATACGCGGCACGCCGCGTCCGTACAGATTCCTGCCCCGGTGCGGGATGGGGGAATTATGCCAGGTCGAGGAGCAGGGCGGTGGCGGAGGGGGAGCCGGGGGCCGCGATCAGGAGGAGGGGTGCGGCGATGTAGGCTGTGGAGTGGAGTTCGCCGTTAAAAGGATAGATTGAGACGAAGGGGCCGAGGCGGTCGATTATGACAAGGCGCTCCGCACGGCCGTTGTGACGCAGCGTGCGTGCAAGGACGCGGCGGTCGGTTATGACAAACGGCATCACTAAGCTGGCTATTGGCAGTGACATATTCTTTGGTCGGCCGGTTATATGCGGCGGGAGCTTCGCGAGGGGATGGCGCGCTGCTCCGGCCGGACGCTTTGCGGGGCATCGGTGCGCGGCGCGGCAGGGCGCGCGGGTGCCGCGATATTGTCCGATTGCTTTCCGGGCGCTGTCGCCGGAGTGCCGGAGGAGGCCGCGGCGCTGTCGGTGGCGGCGGTGTCGGCCTTTTCGCCGGGCTTTATGCCGAAGTCGAACTTCCGGCTGGGGAAGAACGCGCCGGGGCGCGACTCGCGGCGGGTGCGCACCAGCGAGATGCTGTCGAGGTGGAAATAGTCGCGGCGGTCGGGATCGAGGATTATGTAGCCGTAGACGCGCTCGGGTGTGCGGGTCGAGTCGAGCTGTATTTTCGCGGTGGTCATACCCTGGCTCGTGCCCGGCTCGTCGCGGTAGGAGGTTGTGCCGTCGGAGTAGTCGGCGAGAATCCTCGAGGCTACGCGGTTACGGGCGTTTATCACCTTGTATTGGAGCGTGTAGATGTCGCCCGGGCGCCAGTTTGTGTCAGGCTCGACGTTGAACGTCAGTATTCGGGAGAGCATCCGCGGGGAGCCGACCATATGCCGCGCGTTGGGCCAGAGGTCGACGGAGTCGCCCGCCAGCGCGATTTGCGCGCTGGCTCCGGCGGCGATGTTCCCCTGCCGTTCTTCGAGGATTTCCAGCACGCGGTCGCACACGTCCATGTATTTGTCGAGGTGCGCACCATACCACATGAACGACGTGTCGAGCTGCTGCTGTGAGACCCCGTGGGCCAGCAGCACGCTCTGTTTCAGCGCCTGTCGGGCCGAATCTGTGGGGTATTGCGAGTAGTTGAGCGAGGTAACGCCGTCGGCGATATGGAGGTCGGCCACGACGAGCGCCATCTCCTCCTCGGAGAGCACCCGTCGGGCTGCTTGCGGCACCCTCCCAGCAAAGCGCCCAGGAGCGCCGCCGCGACCATCAGCATCGCCGCGAGCCTCATTCGCCAGCCTCCTCCTTTCCGGCGGAATTATGCAGTCTGAACGAGAAAGGCACTTCCGAAATCTGCCGCGAGTAGAAAAACAGCAGCATTATGATTCCCACGGAGATGGCCGCGTCGGCCAGGTTGAAGATAGGGCGGAAGAAGATGAAGTGCTCCCCGCCGACCCAGGGCATCCATTCCGGCCAGTACCATGAAGCGAGGGGAAAGTAGAACATATCCACCACGCGCCCGAAAAAGAGCGGCGCGTACCCCCCCGAGGCCGGGAACAGCGTGGCGGTCTCCGGCGGGAGCGGGTTGTTGAAAATCAGCCCGTAGAACACGCAGTCGATGATGTTGCCCGCCGCGCCGGCCACTATCAGCGACAGGCAGACGAGGTAGCCCGTGCGCGCCCGGGGCGCGCGGCGTATGCGGCAGATGTAGTATATGAGGAACGCCACGACCACTATGCGGCCGAGGGTCAGCAGGAGCTTGCTGCCGATTTCCCATCCGAAGGCCATGCCGTTGTTCTCGATGAACACGAGCTGGAACCAGGAGGTCACCGGTAGGCTCTCGCCGAGATAGAACGAGGTCTTGACCTTGACCTTTATGGCCTGGTCAAGGATGACCAAGAGTATTATTATGGCCGCGGCCAGTATGCCGCGGCCTTTTTTTTCTTTTTCCAAGGGTATCGCTGAAATGTTTTGCGGTCTGTCACTGTTTGGACTCGACGCTGAGGGTGGCGTGTGGCACCACGCGGAGGCGTTCCTTGGGGATGAGCTTGCCGGTGATGCGGTCTATGCCATAGGTCTTGTTCTTGATGCGCAGCAGGGCGTTCTGGAGCTTCTGTATGTACTGCCCCAGGCGGAGAGCCTGGCGGCTCGCCTCCTCCTTGGAGAAGGTCGAGGCCCCCTCTTCGAGCACCTTGAAGGTGGGTGATGTGTCGTCGGTGTCGTTGCCGTCGGAGTTCATGACGTTTGCGCGGAGCATCTCGTAGTCGCTGCGCGCCTTCTCGAGCTTCTCTTCGATAATGGCCTTGAACTCTTCAAGTTCCTCGTCGGTGTAGCGGGTTTTCTCACTCATTGTAGCATACGTTTAAGCGGGTTTGACATTGATGACCACCCGGGTTCCGTCGATGTCGAGCACTTCGTCTTCGGCGGGATTTTCGACCGGGGCCACCTGGAGCGAGGAGGCGAGTACCTGGCGCGAGATGTATTCGGCGAAGTCGGCCACCGCCCTGTCGGTCAGTTCGCCCGGGGCAATGGCGACGTTTATACGGTCTGTGATGTTGTATCCGCGGCTCTTGCGGAGGTTCTGTATGCGGTTGACCAGCTCGCGGGCCACGCCCTCGTTTCGCAGCTCGTCGGTGATTGTCACGTCGAGCGCCACGGTGACTGAACCCTCGTTGGCAACGAGCCATCCGGGGATATCCTCGTTCTGGATCTCGACATCGGCCAGCTCGATCGCTGCCGGGGTGCCGTCGATGGCGAGCACGGCCTTGCCGTCGCGTTCCAGGGCGTTGATTTCCTGCTGGGTCATCTCGCCTACGGCCTTCGCCACGCTCTTCATCAGCTTGCCGAATTTCGGACCGAGCTTCTTGAAGTCGGGTTTGATACGTTTCACGAGCACTCCCTCGTCGCTGCTTACAAAACGCAGATCCTTCACGTTTAGTTCAGAGAGGAGCAGCGGGGCGATCGCCTCTATGTCGGCGCGGCGTTCCGCTGTGTCGACAGGGAGCATGAGCTGGCGCAACGGCTGGCGCACTTTGACCGACACCTTGCGGCGGAGCGAGAGCCCCAGCGAGGTGATCACCTGCGCGAGGTTCATGCGCTCTTCGAGCTTCTTGTCGATCAGCGCGTCGTCGGCCTCGGGGAAGAGGGCCAGGTGGACCGATTCGGCCTTTTCGCCGCGGGCTTCGGCGGCGGGGGCCGTCAGGTCGCGGTAGAGGCGGTCGGCGTAGAAGGGCGCGAACGGGGCCATCAGGCGGCTCACGGTCTCCAGGCAGGTGTGCAGTGTCTGGTATGCCGAGAGTTTGTCGGCATCCATCTCGCCGGCCCAGAAGCGTTTGCGGTTGAGGCGGACGTACCAGTTGGAGAGGTCGTTGTTCACGAAGTCGGCTATGGCGCGGGCGGCGCGGGTCGGCTCGTAGTCGTCGAGAGCCTCGTCAACGGTCTTTATCAGAGTGTTGAGTAGCGAGAGGATCCAGCGGTCGATTTCGGGGCGCTCGGCGAAAGGCACCTGCGGCTCGGTCCCCGTGAAACCGTCGACGTTGGCGTAGAGGGCCAGGAACGAATAGGTGTTATGGAGCGTCGCGAAGAGCTTGCGGGCGGTTTCCTGCACGCCCGCGTCGTCGAATTTGAGGTTGTCCCAGGGGGACGAGTTTGAAATCATATACCAGCGCAGGGGGTCGGAGCCGTGTTTCTCGATGGTCGAGAAGGGGTTCACGGCGTTGCCCAGGCGCTTCGACATCTTGTTGCCCTCCTTGTCAAGCACGAGGCCGTTGGAAATCACGGCCTTGTAGGCGACGGAATCGAAAATCATCGTCGCGATAGCGTGGAGGGTGAAGAACCACCCGCGCGTCTGGTCGACCCCCTCGGCGATGAAGTCGGCGGGGTAAAGCTCGCCCGAGTCAAGCCCCTCCTTGTTCTCGAAAGGATAATGGATCTGGGCGTAGGGCATCGAGCCGGAGTCGAACCACACGTCGATGAGGTCGGTCTCGCGGCGCATGGGGCGGCCGGTGGGGGAGAGGAGCACTATGTCGTCGACATACGGGCGGTGCAGGTCGATTTTTTCGTAATTTTCCTTCGAGAAGTCGCCGGGCTTGAAGCCCTTGGCCTTGTAAGGGTTCTCCTTCATCACCCCGGCCTCTACGGCGCGCTCTATCTCGTTGTAAAGCTGCTCGACGGAAGCGACGCAAAGCTCCTCGCGGCCGTCGTCGGTGCGCCATATCGGGAGCGGGGTGCCCCAGTAGCGGCTGCGCGAGAGGTTCCAGTCCTGGAGGTTTTCGAGCCATTTGCCGAAGCGGCCCGAGCCGGTCGATGCGGGCTTCCACTTGATAGTGTCGTTAAGCTCCATCAGGCGCTCGCGGGCGGCGGTGGTGCGTATGAACCAGCTGTCGAGGGGGTAGTAGAGCACCGGCTGGTCGGTTCGCCAGCAGTGGGGGTAGTTGTGGGTGTGCTTCTCCACCTTGAACGCCTCGCCGTCGCGCTTCATCTCGACAGAGAGCGTGACGTTGAGGTCTTCCGGCTCTTCTGTCTTGCCGGGATTGAACCAGCTCTCGTACTGGGGCTTGACGTATGCCCCGGCGTATTTGCCGTAAAGCTCCGTGTTGACGCAGCGCCCGACGAACTCGGGTGCTAACTCGTCTATGGTGTAATATTTCCCTTGCAGGTCGACCATCGGGCGCGTCTCGCCGCGGAGGTTGATCATGAACAGCGAGGGAATTCCGGCCAGGCGCGCCACCTTGGCATCGTCGGCTCCGAACGTGGGGGCGATGTGCACGATGCCGGTACCGTCCTCCGTCGTCACATAGTCGCCGGGAATCACTCGGAACGCCTCCTCGGCGATTTCCACGAACCTGTCGTTGCCTATCTCGAAGCATTTGCCGGGGTTGGCGGCGGCGTATTCGTTGACGTATGCCGGGGCGAGGTCGTCGACCTTCGCCACGGGCTTTACCCAGGGCATAAGCTGGCGGTAGCGCATGCCCACAAGTTCCGGGCCGGTCCAGCTGCCGACTTCGCGGTATGGGAGGACTTTGTCGCCCGGTTTGTATTCGTCCATCGGGGCTTCCGCTCCCTCGGGCTTGAAGTAGGCGTTGACGCGGTCGCGTGCCAGCACGGCCGAAATCTTCTCGCCGGTGTAGGGATTGAACGTGCGCAGGCAGACGTATTCAATCTTCGGCCCGACGCAGAGCGCCGTGTTCGACGGCAGCGTCCAAGGGGTAGTCGTCCATGCCAGGAAGCATGGTTTGCCCCAGCCGGTCATCTCCGGCTTCGGGTCGATGATCGCGAATATCGCGGTCGCGGTGGTGTCCTTCACGTCGCGGTAGCATCCCGGCTGGTTCAGCTCGTGGGAACTGAGGCCCGTTCCGGCGGCGGGCGAGTATGGCTGGATGGTGTAGCCCTTGTAGAGATACCCCTTGTCGTAGAGCTGGCGCAGAAGCCACCACACCGACTCGATGTATCGGTTGTCATAGGTGATGTACGGGTTTTCGAGGTCTACCCAGTAGCCCATCATGTCGGTGAGGGTCGACCATTCCTTCGTGTACTTCATCACCTCGTTGCGGCAGGCGGCGTTGTAGTCGTCAACGGAGATTTTCTTGCCGATGTCCTCCTTCTTGATGCCGAGAGCTTTCTCAACGCCCAGTTCCACGGGGAGGCCGTGGGTGTCCCATCCGGCCTTGCGCTTTACGTGGAACCCCTTCATGGTCTTGTAGCGGCAGAATATGTCCTTGATGGTGCGGGCCATCACATGGTGGATGCCTGGCATGCCGTTGGCCGAGGGGGGGCCTTCGTAAAAGACAAACGAGGGGTACCCCTCGCGCACTTCCATGCTGCGGTTGAAGAGGTTCTCCTCGTTCCAGCGGGCGAGCACCTCCTTGTTGATTTCAGAGAGGTTGAACTTGCTATGTTCGGCGAATTTCATCGGGTCAGGTTTTTGGGGCCGTGCCTCCGGCACGTTAAAATTTTACCCGCGAAGTTACTAAATTTCGCCGTCAATTCAAAACAATACTTAAATGGCAGGAATTCCGGGCGTTCGGGCCGCGTCAGTCGAGGTACTGCGACGAGAATATGGAGTCTGTTTTCTGGGTGATGATGAGGTCCAGGAGGTCGATTTCGCTGGTTGGTTCCGCCGGGGGGGGCGTCTTGGTCTCCAGGAGAGCCTGTGCGGTGGCTGATGAGGCCAGGAGCGTCCCTATTTCAGAGACAGGGACAGACGGGGTGGATGCCGGGATATGACTCGGGGCCGGGGCCGCGGCGGCCATCTCGCCGTGGTTGTAAAGGAGCTGCGGGGGCGTCTCGGGGGCGGGCTGCTCTTTGTCGCGTTTCCCTTTGCCGCGGCGGGAGGGGTTGAGCGACGCCCAGGACTCGCGCGCCGGCTCCACGCGGCCGCCGGTCATATACCGTTTGCCCCAGTAGCCGTTGTCGATGTCGCTGACAATGACGCCGCGCGACGACGAGGCGTGGATCATCGAGCCGTTGCCGACATAGAGGCCGACGTGGCTCACTTCCGAGCCGCTGGCGAAGAACACCAGGTCGCCGGGCTGTATCTTGTTGCGGGCCAGGTTGGTGCAATAGCGGACCTGCTCGCGGGTTGAGCGCGGGATCTTCACGCCGGTCACGTCGCGGTAGAGGCTCATCACCAGGCCCGAGCAGTCGGTGCCGCCGGTTGTCGTGCCCCCGTAGTTGTACGGGGTCCCGAGCCACCGGTTAGCCTCCGCAATGAGGTCGCGGGCCATCGGATCGTCGATTTCGGATATGTTTACCGGCTTTGATGGTGTGCCAGGCTTGGATGCCCCGCCGGGGCGCCGCTCGTTTCTGACGACCTTCCCCTGCGAGCCTTTTACCGAGGAGCGCGACGAGCCGCACCCTCCGAGCATCAGCCCGCAGAGCGCCGCGCAGCATATAAGCGCCGTCCTGAGTGTTCGCGAGGGTTTAGGCAATTTCATTTCCGACGCAAAAATACTCAATCGCGGCGTGCGGTGCAACTAAATTGCCGCTGTTTTCGTCAAATTAACGTTCGCTATCCGCCGCAGTCGGCGGAAAAGTGTTAATTTTGTACCGATAAACCAATTTTGTCGCATTAATGGACATACTGCAAATTCAGAACGTCAGCAAGAGCTACACCAACCACAAGGCTCTTGACGACGTCAGCCTGTCGGTGCCGCGGGGCACCGTCTACGGCCTCCTGGGGCCTAACGGCGCCGGAAAAACCACTCTGATCAGGATAATAAACCACATCACGGCCCCCGACAGCGGCAGCGTTATTTTCGACGGAAAGCCCCTTACGGCCGACGACGTGGCCCATATAGGCTATCTCCCCGAGGAACGCGGCCTCTACAAGAAGATGAAGGTGGGCGACCAGGCGCTCTTCTTCGCCAAGCTCAAAGGGCTGAAAAGCGCCGAGGCCGCGCGAGAGTTGCGCCAGTGGTTCGACCGCCTGGAGATTTCCGACTGGTGGGACAAGAAAGTCGAGGAGCTTTCCAAGGGTATGGCGCAAAAGGTGCAGTTCATCGTGACGGTACTCCACCGCCCCAAACTTCTGATTTTCGACGAGCCTTTCTCAGGGTTCGATCCCATCAATGCCGACATCCTGACCCGCGAGATCCTGCGGATAAACCGCGAGGAGGGCGCTACGGTGATTTTCTCGACCCACAATATGGAGAGCGTCGAGGCGCTATGCGAGAACATAACGCTGATTAACCGCTCGCGGAACATTCTTTCGGGCAACGTGGCCGAGATACGCTCCCGCCTCGGCGCGGGCCGCTACACGGTAAGTTTCGAGGGAGAGCCTGACGCGCTTTTCGCCGCCCTGGGCGACCGGGTGCTGGCAAGCTCTGTCACCAAGGAGCACGGGCTGATGAAGGCCTCGCTTCGCCTGCGCCCAAGCGTTGACCGCCGAGAGGTGATCGCTCTGGCCAACGGCGCTGTCGATCTTGTTACTTTCGACCGCGCCCTTCCTTCAATGAACGATATATTCATCCGCACTGTCGAGGACTATAACCGCCAGCACGGCATAACCACCACCGACTTATGAAAAGCAAGATAGGCATTATAATAGGCCGCGAGTTCCGCGAGCGCGTGGCCAAGAAGAGTTTCATCATAACAACGCTGCTGATGCCGGTGCTGATGCTCGGCCTGATGGTCACTCCGGCGCTGATCGCCATGTTCTCCACCCCCTCGGAGCGCGTGGTGGCCGTGCACGATCCCTCGGGCATAGTTCTCCCGGCGTTGCAGAACGCCGATATGGAGTACGCCAGATTCGTCTCCGTGGATTCCGACGCGGACTCCGTGCTGCGCGACACCGGCTATGACGCCGTGCTCTCCGTGTCGCCCGATGTGGTGCGAAATCCGGCAAACGGGGTGACGCTCTTCCTTCACGACGCGGCCTCGATGGAGATGGAGGCCACGATTTCAAACGTCATCAAACAGGCCGTGGAGGACAAGCGCCTGCAATCCTACGACATCGATAACCTCGCCCAGATTCTCGACGAGATACACGCCGACGTTAACCTCCACACCGTGCGCGTCGACGAGAGCGGTGAGGGGGAGAGCACCTCGTCGATGCTGTCATACATCATCGGCATATTCATGGCGTTCATCCTCTATATGTTCCTGCTGATCTACGGGCAGATGGTCATGACTTCCATTATCGAGGAGAAGAACAACCGGGTGCTCGAGCTGGTGGTAACCTCCGTCAAGCCGATGCAGCTGATGCTCGGCAAGATACTCGGCGTCGGGCTCGTGGCCGTGGTGCAGGTCGTTATATGGGGCGTGCTGCTCTGCTCGATCTCGGCGTTCGTGCTGCCCGCGATACTCCCTGAAAGCGTCAGCCAGCAGGTCGACATGCTGAACGCCGGCACTCTCGACGCCGCTGCCGCGACGACCGACATCGACCTTCTCCAGGCGATTTCAGTGCTCGGCTCCGTGTGGTTCGTGGCCAAGTTGTTCGGCTACATACTGCTGTTCCTCGTCGGCGGCTTCCTGTTCTACGCCTCGATATTCGCCGCCATAGGTTCCGCTGTCGACAATATCCAGGATGCGTCGCAGTTGCAGTCGTTCGCCGTCATGCCTATCATCATAGGGCTGATTATCGGCATGGCCGCCGCGACCGACCCGAACACCCCGCTGGCGTTCTGGGCGTCTGTCATACCGTTCACCTCCCCGATGGTGATGCTCATACGGATTCCGTTCGACATACCCGGCTGGCAGATATGGGTTTCTGTCGCGGCCCTTTATCTGTCGTTCGTGCTGATGGCGTGGTTCGCGGCGAAAATCTACCGTGTCGGCATCTTCATGCACGGCAAGAAGCCATCTGTCAAGGATCTTGTCCGATGGGCCAACTACAAATGATTAAGACAGTCTCAATAAAGATTTTTCAGACAACTTTTTAGAGAAGTCCCCACACGAAAATCGCCAGTATGGCCAGGGGGCAGATGAAGCGCAGGCTGAATATCACGAGCCGCACTCCCGCCGGGGTCGGAGCGCCCGGATCGCGTCCGGGGGCCGAGAGCTGGGCGCGGAGGATGCGCCGCGGCAGCATCCAGCCGGTGTAGACGGCTATCAGCATGCCGCCCAGAGGGAGAAGTATGTTTGACGACGCGAAATCGAAAAGGTCGAAGAACGTCATGCCGAACACCTTCGCTCCGGCCAGCGGGCCGAACGAGAGGGCGCACAGGCTGCTCAGGAGGCCGGTGGCGATGCCATAGATAACCGTGGCTTTTACGCGGCTTATCTTCCATTCGCCTATGAACCAGGCGATGACCACTTCCGACAGGGAGATGGTGGAGGTCAGCGCCGCCACGAAGAGCAGCACGAAGAACAGCGCCGCCCACAGGCTGCCGCCCGGCAGCGTGGTGAAAATCGACGGCAGCACCTCGAATACGAGCCGCGGCCCGGCGGCCGGCGTCGCTCCGAACGAGAATACCGCCGGGAAGATGATTATGCCCGCCATCACCGCCACGAGGGTGTCGAGCAGGGCGGTTGTGACCGAGGTGTTTACAAGCCGCGTCGATGATGAGAAATAGCTCGCGTAGGTCATAAGCACGCCCATGCCGACGCTGAGCGAGAAGAAGGCCTGCCCCATGGCGTTAAGCACCGTCGGGAGGTCGATCTTCGAGAAGTCGGGATGGAAAAGGAACGACAGCCCCTCGGCCGCTCCCGGCAAGAACAACGCGTTGACGCAGAACACGAAAAGGATGGCGAACAGCATCGGCATCAACACGTTCGACACCTTTTCAATCCCTTTCCGCACACCGCGGCTTATGACGAGGAAGTTGATCGCCAGGAACAGTAGTGTCCAGAAAATCTGGCGCCCCCCGGAGGTGGTGAACGAGTCGAACTGGCTGTGGAGCGCCTCTTCCGAGGTCGCTCCGCCGAAGCCGGTCACTGCCTGGTAGATGTATTCCACCGTCCATCCGGCAACCACGCTGTAAAATCCGAGAATCAGCAGCGAACTGAGCAGCCCGATATAGGCCACCGAGTGCCAGAACGGGGCCGCTTTCAGCTTCTTGAACGCTCCGACGACGTTGCTCCCGGTATAACGCCCGATCACGAACTCCCCGGCTACCACGGGGACGCCGATCAGCAGCACGAAAAGCACATAGACCAGCAGGAAGGCTCCCCCGCCGTGCATGCCGGCCTCGTAGGGGAAGCGCCATATGTTGCCGAGGCCGACAGCCGACCCGACCGTGGCTGCTATCACGCCGAGTTTGGTGCTGAATTTCGTTTCGTTGGCCATAGTGGTATGACAATGAATTAATGCGTTAGAAATCAAATGTGTGGCGCAAGATGTCGAGCGACTGCGGGGTGGAGAATCCAGGCAGGTGCAGGGCGTAGTAGCTGAGCGCGGTGTCAATCGCCCTGTTGCGCTGCGCCCGGTTCATGGGGAAACGGAACGCGGTGCGCGGAGTCATGCGTCTGAGGATAAACGCCGCGGAAGCCTCTTCTGTTGTGATGAACCTGCCGTGGGCCGGCGGCGAGGCCCGGAATATGCCGTCGGCGAGGTCAAGCACTCTGCCCGGAGCGTAGGTCGACCAGTCCGGCTCTATGCCGAGGTGGCGTGCCAGCCCGACGAGCAATGCCACCGGGAAGTTAGCCGCACCGCGGGGCGAAAGGGCCGGGGAGGACACTCGCCGCGCCGCGGCTGCCAGGAAGCGGAACAACGCCTCGTCTGGCATGGGCTCGCGGAGAAGCGTGCTGAGCAGGTCGGCGGCGAACAGTGCCAGCGTGGCTCTTACCGCGTTTCCCTCAGGGGGGAGCGCTATCGGCCTGAGGTCGCGGAAAGAGCGTATCTCGCGGCCGGGAGCCGCGGATACCACGCACTCGAAATGAGCCATGGGCATCAGCAGCGCCCTCACCCGTCTCGCGGAAGCCGACGGTCCGGCGGGAACCAGCAGCGACATGCGACCCGCCTGCCGGCTGTATGCCGACAGGATGGAGTGGCGGTCGTTGTAGCGGACCATCCTGAGCGCTATGGCTTCAATATCGCGGTACATCTGCCGGTAATGTTATATTTTTACAACACCCTCGATATAAGTTTCAGACCTTTCTTTCGGTTTGCAAAGCTACGGAATTTTTTTGAGAAATAGAAGCGCGGTCAATCGTGGGATTGATTGGGCGTAAAGCTGAAAATTCGTAACTTCGCGGGAAGAAATCCGGGTTATGTTCAAGAGATGTCTTTCGATATTCCGCCTGGCGCTTCCGGTAATGGTGGCGCAGGTAGGCTTCATACTTGTGTCGTTTGCCGACAACATCATGGTGGGACGCTATACAACGCAGTCGCTGGCCGCGTCGTCGTTCGTCGTGAACCTGTTCAATGTGGTGATTCTATGCGCCATGGGGTTCTCCTATGGTCTTACGCCGCTTATCGGGGCGCTCTTCGGGCAGAAACGGGGGAAGGCTATCGGCCTGACTTTGCGGGCGGGCTTGATCGCTAATGTCATAGTGGGATTGCTGCTGTCGGTGGTTATGCTGGCGCTTTATTTCTTTATAGAGCGCATGGGGCAGCCTGTGGAGCTGATTCCGCTGATCAAGCCGTTTTTCCTGATTTATCTGGCCGGGCTTTTGCCTATGACGGTGTTCAACGCGTTCACCCAGTGGAGCTATGCGATCAAGAACACGGCTATGCCTATGTGGATTCTCCTGGGGTGCAACGCTTTGAACATAGCCGGGAATTACGCGCTCATCTATGGCAACTGGGGATTCCCCGAGCTGGGACTGACGGGAGCCGGGCTTTCCACGCTCGCGGCGAGAGTGCTTGCCCCTGTGGCAATCGTGGCGGTGTTTTTCTCGCGCCGCGCCTATCGCGAATACCGCGAGGCGTTTCTGCGTGGCGGCTCCATCCCGGCGGGTATGATGGGGACAGTCGTCAGGACTTCGTGGCCGGTGGCGTTGCAGATGACTTTCGAGACAGGCGCGTTCTCGCTCTGCGCGGTCTTTGCCGGATGGCTCGGAACGGTGTCGCTCGCGGCGTTCCAGATCGTGCTTGTCGTCGGCACGCTCGGTTTCTGCATATATTATAGTGTCGGCACAGCTATCGCCGTGCTGACCGCAAACGAGGCCGGCCGCGGGCTGGGACCCGACTGCCGTCGCCCGGCGATTGACGGGTATTTCGTCATGCTGTTCTTCATGTGCCTGTCGAGCCTCGCTTTCGTGCTGTTCGCCAGGCCGCTGATGAGCCTGTTCACAGAGGACGGGCAGGTGTTGTCGCTGGCTGTGTCGCTGCTATTCCCGCTGGTGCTCTACCAGCTTGGCGACGCCACGCAGATTACCTTCGCCAACGCCCTGCGCGGCACCGCCAGGGTTATGCCGATGCTGTGGATAGCCTTTGTGAGCTACATACTCGTGGGGCTGCCGAGCACGTGGCTTCTTGCCTTCCCGGCCGGTCTGGGTGTCTATGGTATCGAGCTGTCGTTCTCCGTATCGCTCTTCCTCGCCGGCGCGCTCTTCCTCGCGGCTTTTCTGAAAGTCACCCGGAAACGTCCGGTGGAAGGCTGAGCTAACGGTATGTGCGCAGGGTGGGGCGCACCGCGTCCTCGGCGTACTCTATCCGGTAATTGTGCTCGTCGCCCTCTACCGCCGCGACGTCGATGCGGGGCGTGAGGGCGCTGTCGCGCGACTGCAAGATCGGAAGAGCACACG
>ERZ777306.4303-NODE-4303-length-13209-cov-12.140185_pt1 | contig 13209 bp, 10 predicted proteins | sample MGYA00374966_ERZ777306 | MGnify/ENA primary metagenome ERZ777306 (study PRJEB29329, sample SAMN06343882) | mouse gut metagenome | isolation source: Mouse cecum | place: Austria: Vienna | collected 2014-11-15 ...
GAAATTTTATATATAGAATTGAAACGTTAGAGTATAAGGAAAAGTATACGCCACACCATTTAAATGAGATTGCAAAAGTATTGAATTGTAAAATTGCAGATTTTTTTCCAATGCCTTACCTTGAACAAGATTGCATCGAAGAATACCACGAAATCCGCGAACGGCGACGACAGGAATTGAATAAGTGATGCTCCGTCCCAGTGTGTTATTCAAAAGTCAACATCAACAATGATTATATTGGTAAAATCAAAGAAAGCATTTAATAAACTAAAGTTATATGCAACACGCCCACAAATACCAACACTTTACTCTTGATAAAAATGCCAATATCATTAACATTCGTGATACCGACACCACAGGTAAACAACAATATTTTTGCCCCTATTGTCGCACAGAGATGATAACCAAACGCGGCAATATTCGTCAGTGGCATTTTGCTCACAAAACTGACAAATGTTCTTATGATAACTATTTGCATTCCATTGCCGAAAAAATGATAATGGATTGGTTCAATAGGCAGGAAATCATAACATTGGTAATGAAAACCCAAGAAAAGTGCAATAAATATGGAAACTGCATTTTTTATTCTAAAGAACATTGCCAAAGAGAAACCACCAGTCAATATAATTTGAAAAAATACTATTCAAAATGTATACAAGAACAAAGATATGGAGGTTTTGTTGCTGACCTATTTTGTGAAAGGAATGGCAAATCAACGGAACCATTATTTATTGAAATTTTCGTAACACATGAATGTAATCAAAAGAAGAAAGATTCAGACATTCGGATTATTGAGTTTTTTATTCAATCAGAAGAAGATATTTTGAATATCATAAATTCATCCAGAATAACGGAAGGGTGCATGGTCCGATTATATAATTTCAAGCGCAAAAATACTTTAGGAGATAAATTTGCCCAATCTTTCCAAAAGTATGTGTTATATCCAACAATGAAAAGCTATGTTGACAGAGATAGATACACATGCAAAAATTACAATCAACATCGTAAGGGCATATATGAAATAAGTATGCCATACGACGAATGCATTCCAAGTTTCATAAATAGCGGTGGATTTTATGCAGTAGGGAAAGTAAAGTCCTATCTTGATGGCTATTTAAAAAAAGATTGCCAATTATGTAAATGGCAAACTACAGATTTTTCAGGCGATAGTTTTTGTAAGCTATATAAAAAATGCGGAAATCCTAAATATTGTAAGGATAATGATGCCATACAATGTTCTATGTTTCGTGAAAATGAAGAGTTCATAAATAATGCAATCGCAGATTTTAACAACTATATTAAAAATGATTTTATAGAAATATGGCCATAATTAATGCCAGACTAATAACAAGCCCAATGATGAATGATTATGCTATAGGCACATAAATTCCCGTTCCCCCCCTCACATCCTCCGGCTCCTTTTCTTTTTCTTTCTCTTGCGCCTTTGTTCTTCCATCCACAGTGGCTCCGCATAGTCGGGTGCAGGATTTGCCGAGAGCTTCAACAAACCACCCAAACCTCCCGTTTCATGCTCCTGCCGTATTTTAATACTTTCCGGTTGCTGAATGCTACTATGTACTTGCCGATAATTCCAATCTTTATTTTCATAGGTCGGGTTTTGTCTTTCTGTGCTTTGATTCCCTGCGAATCTTTCCTGAAACACATTGGCTGAAAACTCTTTCCCCAGTCTTGAACCATTCAGTACCGTCCGCCTCCCGTGGTCAATGAACGTCACTCCGTAAATCCTCCCGCTCTCGTTCCGCCGGAAAACCACGCCGATGCTTTTTGCCTTTAACTGTTCTGTAAAATCTTCCCTGTTCTTAGCTTGCGGTACGACCTGTTTTAACACAAGGTATAACCTCTCCCGAATCCGTTCCTTCCGGATAAGCTGTGCCGATTCTTGGAATCTCTCCTCCAAAGCCTCGCATCCTACCGATTTTCCGAACAGGGAAGATTTCAAAGGCGTTCCTATCCGTTTCCCGTTGTCATCCGTAGCCACATAGAGTAATCCGTGATACGGTCTGCCGTAAACAGCTCCCTTCACTTCCTTCACCGTCACATTAAACAACTCCAGCAGGGTGCGGAACTCCCCGAAAGACTGGAAACGGTAATTATTAAACAGGTATTTTACAATGTTACCAATCTGGTGTTTTACGTCTCCCCGTGGATAATCCAGTTTCTTCAATTCGGGCGTGGCCGTCCGTTCTTCCCTTCCTGTCACATGCAATCCGTATTCCTGTTCCAGTTTCCGGCATACCTCCATGGAACGCCTGTTCTCAAAGTCGCTCTTTATCTTCTTTCCGCTTTCGTCCACCCGGACACTTACAATGTGTAGGTGCTGGCGGTCTATATCGGCATGCTTGAAGACAATGTACGGCTGGTTGCCATATCCCATTTCCTGCATATATCTTTGTGCCATTTCCGACAATTCCCGGTCCGTTACCCTGTCTTTCGGGTCGGGATTGAGGGAAATGTGAATGACTGGTTTCTCCGTCCGCCTGTTGGCAAAGAGATAAGGGGCAAAGGAACGCATACATAGTCCCAGGTCAAACCGATTGTCGGGAGATTCAAGCATGTTGTTTTGCAGGAGAATTTCCGCCTTTCCGTCCTCCGCCTTCAACCCGTTGTATCTTAAAACTCCGTAGATGGATTTACCGCCCGTAATCTTCGCAATCATATTGGAGGAGTTGTCGGATTTGTTGTTTCAGTTCATGATTGGCTTTCACCAATTCAATGATTGCCTTTTCAAGGGGATACAGCAGGCGGAGTGCTTTTTTACGCTCAAAATGTTGAAACAGGTATTCCATGACCTGATTGTAGTTGTTTCCTATTGCCTTGACTTGTGCAGGGATGGAACTGAGCTTGACGATATAGTCATGGAGAGTCTTATTGTATTGGATTATCTTCATAGGAGTATTGAGCACTTTATCTACGAGAAACTCCGAGCGGGATTTCTTTCCGGAGCGTTCAAAAAGGGTGAGGAACCGGATGTTTTCTTCTGCGGTAAAGCGGACGGCCACACGGTGGATTTTCTTGTCTGCCTTGCGAGGGCGTCCGGCTTTTCTTTTCCCGGATGGGGAGGTTTGTGGCGTAGTGGTGTGTTTTAGATGTGTCATGGTTTTAATTGTTGTTTTAGTCTTCATTCTGTTTCTAATTCCTGTTTTATTGTCATATCTATCCTAATTTCATGTGGGGTACGACTTGGGAGTACCCTTCCCCCGAACAAGGTGTGAGGGCGAGTTTCGGGTTACCCGAAAGATTTTGAGGCACTCAAAATACAACTCGCTATTAGCTGACGCTAATAAAATCCGCCACAGGACGGATTACCAATGAACTGATAAGCGAAAGGAGGAAAACTCCTCACACGATATCATCGTTCGGAGACAAAATTAGAGGACTTATTGCTGTGGGATTTGCTTTCCGGGTGTGCCAACCACGCCCAACCTGTGCCAAATGCTGCCAGTTGTCCGGGAAATGATACAAGTCGTTTATTTACCTACTGATTTAAATAACGACAGAAATATGAAACGACAAAAACAGCAAATTATATCATTACAAATTCACCGAACTAATCATCTGTTGCAATGCAACACCGATGTTTTGTGTACCCAATATAGTGAAAACGTAGTGTCGTATAGATTTACTATCGTATTGTCGTACTGACGTATTGTTTTATTGAATAATCCAACTAACCATACAATTATATGGCTATATATTGAGAAAAGAAAGTAAGAAATACTTTCAAGGTGCGAAGGTGAAAATTGTTGTAAAAGCCGGAAATAACTCATCAGAGTTATTCTGACTTTTTCAAGGATTTCGTGGGAGAACGGGAAGTTACGGAGCCTCTCCACCCGGCTCAGGCTAACTTCTCGGACAGGGAAACTCCACAATACATTGGTTACAAAAAAAAATTTACTCTCAGTCAAAATTAAAATATAAGAGTTTTATATCGGACGATTGGCACGCAAAACAACATCAATCTATAGATAAAGAGCTGACTATTTGCTGTATAGCGGAATCATTAAAACAAATATTTATTTCTTCAGTTGTCAAACCTATATTATCTAAAATACAACAAGTCAATAAAACAATACATTTCTGTGTCAAGTTGTATAAATCCTCTCCAATAACAGCTTTCTCCATTTTTTCATCACTATCAGGAAGCAGATGCGAATATTTATGTCGGGATTGTGTTAACTCTTCAACATCAATACCACAATCTTGTAACAGATAAATATCTTTGAAATGTTCCAATAATTTTGTTATCTGACATTTATATTGTTTTATGTCTTTGCCATCCTTTTTATTGACAAAACGTTTATAATAACCATCCAATGCCTGTGCTATTATTAAAAAATCAGGGGCATCAAAAAAACGTTTGTACTGTAACGACCGAATCAAATAGTTGACGATAGGAGATAACTGTTCAAAATTTAAATGCCAAGCCAATAACATCGAAGGCAATTTTGCTTTCAATTTATCATATTTAATCAAAGGAATCTCATAAGGCTCCACGGAAGACTCAATTTCATATAGAAGAAACGACCATCTTCGGGGTTCTTTTCGAGTTCTAAGTTCTATTTTAATTGGTGATTGATTACTAAAAAGCGCAAGGGATAGAAACTGAGAATATTCAAAGACAAGTTGCATAAACCTCCGTGTCGGAATTGGCTTGTCAGTTGTAATTCGCAAATAAGTATTTTGCACAATGGTTGTATCGTAACGACCGGAAATATATTCCGAATGAGGCAACAGGGCTATTTTGACGCCTTCTTCAATCTCTGTTTCTAAAAACGGTTGACCTCTATCTAAATCTACCTCGCACGATAAAAAATTGCCATTACGATTTTCAAGCCGATTATCTTGAAATGCCCAATTTTTTAAAAATGGAAATTTCACTATGCAAATATCAAATACCGGTTCATCTATAGATTCAACATGACGTCCTAATATAACATAATCAATAATGTATTCCTCTTTTGAAATATCGAAAGCTTGGTCTTTTTGCTCTGGGATACTCATATTGGCATTGAAAAGCGTAAATTCATATCCATTAGCATCTTTACCCCATATTATATCATAATGATGGTACATATTCGAAATAAGTCCTTGTTTGGGTTCGTGGTACACTTCCAATTTCAAGGGTTTATTTTCGTTATAATACAATGTGCCCATACACTCTTGATGATTATAGGAGTGATAACCAGAAAACTGCCATGTAAATTCGTCCCTTTCAGGTATTTTCCATTTGCCATGAAAAACATTTGGTATGTATTGCTTGCTATTCATTTCTCCAATGCAGAAAATTAGTTCAGATTTTGTAAAAATAAATAAAATTTATTTTTTCAAAAAACAATGTGTAAATTTGTATATAATTACAATAATTTCATATATGAAAGCTCAATTACAATCCCAACAGATTCCATATCCCCGGTTTATTCAAAATAAGCCGTGCGGTATTGATAAATTTGATGGGGGCTCGCAAGAAAGGCTAGCAAAAACCATTGCTCGCCATTTTTGTCAGAATGATTCCTCGAATGAAGAATGTACATTACCTCGAATTATCGGTATCGAAGGCATCTGGGGATCTGGAAAATCCAACGTCGTTAAGATGTTGGAAAAAGAATTGTCCGATGACTATTATTTCTTTGAATATGACGCATGGGGACATCAAGAAGATTTGCAACGTCGCTCAATATTGGAATTACTGACAAGCAAACTTATAGATGCTGGTATCTTATCAGGAAATACGACTATAAAAGTCAAAGGAGGAGGTGAGAAAACTGTATCATGGACTGAAAAGTTGAAATATTTATTAGCTCGTAAAACTGAGACTGTAACCGAAAAATATCCTCTTATCAGTAATGGTATGGTTGCGGCATTTTTGGTCGCAGTCCTGACACCGATATTTACATTTATTGCATATGCGGTAAAACCTACACCGGCAACGTGGTGTTTTTCTTTATTGTCTATTGGCATAGCTTCACTACCAGTTCTTGTTGCATTATTTATTTGGTGGATGAAGTATCGTAAAAACCCTAAGAAATATGGATGGAGTTATTTATTAGCTATTTATCAAGATAAGATAGAAAACGATGTTTGTTATGAAACGTTGAGCGAAGATGAACCGACTGTTTGTGAATTCAAAGTATGGATGAAAGATATTTCTGATTTTATCGAAGGGAAACGTAAATTAGTCCTTGTTTTTGACAATATGGATCGTCTTCCTGCTGAAAAAGTGAAGGAACTATGGTCTTCTATCCATACTTTTTTTGCTGATAGCGGTTTTGAAAATGTTTGGGTGGTTATCCCTTTTGATGAAACTCATTTGGCTTGTGCATTTGGAAATGAATCCGAAGAACAAACCAAACAACTAACCAAGTTTTTTATTAATAAAACTTTCCCTATAGTTTATCGTGTTGCCCCACCTGTAATTACAGACTATCGGAACATTGTTGATAAATTTCTTGTTGAAGCATTTGGGGAGGGAAACAAGGATGATAAAGAAACTATCAACCGAATATTCAGATTAACAAATCCTAAGGCCAATGTCCGTGAAATCATTTCTTTTATAAATGAAATGGTCGCGCTCAAACAAGAATGGGATGATACTATTTCCATGATAAATATTGCTTTATTTTGCTTAAAAAAAGCAGAGGTTCTTGATAATCCAGAAGAACAAATATTGTCTGGCGACTATTTGAATGGCATTCAAACGATAATAAACAACGATCTGCAAACTCAACGTGAAATTGCTGCTTTAGTATATGGTGTTGATGTTGAACATGCCCGACAAATTCCGTTGAAAAAATATATTGAAGGCTGTATAAACGATGAAGGAAATCATGATATAAACCAATATGCGGAATCTAACAGGCAATTTGATACAGTATTGGATGAAGTTGTAAAGAGCATGGACAACTCACTTGTCGATAAGGTTATACATTGTTTGCATAAATTGATTCGGAAGAATGATAATATTCTTCATATATGGCAAAGAATAGCACAAATAAAATTAAAAGAGTCTATTAACAAACAAGAATTTCCAGTTGAACATCGAGAAATACTACTGCATTTAGATAAAGATAGTCAAAACCATGTTATTGCCCAACTATATAAAGAGATTATTCAATTTAATGACTTCAATGGAGCAGACTATTTCAAAACGTTGGATGAAATAGAGAAGTTTATTGCGCAAAATAAGTTGCCTTGTGATTTTGTATCATTGATTGAAACAAAAGAAGTTGAACCTAAAACATTTATCGATTACATTCGAACTGCGAATAATACAGATGATGCCTATCGGAATAACGCAACAACCAAAGCATATGAATATTATCAAATAGAAACAAATTCGGATGCGCTTGATAATTACTTAGCAAACTTACTACCTGATAATTTCAATCATGCAGATATCGTAAAAACGTTAAAGGACAATTCTACTTATACCTTCCCAACTCTTTTGCAAAAAATCACTGATTGCATTAAAGGAAAAGATGTCAATAAAGACAATGTAGGGGCTATATTTGCAACTTATCGTTTATTGGCTTCAGATGAAGAACGCCCCTTGTCTGCAATGTTAGATTTGAGCAATATAAATCAATTATATTCGGAATTGGAGTCTGATGGTCGTAATATTGAAGAATCCGGATATTACGACTTGGTCGCCATGCTACTGGCCCATGCTCGTCCCGTTTCTTCAGTAGAGGACAAAGAGATAAAATGTGTCGCAGAAATTATAGATTATTATGCGAATCACGGAGAACTGTTGATTTTAAGTGTCAACGGGAATAATTCATTATTAAATACTACCCTACGATATATGGTAAACCATAAATTGGGGTATAAATTATCACTTGCAGAAATATTACCACAATTTGAGAATATCAAAAACAGAATAAGTGTAGAAGAAACCGATTTTATCGAGCATTTATCTAAGTGGGATAAAGATTTGGATAAGCAAATTACAAAAGATACTATTAAGAATATAATTCCTAATGCATCTTTCTATGATTTGACAACTCGAATAAGTAATACTCTGACTAACCATATTAATAAAATTGCCATTGAAGCACTGTCTGAAGTCAATACAGATACATTATACAACCAAAAGGCAAATCATAGTTCATACTATTGGTTTGTGGCAACAAAATATTTATTGGATAAAATCGAATCTTTGCCAGATAATCTGACAGAATTTGGTAAAAAAATCTTGACTGATATTGCTTCTGGAGCTCAAGATTTTAATTCTTTACCTACTTGCTTTAAGAATATAATTGAAAAGTTAGATACACGCAAAATTAAATCAACAATAACGGATATAAGAAATGAATTTTGTAATGGTACAAAGACTATTACTTTTATAAAATTCCAATTTTTCGAACCTTGGTTTAGATTGCACGGAAATTTGAAAGATCGAAAGGGTGATGTTATCAATAAAATTGTGAAGCCAGTAATTACCGATACGGCATGTCAAGCATTGATTTTGCAAAACAAGGATTTTTATATTGATTTAATAAATGCAGCAGGTGATGATGCTTATGAATTAAAACAGAATTTAAGAAATCTTGTCGACAAAAGTTCAGATGCGCAGTTTATTGAATTTGTCGATATAATAGCTCCAGAATCTATTTCAGAACCTGCTTAAAGCTATAAGGCTGCTTCTATCTCAGGACTATACCCCAAAGTTGGACTCAAAATTTCGGGGTGCAGTTCATTTTCTTTTTTCGCCATAAACCTTAATACTTCATCGCATTGATATTATCATTCAGAAATCGTATTTTCTCTATCAATTTCTCGAAAGGCAACGAGTCGCCATAAATCATTGTCTCCTGCATGACCTCATAATCCTTGTGCCATAATTCAAGGATACCTGCAGGCGGAATAATTTGCAGGGTTTGCGGTTTGAGTGTGGTATAGTCGAAACCTTTTAAGCCAATAAATACTTTGCGGTGGTCGATTACTGAATCATACAACGCCTTATTCTTTAAGGCACGTTCTGCTATCGGGGTATCCATCATCTGGGATATATCATAAAGATGGCGCGACATACGTTCCGTACGTATCAATTCTTGCGGCTTTGCAAATTCTTCATGTAGCAGGAATATCTTTTCAAGAAAGGTACGTTCCGGCATAACAGCCCGCACTTCAAACGGTTGCCCAGTAAACGGCGCGTTAGTAAATACTTCATCTATGAAAGAATGCACCATTATAGGAGCTACAGGCTCATTCATCGACCGTCCGCTTACTTCTATAATGACTTTCGGACGAATATAGGAATCGTCTTGAAAAGCCGAGTCATAGGCGACTTCAATAATTTCCGGGTCAGTAGTGGTTATTGGGGTTAGGTTTACTGTCACCGTAAAATGTTCTTCTCCAATACCATTCTCTATAAGTTGTCTTTTTAAATCATATTGCAATTTTTCCCTGACAAATGAACACGAAGCACGACGCAATTTATCACTGATTTGTGTTTTTGATAAATTACCGCCAAAGCCAAAAAATTCCCGGGCAATGGCTATATCCACATCTTCGGACATTCGGTTTATTAAGTTCCAGCACTTACTTAAATTAGTTCCTCCTTTGAATGAAATATGTTCTGCATAAGGCAAAGCAAACAAAGCCCTTAATACTGACGTAACCCACCAATCCTTTTCTATGATTTGACGGTTCAAATTATTATCTGCCTGTACACGTTGTATAATTTCCTGACGGTCTTGAAGGGGTAAATCCGTATAATTCATAACCTTGATAAAATTTTGCGCACCCATATCGGAGCTAATTGAATATCTTTTTGATAATCTTCGTGCGAAACTGTTGATAAGTGCTGTTTGATAACAGACAAGTGCTGTTCTGTTATACCGTGCTCACCAATCTCACGTAGTGCCATTACAATCAACAGCATCAGCCGTGACTGAAATGCAAATATCCGCATTTCCGAAGTATGCTTAAATAAAATACCTTTCCCTTTGCCTATATTGACTCTGCGTTGCGAGCCGTCTGTCACAAAAACAACATTTGCAGGTACTTGGGTGGAGAGTCCTAATTGGTTAAGGACATAAGCTCCCGTAGGCACAATCCGCACTTTGTCCCGTTTGGCTATCCCTTCGGCTATTTCTTCTATGGAAGGCGGTATTATACCGCTATTCCACTTGGTATCGACTTTCGGGTAATAATAAATGCCCTGGGCTACTCGCAAAAGTATACCAGAACGACACAACCGCCCCAAAGCAGCCCTGACCGCATCCGGAGAACCTATCGCTGCGAAATCGTCGGGAAAAAAAAGCGTTCCGCATCCGGAATTTTCTATGATTCTCTTTATTTCAGCATAAACACTTTGCATGTCTATTGTCTTTAATGGTTGTCACAAAAATATAATAAATTTGTGACAAAATAAAATATTTGAGATATGATTGATTGTTGACGTTATAAAATAGATAATATTATCTTTTTATTTGATTTTCTGAAATGAATCCACTATATTTATCCTTGTAAACGAGAAACAGCAGACATAGAGATGTCAGTAGGAGCTATGAAGTGACAAGCCTCCGTTACAATTTCGTTACAGATTGAAATTCTAGAGAAGATAAGAAGTTAAATACTAAAATATTAGGTGCCATTAGGAACAAGTCCCGTCCGCACCGCTTGATGAAGACGAAAAAACAAGAAAAGTCCTGAAGTTTAATACTTTGGGACTTTTTCTTTTTCTACATACTTAAGCAAAAAGTACCCGAATCCGGCAGTTGCCACGGGCTTAATGGTCGTGAACCTGGCAAGGTGTTATGTTCACCCCGTAGCTACTCTCTAAATATAATTTTATAATAACAATATTAATGATTACAACAACCCACCGTGGGGTCTACTTACGTTGAAGAGCTTGCTCTTTCATTACTGCAAAGTAATGGCAAGGTATCTTTTGAGCCGCTCAAAACATTTTGAGCATCCGAAAAGAGCCTAAACCTTAGCAGGGGAAACCTCCAAAGTCGTATCCCACATAAAATTAAGACGCGCAGGGAGGGGGCTTTGTATCCTGCCATTGGTTTATTTACATTAAAATCAACTTATTTGGGATAATACACCGGGGATTCGCTATGGATTGGCTTCTATAGGTGCGGTACTCCTCCGGTGTTGCTGCGGTACTGGTGCGGTATAGGTGCGGTACTCGTTCGGTCGCTACCGCAGGAGCACCGCACCAATACCGTTCCGCATCCGCAGCGATGTGAGACAATCCCCGGCGAATGTAGTGGCACAGGCACCTTTTTACTTTTCCGTGGAATCTTCATCATATCTGATAAATCCGATTCGGGGGCGGGGTTTCTTTTCGCGTTCTTTGTTTTGTATCTGCAATTCGGTAAGGGGCTGGTTAATCAGTTCGATTTGTATGCGGGTATCTTCGTTGATGTCGTTCTGGTCGGCAAAGACTTCCTCCATGTATTCTTTGAGTTCCTTCACTTCCCGCTGGAGCAGGGAAACTTTATCAATAGGAGGATTTGCTATCAGTTGTCGGACTGCAACAAAAGCACGCATGATAGAAATATTTATTTCAACAGCCACCTCTGAATGAAGTACACTGCTCAGCATAGATACCCCTAACTCGGTAAATGCATAAGGCAAATATTTAGGGTGCTGCCCACGCCCTGTTTTTAAGGTGCAAAAATTGCACCTTAAAGAATCCCATTCTTCTTTTGTCAGTTCAAACATAAAGTCGGGAGGAAAACGGCGGATATTATTTTTGACAGAACGTTTCAGATACTTTGTTTCAATACCATACAGTTCTGCCAAATCCCGGTCCAGCATCACGCGCTGACCGCGGATTTCATAAATCTTACGCTGTATCATCTGTTATGACGCATGGGGACGGGGCATTTGCGTCATGACACAAAACCCCCGTCCCCATGTGTCACTAAGATTTTTTGAATAATTATTTTGATATATTCAAAGCATATCTTATATTCGCAACGTTAGTCATAATTCCAAGAAGTAGGAATCCTGCTTCATCCGGTAGCAGGCATTTTTTGCCTGTTACCATTCTTGATATACGGTTTCGTACCCCCGTGGAGAGCATATAATATGCCTCCGGCTTCTTGGAAGTGACTAACAGCGGGTCAGGCGGAACCGTTCTTTTTTCTGTCTGAAATAAAAATGTTATGAAACAAGTACGCTCACCCTAAAGTTATTTCTTATTGTTTATCGGATATTGAGGTAATAAATCCCATATTTGGCATTCAAATATTTTTGCTAATGCATCAATGTGGTCTAAATTAAAAGCGTCATCAGTTTTAGGATTTTCCCTATTTGAAACAAAAGATGCGGAAAGATTTATACAATCAGCTAAATATTGCTGACTCCAATTTCTTTTATCTCTATATTCTTTAACCTTTTGGCTAACATATAATTCAATAGCTGATTTCATAACCTTTATATTTTTACAAATAAAGGTTTTTTTTGAAAACATTTCACACACCTATATGTGTTGAATTAATATCTATAGGTATTGGTATATACTTCAAATTTTAAAAATGAATCAAAGTAATTAAACCACTTAATTGACTAAACATGAACCAGGAAGAGAACACAAACTCCGTTGTTTTCAACGGCCATCAAGAAACCCACTCCTCAGGCAATGAAAATGCCGAAGTAAGAAACCATTACTTTCACCAGCATTCTCTGATGAATCCGGACACAGGCGCGGTCGTGTCCGACACAGCGTGGTTAATGTCCTTAAAACGGCGTACCGTGCGCTTTGTTGAAATGCTTTCACTTCTGGAACACTCCAGCGTGGAAGAAATACCCCTCCTTCAAAAAGCCTGCTTTTCCTATTTTCTCGAAGATACGGTTCCGCGTAAAGAACGGCAACGGATTATTGAGGCGTGGAGCGGTTGGACAGACTTTCTGTTTTCGCTCAACCGCTACCGTGATTTAGCCTCCCTCTTTCTCAGATACCATCAGCATGTGCTACAGGAAATCGAAAGTCTGCTGCCCCCGTCTTCCGCCGAAGTGTCATCCGGTTCACAAACCGCTAATCAGGAAGGAGGTATATAATGGAACCTACAGAAATACGCCCACTTTCCACCCGGCAAACCTCGCAAACACCGATACCCTCGGAATCCGCTTTCTTCCGCCAACTGGAAAAAAGTCTGAAGATGTATGCCGCTAACATGACTGCTCCGAAACCTTTGGAAACGCTTCACGACAATTTCCGTCGCTTGA
>ERZ777306.4306-NODE-4306-length-13198-cov-43.310431_pt1 | contig 13198 bp, 10 predicted proteins | sample MGYA00374966_ERZ777306 | MGnify/ENA primary metagenome ERZ777306 (study PRJEB29329, sample SAMN06343882) | mouse gut metagenome | isolation source: Mouse cecum | place: Austria: Vienna | collected 2014-11-15 ...
GAAACATTTGGTTGAATCACTGCTTATCGGATTACTTTCCGATGGTCACGTTCTTCTGGAAGGTGTACCAGGTTTGGCAAAAACTCTGGCAATCAAAACACTCGCTTCTCTGATTGATGCGAAATATAGCCGTATCCAATTCACACCAGACTTATTGCCTGCCGATGTTATCGGTACAATGGTTTACAGTCAGAAAGATGAATCTTTCAAAGTACAAAGAGGACCTATTTTCGCAAACTTTGTATTAGCCGATGAAATAAACCGTGCTCCGGCTAAGGTACAGAGTGCTTTGCTGGAAGCTATGCAGGAACGTCAGGTTACTATTGGTAAGGAAACGTTTGTGTTACCAGAACCTTTCCTTGTATTAGCAACCCAAAACCCTATTGAACAAGAAGGTACTTATCCGCTTCCTGAAGCACAGGTCGACCGTTTCATGCTGAAAGTTGTTATCGACTATCCGAAGTTGGAAGAGGAAAAATTGATTATCCGCCAGAATATCAATGGAGAAAAAAACAATGTGAAACCTATTCTGAAAGCTGATGAGATTATTGAAGCACGCAAGGTGGTTCGTCAGGTATATTTGGATGAGAAAATTGAGCGCTATATAGTAGATATTGTATTTGCGACTCGTTTTCCAGAAAAATATGACCTCAAAGAATTAAAAGATATGATCGGATTTGGTGGTTCGCCTCGTGCTTCTATCAACTTGGCTCTAGCTGCCCGTACATATGCTTTCATCAAACGTCGCGGTTATGTAATCCCAGAAGATGTACGTGCCGTTGCGCATGATGTTCTTCGTCATCGTATCGGATTGACATATGAAGCGGAAGCTAACAATATGACTTCGGACGAAATTATCAGTAAAATTCTGAATAAGGTTGAAGTACCCTAATTTGTAGTTATAATACAGTCAATAAGTAATCATGGTATTATAATACGCTTGACTACTTAGCTACTTACTACTTAACTACTGTATAAATGGAAACAAGTGAAATACTAAAAAAAGTTCGTCAGATTGAAATCAAGACACGAGGATTGTCTAATAATATCTTTGCAGGCCAGTATCACTCGGCTTTTAAGGGTAGGGGTATGTCATTCTCGGAAGTCCGGGAATATCAGTTTGGCGATGATATACGTGACATAGACTGGAATGTGACTGCGCGTTTTAACAAACCCTACGTAAAAGTGTTTGAAGAGGAACGGGAGTTGACAGTTATGTTGATGGTTGATGTTTCCGGAAGTTTGGAATTTGGTACTGTCAAACAGCTAAAGAAAGATATGGTAACGGAAATTGCTGCTACACTCGCTTTTTCTGCCATACAGAATAATGACAAGATCGGTGTGATTTTCTTTTCAGACCGGATAGAGAAGTTTATCCCTCCTAAAAAGGGACGTAAACATATTCTGTATATTATCCGTGAACTGATTGATTTTCAACCGGAAAGTCGTCGCACCAATATACGCCTTGCATTGGAGTACTTGACTAATGTAATGAAAAGGCGTTGTACCGCGTTCATTCTATCAGATTTCATTGACCAGGAAAGTTTTAAAAATGCATTGACTATAGCTAACCGGAAGCATGATGTAGTAGCATTACAAGTTTACGACCGGAGAGTTAGTGATCTTCCGCCTGTTGGATTAATGCGGATAAAAGACGCAGAAACTGGTCATGAGCAATGGATCGATACTTCTTCTAAAGCTGTACGCCGTGCGCATCACGACTGGTGGATACAGAAGCAAGCTGAACTGAATGATACATTTACCAAAAGTAATGTAGATTCTGTGTCTGTCAGAACTGACCAGGATTACGTGAAGGCATTGTTGAACTTATTTGCCAAACGAAATTAATGAAATCAAATATGAATAGAAATATTATTCTGATAGCATTATTAGGTTTACTATCTATCGGCAAAGTAACTGCACAATCTGTCACAGTGGAAGCAAAGATAGATTCACTGCAAATACTGATTGGTGAACAGGCGAAAGTACAATTGCAAGTAGCCATGGACGCCAAGCAGCGTGCTATCTTTCCAGCTTATACCGATACTTTAGTAAGGGGGGTGGAAATTATAGAAACTGTCAAACCTGATACTCAATTCTTGAATGATCGTCAACGAATGTTGATTACTCAGGAATATGTTATCACTTCTTTTGACTCGGCTTTATATTATTTGCCACCGATGCCTGTTACTGTAGACGGTAAAGAGTACAGTTCTAAAGCTTTGGCATTGAAAGTATATTCCATACCGGTCGATACATTGCATCCAGACCAATTCTTTGGACAGAAAACTGTAATGAAAGCACCTTTTGCATGGGAAGACTGGCATGGCTTGATTGCTTGTTCATTTTTAGCTTTACCTCTGCTAAGTTTGCTGATTTATCTTATTGTCCGCATCCGTGATAATAAACCAATTATCCGCAAGATAAAAGTTGAACCTAAGTTGCCGCCACATCAGGCTGCTATGAAAGAGATAGAGCGCATCAAAACCGAAAAGGTATGGCAGAAAGGACGGCCGAAGGAATATTACACAGAACTAACTGATACCCTTCGTACATATATCAAGGATCGTTTCGGATTTAATGCATTGGAAATGACTTCTTCTGAGATTATTGATAAACTACTGGAAATGAATGATAAAGAGGCTATATTCGATTTGAAGGGGCTCTTTCAGACTGCCGATTTAGTGAAATTTGCCAAACATGATCCTCAAATGAATGAAAATGACGCAAATTTAATTAATGCCATTGACTTTATCAACGAGACTAAGCAACCGGAAGAGGAAAATAAGAAACCGCAGCCAACAGAAATTACCATCATTGAAAAACGCTCTTTACGTGTTAAAGTAATGCTGATTTGCGGAATTACGCTTTTATCAGTAGCATTGATTGGTACTTTTATATATATAGGTATGCAGATATACAATCTTTTTGTATAAAGAATGTGTTACTTGAATACTAAATAGTAAACTGTTAAATCATAAATAAAATGGTTTTTGCCAATATTGAATATCTGTTTTTGCTATTATTACTTATACCTTATATTGTATGGTATATTCTGAAGCAAAGAAAAAGTGAAGCCACTCTTCAAATTTCGGATGCCAGAGTATATGCACATACTCCGAAAAGTTATAAGAACTATTTGTTGCATGCTCCATTTCTACTACGCATCATAGCGTTGGTATTAGTTATTTTGGTTCTTGCACGCCCACAAACGACTAATAAGTGGCAAAACAGCGAGATAGAAGGTATTGATATTATGCTGGCTATCGACGTCTCCACTAGTATGCTGGCCGAAGACTTGAAACCTAACAGGTTGGAAGCTGCCAAAGATGTGGCAGCAGAGTTTATTAATGGACGTCCAAATGATAATATCGGGATTACATTATTTGCCGGTGAAACTTTCACTCAATGCCCATTGACTGTAGATCATGCTGTATTATTGGATATGATTCATAATATTAAATGTGGTCTTATCGAAGATGGTACTGCAGTGGGGATGGGGATAGCGAATGCTGTAACCCGTTTGAAAGATAGCAAAGCGAAATCAAAAGTTATCATTTTACTAACGGATGGTACCAACAACAAAGGGGATATTTCTCCCATGACAGCAGCAGAAATTGCTAAAAGCTTCGGTATTCGTGTATATACCATTGGAGTAGGAACTAATGGAATGGCACCTTATCCTTATCCGGTCGGAAATACTATACAATATGTCAGTATGCCGGTAGAAATCGATGAAAAAACATTGACGCAAATCGCTGGCACCACAGATGGTAACTATTTCCGAGCTACGAGTAATTCGAAACTGAAAGAAGTGTATGAGGAAATTGATAAACTGGAGAAAACCAAACTGAATGTAAAAGAGTATAGTAAGCGGGATGAAGAGTACCATTGGTTTGCATTGGCTGCTTTCCTTTGCGTTTTGCTAGAAGTATTGCTACGTAATTCGATACTCAAGAAAATTCCATAAGGTGGTTTGTCAATTGTAATTTGTCAATCGTAAAATAGTAAAGAAGATGTTTCGATTTGGAGAACCTACATATTTATATTTATTGCTGCTATTACCATTTTTAGCAGCTTTCTACCTGTATTCTAATTACAAAAGAAGGAAGAATATTCGCCGTTTTGGAGACCCGGCTTTGCTGGCTCAGTTAATGCCTGACGTTTCCAAATATCGTCCAAATATTAAATTCTGGATACTTTTCGTTGCCATTGGCTTATTCTCTGTATTATTAGCACGTCCTCAATTTGGTTCTAAACTAGAAACGGTGAAGCGTAAAGGAGTGGAAGTAATCATCGCATTAGACATTTCAAACTCTATGCTTGCCCAAGATGTACAACCAAGTCGTTTGGAAAAAGCAAAAAGATTGATATCCAGATTGGTAGATGAACTTGATAATGATAAAGTCGGCATGATAGTTTTCGCCGGTGATGCTTTTACCCAACTGCCAATTACCAGTGATTATATTTCTGCTAAGATGTTTTTGGAATCTATAAACCCCTCATTAATATCTAAGCAAGGAACAGCGATTGGGGAAGCTATTAATTTGGCAACTCGTAGTTTCACTCCCCAAGAAGGAGTAGGGCGTGCAATTATTGTCATTACTGATGGTGAAAATCATGAAGGCGGTGCAGTAGAAGCTGCTAAAGCTGCTGCAGAAAAAGGCATCCAAGTAAATGTATTAGGAGTAGGTATGCCTGAAGGATCTCCTATACCAGCTGAAGGTACAAATGATTATCGGCGTGACCGGGAAGGTAATGTTATTGTTACCCGTTTAAATGAAGCGATGTGCCAGGAGATTGCCAAAGAAGGAAAAGGCATATATGTACGAGTTGATAATTCTAATTCGGCACAGAAAGCTATTAATCAGGAAGTAAACAAAATGGCAAAATCTGATGTAGAGTCAAAAGTCTACACAGAGTTTAACGAACAATTCCAAGCAATAGCCTGGATTATTTTGTTATTGCTTTTAGTAGAAATATTAATTTTGGATCGTAAAAATCCTTTATTTAAGAACGTTCATCTGTTTTCTAATAAGAAATAGTTATGCGCATGTTAAAAAGTAAATATATTCTATTCGTTGTGTTTCTGTTGTCAGCAGTCGCTGTTTCAGCTCAGAAAGCAGAACGCGATTATATCCGTAAAGGGAATCGGCTGTTTAATGACAGTATATTTGTAGATGCAGAGGTGAACTATCGAAAAGCCTTGGAAGTAAATCCCAAATCTACAGTATCCATGTATAATTTAGGAAATACGCTTTCGCAACAGCAAAAATTTCAGGATGCCATGGAACAGTATGTTTCGGCTAGCAATATAGAAAAAGATAAAATGAAACTGGCTCATATTTACCACAATATGGGAGTGCTCCTCCAAGCTGGTAAAGATTATGCCAAAGCTGTAGATGCGTATAAAATGTCGTTACGCAATAACCCTACAGATGATGAAACACGATACAACCTAGCTCTTGCACAAAAAATGCTGAAAGACCAGCAGCAGAACCAACAGAATCAAGACCAAAATCAAGATCAAAACAAAGATCAACAAAAGCAAGATCAAAATAAAGATAAACAGAACGATCAGAAGCAAGATGAAAAGAAAGATCAGCAACAACCGCCAAAATCTGAAAAACAAAACAACCAGATGTCGAAGGAAAATGCTGAACAATTACTGAATTCTGTGATGCAGGATGAAAAAGACGTGCAGGATAAAGTTAAAAAGCAACAGAAAGTTATGCAAGGTGGTCGTTTAGAAAAAGATTGGTAATATAAAGTGATGATATAAATTTCATAAGCAATGAGAAAACTGATTATTATATTGATGGCATTGATAGCATATAGCACTCAGGCGTTGGCCGACAAGGTGTCTTTTACTGCTTCTGCTCCTGACGCAGTGGTGGTAGGCGATCAATTTAGGCTGTCTTATACCGTAAGCACACAGAAAGTGAAAGACTTTCAGGCTCCGTCGATCAAGGGATTCGATGTACTAATGGGACCAAGTCGGTCACAGCAAAGTAGTACTCAAATTATAAATGGTAGTGTTACATCTACCAGTAGCATCACATTTACATATATATTAATGGCAAACACTGCCGGTGATTATACAATTGGTGGTGCTTCTATTGTAGCAGATGGCAATCAAATGGTATCAAACTCTGTAAGGATTAAAGTATTACCGCAGGATCAAAGCAACAATAGTACACAAAATTCTTCTGCGCATTCCTCGTCTAGTACAAGTGTTTCTAATCAGGACTTGTTTATCACGGCAAGTGCCAGCAAGACCAATGTATTTGAGCAGGAAGCATTTGTCCTGACATATAAAATATACACTAGAGAATCTAATTTGCAGCTTAACAATGCTAAACTCCCCGATTTCAAAGGTTTCCATTCACAGGAAATTGAAATGACAACAAATGCCAAATGGACTCCGGAACATTATCAGGGGCGTAACTACTATACAACAGTTTACCGTCAATTTGTTCTTTTTCCACAGCAATCAGGTAAACTTTATATAGACCCAGCTCAATTTCAGATGACAGTAGGAAAACCGGTACAATCGGCCGATCCTTTTGATGCATTTTTTAATGGCGGGAGTAGTGTAATTGAGATAAAGAAATCTATCGCTACCCCTAAAATAGCGATAAACGTCAATCCGCTTCCAGCCGGCAAACCAGCAGACTTTGCAGGAGGAGTGGGAGAGTTTACTATTTCGTCCTCTATCAATAGCAAAGAGTTGAAAACTAATGATGCTATTACAATTAAACTGGTTATTTCCGGTACGGGAAACTTGAAATTGATTTCCAACCCAGAAATAAAAATTCCGGATGACTTCGAAGTATACGATCCTAAAGTAGATAATCAAGTTAGATTGTCCCGGGAAGGGCTTACTGGCAATAAAGTTATTGAGTACTTGGCAATCCCTAGACATGCCGGAACATATAAGATTCCGGGAGTTTCTTTCAGTTACTTCGATATTCGTTCCAAATCATACAAAACTTTGAAAACGGAAGAGTATGTAGTGAACGTTGGGAAAGGTGCAGGAAATGCTGATCAAGTGATTGCAAACTTTACCAATAAAGAAGATTTGAAGGTATTGGGAGAAGATATACGTTACATCAAGCAGAATGAGGTATCTCTTCAACCTAGAGGAAGCTTTTTCTATGGTTCGACAACCTATTGGTTATTCTACATTATTCCGGCTCTTGCATTTGTTATCTTCTTTTTCATTTATCGCAAGACGGAAAATGCCAATATTGCTAAAGTACGGACAAAGAAAGCCAATAAAGTTGCTACCAAGCGAATGAAATTAGCTGGTAAACTACTTTCAGAAAACAAGAAAGATGCTTTTTATGATGAAGTATTAAAGGCATTATGGGGATATATTAGCGATAAGTTAAATATTCCGGTATCTCGTTTATCTAAGGATAATATCGAAGAAAAACTGAGAAATCATGGAGTGAATGAAGAACTTATCAAAGAATTCTTGAATGCACTGAATGAATGTGAGTTTGCCCGTTTTGCTCCTGGTGATGAAAATCAAGCTATGGACAAGGTTTATTCATCTTCAATAGAAGTGATAAGCAAAATGGAGAATTCAATAAAACATTAACCTAGAAGAGATTTTGTTATGAAAAAAATATTATTTCTTATATTAATATCAATGTCAATGACTTGTTTTGGACAGGATTCACAAAACATTGATTCTATACAAGTAAACGATTCTATCCATACAGGTTCTACCATTAATGCATCAGGAGATGTTACAAAAGCTGAAGGGGACTCCGCATATATAAAAGAGGATTATGCTGCAGCCATTCAAGTATATGAGACCCTACTAAAGAATGGAGAGGCTGCTGACGTTTATTATAACTTAGGAAATAGTTATTATAAAATTGGAGAAATAGCAAAAGCAGTACTCAATTATGAACGTGCCTTACTATTACAACCAGGCAATAATGACATTCGCGCTAACCTTGAAGTAGCACGTACTAAAACAATAGATAAAGTAGAACCTATTCCAGAAGTATTCTTTGTCTCCTGGACTAAGTCTTTGATAAATAGCATGAGCGTAGATGCATGGGCGACATGGGGAATTATTTCCTTTATTTTATTAATTGTCGCTCTCTATTTCTTCATATTCTCAAAACGGATTACATGGAAGAAAGCAGGTTTCATATCAGGAATCATCTTTTTGATTATTACCATATGCGCCAATCTTTTTGCTTCAGAGCAAAAAGAACACTTAATAAACCGGAATGAAGCGATAATAATGAATCCTAGTATCACAGTCAGAAGCACTCCGAGTGAAAGTGGTACTAGTCTATTTATTCTCCATGAAGGAAGAAAAGTAAGTATCAAGGATAACTCAATGAAAGAATGGAAAGAAATCCGCTTAGAGGACGGAAAAGTAGGATGGATACCCGCTTCTGCTATTGAGGTAATATAAGCTTAATGATAGATTTTATAAATTCAAGAAAAAAAGATAAGCAAATAATTTGTTTTATCTTTTTTTTTGCTTAAGTTTATAGCGTGATAAAAATCACATAGTATTAACCATTAAATTTACGAGACATGAGAACAATAACATTTAATGAACTTCGTAAGATTAAAGATTCATTGCCTAGCGGTAGCATGCATAGAATAGCAGACGAACTTGGTTTGCATGTAGACACTGTGCGAAACTTTTTCGGTGGTCATAATTTCAAGGAGGGAAAAAGTGTCGGAATACATCTTGAGCCTGGTCCGGACGGTGGACTGGTAATGCTGGATGATACGACCGTTCTTGATCGGGCTTTAAAGATATTAGATGAATTGAACATGAGTATGCAAAAAGAACAGGCTACCGAATCTGTGCAAGTTTAAAATATAGCAAAACCGAATCCCAATTGAACAAACAATTGGGATTTCTTATTTGTTCACCTTACAAAACTCGAGGAAAGGATCAAAAAGATATTGACTTGATTGGTAGTGTAACTGCCGAAGTTATCGATAGAAGCCGTACTACAGTGTTGGCTATTCCTGAGAATACACCATTCAAACAGTTTAGCGAGGTTAAACATATTGCTTTTATAACCAACTTCGATCAAAGGGACTTAATTGCATTTGAAACATTCTTCAATACTTGGAAATCATTTCATTTTTCAGTATCTTTGATACATCTTACTGAGTCCAAATACGCCATTACTTGTTATTAAGCCCTAAGATCAAATGAGATATAAAAAAGGCATTCACGATTAGGGAATAATCATTATTATGTTTAATAAACAAGAGGGGTAAATTAAAACTTTGCTCCTTTTCTTGTTTATTTACCATTCTAACTCAGCACACCTTTATAAACTTTATAAAATAAAAAGAAGGCCACTCGCAAGTAACCTTCTTTTTATTTTAATTTTGAGAAAATGATTATTTCATCAACTTATCAATTTCTTCAAATTCTGGTCCCATATTCAAGTTATAATAAACTCGATAAAGACCTTGCAACCAAAGGTCTTGTTGATCAGGTTTTAAAGCTCTAGCTTTTTCATAGAAAGGTTTAGCTTCTTCATAGAATTTCTTCACTACAGCTTGCGCTTCAGCATACTTAGGATCATTGATATCTGTTGTAGCTTTATCAGCATAATCCTGTGCTTTCATCAAATATACTAAACCTACGTTTGAATATGCTTCTGTATACTCAGGATCAGCAGCAATGGCTTTCTTGTAGTATTCGATAGCATTATCATACTCTTTCATATTATGATAAAGGTATGCTTTAACATACAAATACAACTTGTTATTAGGATCATTAGATAACATTCTATCAGCAAATTCCATTGCTTTAGAGGCTTGATTAGAACTATTATAATAGTCAACCAAGTTTGCAAAGAAATAATCGTTTCCTGGGAATTTAAGGATACCTTCTTCCAAAGACTTAATCCATGCTGCTGTATCTCCCTTAGTCTTATAAGCATCAGCCATTAACTGCATTGCAAATTTACCACCATCTTTATCAGCCAAAGCTGCGGGGGCATATTTAATGATTGCATCTTTATCACCTACTCTATCAGCAGCCAATGTTGCATAATAAGCTATTTGCGGAAGCAGAGTGTCGGTTTTAGCAATTTCTTTATCAGCCAACATCGGATAAGACGCTGATTCTACATATGTTGCAAAGAATTTCAGAGCTTCCTTATTCTTATCCAAATTGAAATACTGGATCCCACCATTAATCAAGTTAGGACGTTCAGCCAACATGCTAGAAGCGTTTGCTTTACGATATTTGTTTTTGATTTTGCCCTTTTCATTGGGAACTTGTGCCAAATCATCACATTTTGTATAGTACTCATACATTTTCAGAATACTATTGTAAACTTTCAATGTATCATACGGTTTTCTCAAAAAAGCATTTTTCATCTGCTCTTCGTTGATACGCTTCTGAATAAATCCAGCAACGTCCCATGTGTCAGCAAGATCCTTCGTTTCAGGATTCTTCATAGCTTCCTTAATAAGCTGTTCAGCCTGCTTAAAATTAGGTTTTACGTCATTGGCAATACTTTTTGCTTCTTTTACATTCTTCATCTGAGCGAATGAGAAGCTAACAGCCATCAATAAAACCATTGAAAATAATACTCTTTTCATGATTGTTGTTTGATTAATTATTAATATTATGTCTATTCCTCAATTTTATTGTTTTCATTTTCATTAACGTCCACTGAATTTTCAATATCAGCATCAGGAAAATCTGCATTCTGGTCACTTACAATAGTACCTTCTGCTTCTTCTGCCGGAATTTCATCTTCAAGACTCTCAGTCATAACCTTACATACCGAACCAATCTGGTCGTTACGTTTTTCAAGATTAATCAGACGAACACCTTGAGTAGCACGTCCCATGATACGGACATCTTCCACTTTCAAACGAATAGTAATACCAGACTTGTTGATAATCATCAAGTCGTTCTCGTCTGTTACAGACTTTATTGTTACCAGTTTACCAGTTTTTTCAGTGATATTTATGGTCTTGACCCCCTTACCGCCACGGTTAGTCTTACGGTAATCTTCGATTTCAGAACGTTTGCCATATCCCTGTTCAGAAACAACCATTACAGATTCTGTTTCCAAATCTTTAATACAAATCATTCCAACGACTTCATCCTGACCATCGTTATCCAATGTAACACCACGTACACCTGTTGCAGTACGTCCCATTACACGGACTGCTGCCTCATGGAAACGAATCGCACGACCATTACGGTTAGCAATGATAATCTCATTGTTTCCATTCGTCATACGAACTTCGATTACACTATCATCCTCACGAATAGTAATAGCATTCACACCGTTCTGACGAGGACGAGAATACTGTTCAAGCAGTGTTTTCTTTATCACACCTTTCTTTGTACAGAACAATACATAATGGCTATTAATAAATTCTGAATCTTCCAAACTCTTCACACGCAAGTATGCTGTTACATTATCATCAGAATCAATATTCAGCAAGTTTTGGATAGCGCGCCCCTTAGAATTTTTCGTTCCTTCAGGTATTTCATATACTTTTAGCCAATAGCACTTACCTTTTTGAGTAAAGAACATCATAGTATTGTGCATGGTAGCCGGATAAATATGCTCTACAAAGTCCTCATCACGGGTTTCTGTGCCCTTAGATCCTACTCCACCGCGATTTTGCGCACGGAATTCAGTCAATGGCGTACGTTTAATATATCCCATATGAGAAATAGTGATAATCATTTGATCGTCAGCGTAGAAGTCTTCCGGATTAAATTCTTCTGAAGAATAAACAATTTCAGAACGACGTTCGTCTCCATATTTTGCTTTTACTTCCAGTAATTCATCTTTCATCACTTTGCGGCACACTTCATCATCTGCCAGGATACTTTCCAAATAAGCAATCTGCTTCATTATTTCTTCGTATTCTGCATGAAGCTGCTCCTGCATCAGACCTGTCAATTGGCGCAAACGCATTTCTACAATAGCGCGAGACTGAATTTCCGTCAGGTTGAAACGCTCTATCAAGCCCGCTATGGCATCGTTGGGTGTTTTTGCAGCACGAATAATACGGATTACCTCATCAATATTATCCGAGGCAATAATCAAACCTTCAAGAATGTGTGCACGTTCTTTCGCTTTGCGGAGCTCAAACTGAGTGCGACGAATAACAACCTCGTGTCTATGTTCGATGAAATATTTAATTAAATCTCTCAGGTTCAAAGTCTTTGGACGTCCATGAACCAGAGCAACGTTGTTTACACCGAAAGATGTCTGCAAAGCTGTCATCTTATAGAGCTTATTCAACACTACACTGGCATTTGCATCACGTTTCACGTCAATAACAATACGCATACCGTCACGGTCAGACTCATCATTCGCATTTGAGATACCCTCTATTTTTTTATCATTCACAAGGTCAGCAATGTATTTAATCAATTCTGCCTTGTTCACATTATACGGAATCTCTGTCACTACAATTTTATCATGTGTCTGTCCGGTTTCTATTTCAGCTTTCGCACGCATAACCACACGTCCACGACCTGTCATATATGCTTCACGTACACCGCTTACACCATATATATATCCACCAGTAGGAAAATCTGGAGCTTTAACAAATTCCATCAACTCTTCAACTGTAATTTCCGGATTATCAATATATGCGTCACAAGCATCGATCACTTCAGAAAGATTATGAGGCGGCATATTGGTTGCCATACCGACAGCAATACCAGACGCACCATTTACCAAAAGATTTGGAATACGGGTTGGCATTACTTTAGGCTCAACCAAGGTATTATCAAAGTTAGGTTCGAAGTCAACTGTTTCCTTATACAAGTCATCCATCATTGCTTCACCTAACTTATTAAGACGAGCCTCAGTATAACGCATGGCAGCAGGGCTATCGCCATCTACTGAACCAAAGTTACCCTGTCCATCCACCAAAGGATAACGCATTGCCCATTCCTGAGCCATACGTACCATTGCAAGATAAACAGAAGAATCGCCATGTGGATGGTACTTACCAAGCACTTCACCAACAATTCTGGCTGATTTCTTATAAGGTTTATCTGAAGTATTACCCAATTCCATCATTCCGTATAAAATTCTACGGTGAACGGGCTTAAATCCATCTCTAACATCAGGAAGGGCACGTGAAACTATGACCGACATGGAGTAGTCAATGTACGATGACTTCATTTCCTCCTCGATGTTAA
>ERZ777306.4309-NODE-4309-length-13192-cov-50.234757_pt1 | contig 13192 bp, 13 predicted proteins | sample MGYA00374966_ERZ777306 | MGnify/ENA primary metagenome ERZ777306 (study PRJEB29329, sample SAMN06343882) | mouse gut metagenome | isolation source: Mouse cecum | place: Austria: Vienna | collected 2014-11-15 ...
ATTAATAAATCATGAAAAATGCTTAAAATAAGAAATTTACTCGTCAATGCTGGAATTATAATATCAGTAGTAGAAAAATTTGGTAGTTTTAGGTTATAATATATTTATATATAAATAAAAGGGATGTTGATAAGATGAAAAATTACAAAAAAATTATTTCGGTTGTACTTGGTTTGTTATTGGTATTAAATATTGCTGGATGTACTAATAATGAAAAAGAAGAACCGACAGCTAAAAAAGAAGATTTCGATACTTTTATCGAAAAAATGCCGAATTTAGTATTATCTGATGATGATATGAATCTTGAGTTTACTTTTCAAGATCCAAGTAACTATGGATTTGAAGAGCAGTTATTAACTTTGCCATATAGTAATGAAAAAAGCTATAAAAAAAGTAAAAAAGAAAATGAAAAAATACTTAAGGAACTAAGATCATATGATTATGATAAATTAACTGATGATCAAAAACTAACATATGATATTTTAGAAGACTATTTACAAAGAACTTCTTATCAGTATGAATATTATGATCTTGATAATAGCTACTTAGGTAGTTTTGTTAGTTTCCAGGCTCAATTACCATTACTATTAAGTGAATATACATTTGAACGTCAAAATGATTTAGATAGTTATTTTAATATGTTGGAAACTAGTGAAGAAACATTTTTAAAATATGCAGAAATTGAAAAGAAACGTCAAGAGAAAAACTCTGGATTAGCTAAAAATATTTTAGAAAAAACTATTGAACAGTGTCAAAATTATACTAGTAGTACAGATGATTATTTGATTGAACGGATTAATCAAAGAATAGATAATGTTGATTTTTTAAATGATGAAGAAAAAAATGAAGCAAAACAAAAAAATCAAGAATTAGTTTCAGTAAATTTAAAAAATGCGTATAAAAGTTTAGAAGCACAATTAAAACAGATTACACCAACTAATCAAGATAATAAAGGTTTGTATAGTAGTCCTAAAGGTAAAGAATACTATGAAGCCATGCTTCAGGGTAGAGTTGGAACAGATATGAATATAAAAGAAGTAAAAAATTATTTAGAAGAAAAGAAAAATAAACTACTTCAAGAAGCAATAGCTTTAATTACTGAAAATCCTGAATTAGCCCAAGTAAGTGGTTTTTCAGAAATAGTATATTCAGATTTTACTTCTACTGCTCAAACATTAGATTATTTAAAAACAGCAATTACAGAAGATTATCCTAAAATTGATAATCTTAACTATGAAATTATAACTGTTCCTGATGTATGGAAAGATAATTTTTCTCCAGCTGCCTATTTACAAGGTAAAATAGATGCTCCAATTGATACACCAGAGTTAATTTATATAAATGGTGAATATTCACAATCTTTGTTTGATACAATAGAACATGAAGGATATCCTGGACATATGTATCAACATACATATTTTAAACAACAAAAAAATATACCAACAATACGTTATTTAATTGATTACAATGGTTATAGTGAAGGATGGGCTACTTATGTTGAATGGAATGGCTATAAGTATGCACCTATAGAAGATAAAACAGTTTTAGAGTATAAAAGTTTAAATGATCGTTTAACATCAGTATTTGTTTGTTTAATGGATATTGGAATTCATTATGATGGATGGGATTACGATGATTATAAAGAATATTGGAATCAAAATTTTGGTGAAGTAAGTGAAGATTCAATGTTAGAACAGTATAATCTATTTTTAGAAACACCAACAAATTATTTACAATATTATTTATCTGGATTTTTATTCCAAGATCTTTATGATAAAGCAGAAGATAAGTTAAACGATAAGTTTTCTGCGGTAAAATTTCATGATGTGATATTATCTACAGGACCAGCACCATTTAAGATATTAGAAAAACAAGTTGATAAATATATTGAAAAAGATAGTAAATAAAATGGAAGATAAAACTTCCATTTTTTATATGATAATTTATTATAAAAGCATTTATGGATAAGCATAAAAAAAGGATGGGTGTTAGACTGTATATGTAAGGAGGCGATGATAATGAATTCATGGCAAGAAATTCAAAAAACAATTGAATATATAGAAGAACATTTTGATGAAGAAATTGATATAGATAAATTAGCTGCAATTGCTCATTTATCAAAGTATTACTATCAGCGTTTATTTTATCGTTTAACAAATAAAACTGTAAAGGAATATGTTAAATTACGACGTTTGGCTAAGGCCTCAAAATTATTGAAAGAAACAGATTTGCGAATATTGGATATAGCTATTAAGTGTGGTTTTTCTAATCATGGAAATTTCAGTAAAGTATTTAAGGAGGTTTATGATATTTCACCTGATAGATATCGTAAAACGGATATTCATTTAGATCAGTATATAAAACCTGATATTGCTTTAAATTATATATTGATTGATACTGGGGTTCCTTTGATTGTAGATAAAATGGTTTTAGAAATTAATAAAAAAACAATAGAATCAGATAAATGTTTTATTGGAAAAAGTAAATTAGCATTAATAAAGGATTTAAATCAACCTAAGATTAATAATTTTTTAGATTTATGGCAGGATTTAAAGTTAAATAATGATCAAGTTGGAGTAGATATTTTAACATTATCTGATCAACCAGAGTATTTTAATTATTTTGTTGGGGTGGAATCAAAGGGTTCTAAAGAAGGATATGAGGTTCGGGTAATGCCGAAGGGGAAATATATTGTTTGCAGTTATGAAGCGGAAAATTTTGATTTATTAGTAAATGAAGCTTTGTATAAAGCAAGTCGTTATTTATATGATATATGGTTACCTAATCATAATTTGACACCTGATAGTTTATTGGTACAAAAGTATTTTAATCCTTTTGAAGATAATTGTTTTATAGAATTATGGGCTAAATTAAAATAGTTTTTATGTTTCAAAAATAGAAATAATTTACTATCTAAAATAGATAGGCGTATAATAGGTCTATGTAGGGGGCGATTATGCGTGTTATTTACTAATAAAGATTTAAAAAGATTAATTGTGCCACTTGTAATTGAACAATTATTAGTTATTTTAGTTGGTTTTTTTGATACTGTAATGGTTGCAAGTGTTGGTGAAGCAGCTGTTTCTGCAGTTTCTTTAGTTGATGGAATTAATATTCTTTTGATTAATATATTTGCAGCCTTGGCAACAGGGGGAGCAGTTGTGGCAGCGCAATTTGTTGGACAGGGAACTTTTGATAAGGCGAGACACGCTGCAAAACAATTAATTCTTATTACAGCGATTATTTCGTTATTCATGATGGTGATTGTAATTATTTTTAATACTTTACTTTTGCATTTAATATTTGGTAATGTTGAGGTGGATGTAATGAAAAATGCCGAAATTTATTTTTTGTTTTCTGCTATGTCTTATCCTTTTATTGCCTTATATAATTCAGGAGCAGCTTTATTCAGGGCAATTGGAAATTCAAAAATTTCAATGATTAACAGTGCAGTCATGAATATAATAAATATTATTTTAAATGCAGTATTTATATTTGGTTTTAAATGGGGAGTTTTTGGAGCGGTTCTAGCAACCTTAATTGCTAGAGCTGTAGCTTGTTGTGTGATTTTAAAAATGTTAGGGCAAAGAGATTTAGATATTTATGTAGATGATTATTTTCATTGGAAATTTGATTTAATATATATAAAAAAAATCTTACAAATTGGAATTCCTTCAGGATTAGAAAATGGAATGTTTCAGTTTGGTAAGATATTAGTTCAAAGTTTAATTGCAGCATTTGGAACCTATTCAATTGCTGCTAATGCTGTTTCTAATAACTTAGCACAAATGCAGATTATTCCTGGGATGGCAATGTCATTAGCGATGGTTACAGTTATTGGTCAATGTGTAGGCGCAGATGATTACAAGCAGGCAAAATATTATGTGAAAAAGTTAATGAAGATCACTTATATTTCAATGACAGCTATAATTGTGGTCTTAGTTTTAATAACTCCAGAAATTTTAAATTTTTATGCATTATCAAGTAGAACTAAAGAGCTTGCTTATCAATGTATATTTTTACATGCTTTTGTTGCAGCTGTAGTTTGGCCTTTATCATTTACTTTTCCAAATGTATTAAGAGCAGCAAATGATGCTAAATTTACAATGATTATATCAGCATTATCAATGTTAATCTTTAGGTTATGTTTTAGTTATATTTTAGGACAATATATGTCGTTTGGACTAATAGGGGTTTGGATAGCTATGTTTATTGATTGGGTAGTGCGTTGTATTTTCTTTATTTGGCGGTATTATAATGGAAAGTGGATGAATCGTAAGCTGGTTTAGGATATCTTAGGATATCCTAATTTTTTAATTACTGATATTGCAATAAGGCCCATTAAAGTACCAGTAATACAGGCGATAATTATTAAATATGGTAGGTAATAAATAATATTAAATCCCAAAAATATAATGGCAATAATTAATTGACCTAGATTATGACTAACTGCACCAGTAATACTAATAATTAAAATAGAGAATGATTTAGTTTGTTTAAGTAAATACATTATAAGAATACTAAGTATAGCACCACTAATACTATATAAGAACATATATAAGTTTGTAAAAGTGATAGCAATAATTAAACATCGTAACAATGAGACAATCAGTGTTTCTTTAATGCTATAGTAATATAATATGATTATGTTGATGATGTTAGCTAATCCAATTTTAGAACCAGGAATACTAAAACTAAAAGGAATTAAACTTTCAATATATCCTAGAATAATGGCAATTGCAGTAAATAAAGATAGATAGGTTATTTTTTTAGTCATGTAATTCTCCTAGTATGTTGATGCATCTATATCGTTATTTTTATTAGCGATAATTTCAATAGTTACTTGGTTTGGTAAACAAATTATTTGTTGAGCATTTTTAGATATTTTCCCTTGTTTTTGACATAATTTATCAGGACAGGTTGAATCTGTAATATAAACTTCATTGTTTTTTATTATAAGAGTATTTTTATTTTCTATATTTATAGTTTGATCAAGATTTAGGGGGACAGTTTGATACACTTTACCACTAATTTTGATTTGAACATATGCTCCAGTTTGATAAAAAAAGAAATGATTAAATATGAAACCGCAAATAATTATTAATCCAATAATAAATATAATAATATAATCCTTTTTTTTAATCATAAACCCTCCAATTAATATAATTGTAAATTAATAATTTAAACTTTACAATAATAAGTCAAAATATTACATATAAAAAGCTTATCTACTGAAGTACATTAGAATATTATTGTTTTAAAATATTTGTTTGCAAAAATTCATGGAATTAAAATAGTCATAATTATGAGTTAATAAAAGATATTTTATAATGTAAGAAAAAAGTAAGAATTTAAAAAGAAATTTGTTATCTTTTCTTATGATGATATTGAAAAACAAGACTTTTATTTTAGATATCATATAGATATCAAATAAAAGTTTTTATTATCGAAAGGAAGGATATGAATGAAGTTAAAAACTATAGCAGTATTATTTGGTGGGAATTCAAGTGAGTATGAAGTATCACTACAATCAGCAGGTGCAATTATAAAAAACTTTCCATATGATAAATATACTCTTTACATGGTTGGTATTACTAAAACAGGTAAATGGTATCATTATCAAGGTGAGGTTGAAAATATCTTAAATGATACGTGGTCCAAAGAAACAATGAACAGTGTAAGTATAAGTTTGGGTATAAATCATGGCACTATGATAGAAATTATAAATAGTAAAGTTGTGTATCATCATATAGATGCAGTTTTACCAGTTTTGCATGGAAAAAATGGTGAAGATGGTTCAATACAAGGGTTAATGGGTTTAGCAAATATTCCGATTATTGGTAGTGGTATTTTAGCATCAGCTTTATGTATGGATAAATATCGAGCTCATGAATTAGTTAAATCTCAGGGTATAAAAGCAGCAAAATCTTTTGTTGTATCGAGAAATGGTTTAAATGAAGAGATATATGATTTGAAGTTTCCAGTGTTTGTAAAACCCCTAAAAGCTGGTTCATCATATGGAATATCTAAAGTATCAGAGTATAAGGATTTAAAATATGCAATTAGTTTAGCTTTTAAATATGATGATGAGGTAATTATTGAAGAGGAAGTTATAGGATTTGAAGTTGGTTGTGCAGTTATTGGTAATAAACATTTAGAAGTAGGAATAGTTGATGAAATAGAGTTATCAGGAGGTTTTTTTGATTTTAATGAAAAGTATACACTTAAATCATCAAAAATACATCTTCCAGCTCGAATTGATCAAAAAACAATAAAGAAAATTCAAGATACCGCAAAAAATATTTATCGTATTTTAGGGTGTCAGACATTTGCTAGAGTAGATATGTTTTTAACACCTCAAAATGAGATTTATTTTAATGAGGTTAATACTATTCCTGGTTTTACATCACATAGTCGTTTTCCACAGATGATGAAGGCAGCTGGATATGAGTTTTCTAAATTAATAGATGTAATTATTGAAATGGGGCTTAATAATGAAAGTAATATCTCTAAATAATAAAAGGTAAAAAAATATGGTTAGTATTTCTACAAGCCGCAGCTGGGTTGAAATTGATTTAGATGCACTTAGTCATAATATTAATTATTTGTCATCGTTACTTAAACCAAAAACAAAATTTATGGCAGTTGTTAAAGCAGATGGATATGGACATGGTTTAATTACGATTGCAAGACACTGTCAAAGAATAGGAATAACAGCTTATGCAGTAGCTACTATTGATGAAGGGATTAAATTAAGAAAGGCAGGAATTAGAGGAGAAATATTAATTTTAGGTTTTACCCATCCAATAAGAGCGTTTGAATTGTACAAATATCATTTAATTCAAAGTATTATTGATTCTAAATATGCTTGTGAGTTAAGTTGGTGTGGATTTGATATTGATGTTCATGTGAAGATTGACAGTGGAATGCATCGATTAGGCTTTGATGTAAATGATATTGATAGTATTGAAGAACTATATGAATATAATAATTTACATATAAAAGGATATTTTACACATTTATGTGTCTGTGATAGTAATAAAAGAAGTGATATCTCATTTACAAAATCACAAATTAATAGTTTTAATAGATTAATAAATAATTTAAAAAAATATAATGATGTAGGAAAAATACATATTCAAAGTAGTTATGGATTAATTAATTATCCTGAAATAGATTGTGATTATGCACGTATTGGTATTTTCATGTATGGAATAAAATCATCTTATAGTGATTATTTAAAAATTAAATTAGATTTAAGTCCTGTTTTATCAATAAAATCACGAATAGCAACAATTCATCATCTTGTAAAAGGAACAAAGATTGGCTATGGACTTACATATCAAGTTACTAAAGATAGCATAGTTGCAACAATCCCAATAGGTTATGGAGATGGTATCCCAAGACAGTTATCATCTAGTGGATACGTTTTAGTTAAAGGGCAAAAGTGCCCAATTATTGGACGTATATGTATGGATCAGATGCTAGTAGATGTTAGTAGAGTTAAAAACCTTACTAGTAATGAAGTAGTAACTATTGTAGGTAAAGATGGAAATAATGAAATTAGAATTGAACAACTTGCTTTAGCAGCTGATACAATTAGTAATGAAATATTATGTCAGATTAAGAAGCGTTTACCAAGGATATATAAAGGAGGAAATTATGAAAAAGATAAATAAGGTTTCATATGAAATAATAATTGCAATAATAGGGGTATTAGTAATTATAGGGACAGTGATTATTTTAAATCTTGAAAGAATTCATTTAATGGCAAAGGGATATAGTTTTAGTGAACAAGATATTATTTTGAAGTTAGAAGATGAAGAGGTAGAGCGTTTTTTAGAGTCTGATAAAGTTGTTGATATTGCTTCATGGAATAAAACCTCTAATGATAATCATTATTTGGAATATGAAATTTATCGTGGATATAAGAAAGATTTATCAGCAAAAGAAGTAGTAGAGTATATAGATGAATTCTATCAGAAATATTATCAATCATTAAAAAATTTGAAATATAATTATAATCAAATAATTAATTTAATGTCTTTTGCAAGTTTAGAAGACTTTAAAATGCTTGTAGATAATAAATATACATATGTAGTTATAAAGCCCTATTTAAATATCAAAGGGATGATTTTTAAAGACTTACCAAAATATATAGAATCAAATCTAGAACCTATAACAGCAGTATTATCACAATCATATCCTTTTATCGATGCCAAAAATAAACCAACTAACGAATATCAAATATTACAACCAGAAAATACTTTAGTTTTAATAAAAAAAGGATTTGTCATACCAAAAGATTATGAACCTAAAGATTTAATTATACCAAATATACCAATAGCACCTGATACAGAAAATAAAAAATTACGCAAAGATGCTGCACAAGCACTAGAAAATATGTATCAAGATGCTTTAAAAGAAGATTATCAATTAGTTTTAAATAGTGGTTATCGTTCATATGAAAGTCAGACAGAGATATATAATGAGTATTTTAAAAAATATGATGAAGTTACTGCAGCTGGACTAGTTGCAAAACCTGGTTCTAGTGAACATCAATTGGGTTTAGGTATAGATTTAACAAGTCAAAGTGTTATTGATAAAAAAAGACTTGTGTTTGGTGATACTAAAGAATATAGATGGGTAGTTAAAAATGCTTATAAATATGGTTTTATTTTGCGTTATCCAAAAGATCGTTCTAGTTTAACTGGTACAGCAAATGAGCCATGGCATTTACGCTATGTTGGTAAAAAAGCAGCTAAAATCATCTATGATAATGATTGGACTCTAGAGGATTATATTTTAAAATATGGCTTTGATTATGATTTAAAAAAATTAATTAAATAATACGTGACATTAATAAAAAAATTAATTACAATCATATTTATATGAGGTAGTGATATGGATATTTATAAATATTTATCAAATTTAAAGATTGATTATGTAAAGATGGAACATAAACCTGTTTCAACAGTAAAAGAAGCATTATTTATTGAAGAGACAATGAATGGTGAGGGTGTAAAAAACTTATTTTTAAAAAATGCTAATCATAATTATTATTTATATGTTATAAAAAGTAATAAAAGAGCTGATCTTAAAGCTTTAGCTAATTATTTAAATAGTGGTAAGCTTTATTTTGGAAATGAGGTAGAGTTAAATAAGTATTTAGGATTGAAGCCAGGAGCAGTTTCTTTACTAGGAATTATTAATGATAGTGGTAAAGTAAAGATAATTATTGATAGTGATTTGGTTGGAAAGCGTTTGTTGATGCATCCTAATATCAATACTGTAACATTATCAATTGCTTATAATAATGTATTAAAAATAATTGAGGATTGTAAGAATGATTATATCATTTTCTAAAATTTTATATAATCATTTTATAGGGTAAGTGCATGAAATTGAAGTACTTATAAGATCAAGTATTTTAAATTAGAGTAGGTATATATTAAAAAATTGCTGTTGTTTTATTGAAACTTTAAGTATTTAAAAATTGTGTTTTTATAATTTACTGATAAATAAGTTTATAGAATATATCTTATAATAGTATTTTTTAGTGACATTTGATTTTTAAAAGTAATCCTCCTGATTATTTTGTATAAAATAATAGGAGGATTATTGTATGAGTGAAGTAATTAATTATCAAAATGATTTAGTTAAATTTAATAATGATCTTTTCTTTAAATATCTTCTTTCCAGAGATACTGCTGAATCTAGAATGTTAAGAAAGTACATTGTTAAACTCGTTACCAATATCGACTGTAAAAAAATGATTGTTAAAAATCCTGAAATCAATCAAAATACTGTTCTTGCTAAAAATATTATTTTAGATATTTGTGCTGTTGATGAAACTGGCAGAATTATTGACATAGAAATGCAGATGGCAGGTAATAATAACAGTGAATCAGCAAGGTTTCAGTTTTATGGAGCTAGACTCTTAGTAGAACAGTTAGATGCTGGTGAAAAGTATAATATGTTAAGACCAGTATATCAAATCATCTTTATCAATGATGATGACGATTGTTTGATTAGGGATTATGCATTTAGAGACAGCAATGGAAGGATGGAAAAAGGTAATCTAAACTATCGCTATTTTATTAAGATGAAACATATTGAAAAGATCCTAAAAGAAAAAGAAGTTAAAGAGCTAAATGATTTGGAAAGGTTATGTTATCTGTTTATAAAGAATGAATATACTGGTATAATAAAAGAGAAAGAAGAAGACATAATCGGGATGGTGATAAATATGTATGACAAGTTTAGAAATAATGAGCCAATGTGGTCAATAGCGAATCAGTTAGCATTAGCGAAAATAAGAACAGAATCATTTAAAGATGAGTATCATAATAAGGGATTAGAAGAAGGAATTAAAATTGGAATAAAACAGGGGGAAAAACAAGGAATGAAAAAGGAAAAAGTAGAAATGATTAAAGAAAGATACCATCAGGAATGTAGTGAATGGATAGAAGGATTAAGTGAAAAACAGTTAAAGTTAATAAACAAATATATATTTGAAGAAGATGAATTTGAAGCATTTAAAGAAAGAATAGATAATAGTAATTAGTAAAAAAGACAATCAAGATGTTAGCATATTTAGGCATAATATTATAAATAGTTATGTCTGATTGTTGTTATTAAAAATATCAATTGCATTTTGATACTTTAATGATGTTTATCCTGATCATTTTAGTTTGATAGTTGACAAAAAACTATGAGCTTGTTATACTTTTTATACATGAATAAAGCTAAAACAGTTATCAGGAAGATAATCTATTTCATGCCATGAAGGTGTTGAATTACACATGTAAGTGTAATACATTTATGGCTTTTTTTCATGTTTAAATGAAAGGAAGAAAGATGATGAAAGGATTTTCAGTAAGGAATATTGTATTGTCAGCTCTATTTTTAGCTTTAGGTTTTGTTTTACCGTTTTTTACTATGCAAATACCATCAATTGGAAGTATGTTATTACCTATGCATATACCAGTAATTATTTGTGGTTTTGTATGTGGGGCACCATTAGGGGTTATTGTGGGATTTATTTTACCATTGCTAAGAAGTTTGATATTTACAATGCCGCCCATGTTTCCTACTGCTATAGCAATGGCATTTGAGTTAGCTGCTTATGGAATGATTAGTGGATATTTATATAATAGAAGTGATAAAAAAGTGTTTGATATTTATTTTTCTTTAATTGTTTCAATGATTGGTGGACGGATTATTTGGGGATTAGTAAGTGCAATATTATGTGGATTTAGTGGGCAGGTATTTGGAATATCAGTGTTTGTTGCAGGCGCATTTAGTAATGCTGTTCCAGGTATCATTTTACAAATAATTTTAATACCTGTGTTGATTGTAGTTTTACAGAAGGTTAAATTAATTGGAAAATAATCATGAAAGAAATTATTTTAGCACATTTAAGCTCTTATCCATTAATGACAGGTAAGGATATAATTAAGCTGTTATTTCAAAGTGAATTTGCAGGTGAACATATAATTAAGAATTCATCACAAACCTATAATCGTTTAAAACAAGAATGTCAAAATTTAAATAATAAAACATATCAAATAGAACCAATAGGAAATAATCTAGTTCGTTTCCACTTATTTAATGCTGATGAAATTGAATTATATACAATTAATCAATTATTTGTTTGTTCAGCGTATCATCATAATGGAAGTAAAGAAGAATTAATTAGGACTTTAAAACAAATCAGACAATTAGATTTACCAATTATTGATTTAAATAATGAAATTGATAATTATCTTCAACAGAATTGTCCTATAATTAGTCATAGTAATATTTATAGAGAAACATATAAACCTCATTATCGAGTTATGAAAGTAGAATTTGCATATTATTATCCAATATTATTAGAAATTAATAAATTATTATTAGTTAAATCAGAAATAAAGATTGCAATAGATGGAATGAGTGCCTCAGGTAAAAGTACATTGGCTAATATACTTGATATGATTTATGATTGTAATATTTTTCATATGGATGACTTTTTTTTACAGTTGTTTCAACGAAATGAAAAACGTTTAAATAGTATTGGGGAAAATATAGATCATGAACGTTTTAAAAATGAAGTGCTTATGCCATTAACTAAACAACAGGAAGTATGGTATCGAAGATTTGATTGTACTAGAATGAGGTTAGAGAATAATGTTGTAAAAATGAATTATAAAAATATAAATATTATAGAGGGTTCATATAGTATGCATCATGATTTAATAGGATACTATGATTATAAGATTGCTTTAAAAATAAGTTCTGATATTCAAACAAAAAGAATTATTAAAAGAAATGGTATTGATATGTTTGAAAGATTTAAAGATATTTGGATTCCAATGGAAAATGATTATTTTAAGTTTTTTAAAATATATGAACAAGCTGATATTGTTTTAGATAATACTGATATAGAAATATAATAATATTTAAATAGCTTTTTATTTGTATATTGTGTAATTAAGTTTGGCAATTTTCTTCATTTATTCTAAAATTTCCTGGGAAATAAACAAAATCTTTTAATTTTGTTATTAATAATTTGAAAAGAAATGAGTTGTTTTATAGAGATTATTTAGATAATAGACTTTATTGTGATATTAGGATATTGATGTTATGATAAGATTAAAAGTTAATTGGAGGGTATAAATGATAAGAGAAATAGTCACAGATCAATTTATATTAAGTCAAAAATCAATATTGGCAACCAAAGATGATTTATCAATTGTTCAGGATTTATTAGATACAATTAAAGCTCATGAGACTCATTGTGTAGGTATGGCAGCTAATATGATTGGAGTAAATAAAAAGATTATTGTTATTAATGATAATGGGAGATATTTAGTGATGATTAATCCTGAAATTATTAGGATAATGGGACAGTCATATGAAACTGAGGAAGGATGCTTATCACACTCAGGTACAAGAAAAACAAAACGCTATGAAAAGATAAAAGTAGCTTTTTATGATGAGAATTTTAAAAAAAAGATTAAGACATTTAATAGTTATTCTGCTCAAATTATTCAACATGAAATAGATCATTGTAATGGAATCTTGATTTAATAAAGATAATAAATTAAAGTGCCAAGGCAGATAAAAAATAAAGGAAGCTAAGATGGTTAGGTGATAATCTGAATAAAAATTAAGAATGGAAACTACAAAAAAGTGTATAATGCCCCTT
>ERZ777306.4310-NODE-4310-length-13188-cov-5.173456_pt1 | contig 13188 bp, 11 predicted proteins | sample MGYA00374966_ERZ777306 | MGnify/ENA primary metagenome ERZ777306 (study PRJEB29329, sample SAMN06343882) | mouse gut metagenome | isolation source: Mouse cecum | place: Austria: Vienna | collected 2014-11-15 ...
GCAAAAGCGGGGCACCCGTCGCAGGTACCCCGCTTCACGCGCGTTACAGATTGATCTCCAGGCGCACGGCTCGGCCCAAGAAGCTGCATTCGTTCAGCTGGACGGTCTGGGCGTCATACTCCCGGTCGTAGGATTGGAGCAGCACGGTGGCGCCGTCCAGCTTCTTCACCTTGCGTAGATAGCGGTGGCTGTTGTGCTCGATCAGCATCACCGCGCCGTCCACAGGGCTCTGGGCGGGAACGATCAGCGCCACATCTCCCGCGTGGATACGGAAGCCCCGCATACTGTCATCCGGGGCCAGGAAGTAGAACACCTTGTCAGGATTCGCGCCCTCAATGCGTCCGGCCTGGATGGGCAGGAGCTTATAATTCACGGGCTTCATGACGGCATTCATCACCGGTACGCGCTTCAGTACGCTGCTCAGGGCGTCCAGCCACACGCTGCCCGTCACCCCGGAGGCGTCCTGGCCGCCTTCCGCGGGGGCGTCCTCATCCGGCCGTACCAGCCTGGGCTTGGCCTTAGCGGTGGTAACAGCCTTGGCTACGGTAGGGGCCGCCGTGGCCAAATCAACGGTGGCGGCGATGTCGTCCAGGGTGAAATCGGCCTCCGTCTGCTCCCGCAGGCCGATGGTCTTCAGGATGCGGCGGGCCTGGTCATCCGCGATGATGCGGGTGCCGGCCTCCACCGCCATGATAAAGCTCTCGCTGACGCCGCACTTCTTGGCCACCTGCTTGGGGGTCATCTTGGCGCGAACGCGCTCCGTGCGGATCAAATCGCCCAGTCTGCTCATGTTTGTCCCTCCGATGCCGTATTCAGATAAGCCGCGATGGCCTCCGCCTGGCGAAGGGCGCCGCGCGCGCGGTAAACCCGCTCCCAGGGCGTCAGGGCCATCAGGGGAACCGCCGCGCCCAATACCGTGGCGCTGCCCGCAATATCCTCTACCGAGAACGGAAGCGAATGGCCCTCCACGGACAGTCCCGCCATCAGGGCGATGTCCGCGCCGTCAAAATGATAATCGCAGCGGAAGGCGTCCGTGCTGTCCGGGTGCGGCGTGCGCATCCCCAGCTTGGATAGAATCTGATCCGCACGGGCCGCGTCAGCCTCCGCCACCACAATATCAAATTGATGATAGCTTTCCTCGATGCCGCGCTGATACATCAGCCATTCACCGCCCGCGGCCCAGACGATGCCCGCCGCGTTCAGACGCTCCGCCAGACGGCGTAGCGCTTTTTCCTTCAGGGCCATACCGGCCACCTCGTTTCCTTATGGGATGCTTCATTATACCATATTTGCGGCGGGCTGGCTACCGGGACAGCAAAAAATGCCTGCCCGGCATGGGCAGGCACAGAATGACCGGATTAGATCAGCTCCAGATCGTTGGGGGAACCAAGGGGCGGGAGCGTACAGGAGGTCTTGTCCAGGTAGAAATAGGCCACGGAGCTGATGTCATCCTGCAGGGGAAGGTATCGGCCGCCGCTGCGCCAGCCCAGAGCCTGGGTGGTTAGACGGATGTCCTGCTGGAAATACACTGGATCGGTGATATGGAAGCGGTACATGCCAAAGCGCATCTGCGAACGGTAGAGCCTGTCCGGGCGGATGACCTGGGGCAGGCCCGCATAGGCGGTGGTGTACTCCTCATACTCATGGGTCTTCTGGTTTTCAAAGTCATAGGAGCCGCAGAAGTAGTCCTCCAGGCCGGTATAGCAGATGGAGGGGAATTCCCTGTCGCCGTCCACATAGATTTTGACTTCGCCCTCGCCCCACCAGCCGCAGTTGTGCACGCCCCAGGTCATATAGACGCCGGCGTACAGGCCCCGGCCGTGAATGCCGTCCAGGATGGTGAAGTCCTGCATGTAGGGCAGCGGATTTTCCCGGCGGAACTGGGCGTGGAAGTACAGGGCGTTTTCCTCCACGGGCTTACGCATGTAGTTGATTTGGTAATAGAGGTTCACCGGCTTGTCGTTGCGGTTTTCCAGGGTAACGCGGAAGCCCTTGCGGAAGGGCATGGTCCAGTAGCAGTTGAAGGCCGAGCCTGGGTTGACGCAGATGGGCAGGGCGGATACCGGCGCGTACTCGTTTAAACCCTGGGCAAAGAAGTCTCCCAGAGGGCATTCTACCGCGGGCGTGGCCTCACCGTCCCAGCAAATGCGGAGAATCTGTCCGCGCCACACGCCCGTGGGGGTCAGCCAGATTTGGCGGATTTCGCCCTCATCCCGCACATCCGCCAGGGTCAGCGTTTCGCCCGCGCCGATGCCAATGCAGGGGTTAACCTTCCAGCCCGTGCCCAGCTCCCGGGCCGCCAGGCGCGCGGTGCCCTGCTCCAGGGGCGTCGCGCCGCCGCGCCCCTTCTCTCCGGTGAGATTCTCCGGAGATATGGAGACCAACTGGTGTCCTTTGTGAAAGCTGGCAAGCTGCTGCAGCATATCGTTCATCCTTTCTGCTGTTCATATTGCTTGGATGGTCAGGCACGGATCATTGCGCTAGCGCCGCCTGCTGCTTCTTTTGCAGCGCGATGGTCATCAGCGAGGCCGGAATTTGCAGCGCCGACAGCAGCACCATCATCAGCGGCGCGGCCTGGGCGGGGTCGGGCAGGAAGAAGACCGGGAGCAGGCCAAGCACGCGGCCGGAGGCGTAGAAGAACTCCCGCAGGGCATGAACCTCGCCTCCGTTCTGCGCCAGGACAGGGTCGTGCTGCACAACGCTCATGTAGCCGGTGATGACGGGATTGCCCATGAAGACGCCCACCAGGCAGCCCAACAGGGAATAGACCACATAGCCCGTCGCCGTGCGGTACAGGCATACGATGCACACCGCCAGCAGCGCGCCGACGGAGCCAAACAGCATCCCGCGTCCGCGGTTTCCGGCGGTGACAAACCGTCCGTAAGCCACGTTGACGGCCATGCTGAGCACCGCCGTCACCGCGGTGAGCATACCCATCACGGCCTCCTTCTGCAGCAATTCAAAGATCAGCAGGGTGATGAAGTAACCGCTGCCGCTGGTGCGGATGGAATCCAACATGGTGACGCCCATGCTTTGCATCAGCGCCTTATTGCGGAAAAAGCGCTTGGCGGTGGCCCGAAGCTGGCTCTTCCTGACGCCTGTCTGGTTCGGCAGGGGCATCAGCCGATAGGAGGCGCCCAAGCCGCCCAACAGAATCAGGCTGGAGAGGATGAACAGCACCTTGTAGCCCGTCAGATCGCCAAAGGCGCTGATGAAGAACCCCGTCATGAGGGGAAGCACCAGCGAAACGACGGTGGTAAACAGCCCGATGGCGCCGTAGGCCGTGTCACGGTTGTCATCCTTGGTATAGCCGAGGATCTGCGGGGTGTAGGCCGTGTAGAAGAAGGCGTTGCCGGAGGAGGAAATGACGGATACCAGATACACCATGCTTGTGGCGCTTCCGTCGATGAGGGTCAGCACGACATACGAAAGCGCGTGAAGCATCAGTCCAACCCGCAGGCACAGATTCACCGATCCATGCCGGAGTACGCTGACGGCTGTCAGCATCACGAAGGGCTGCACGCAGGCCAGGAGCAGGTTGTACTTCATCAGCGCCATGCTGCTGCCCGTGGCCCTAAGCAGGAAGACGCCGAAATAGGACCCGGACAGCGAGCCTGCCACGGTAAAGAGCCCGAACACCAGCAGGTAGCGAAGGAACGGAACGCCCAGCTGATCATACTTGGTCTGAGCGGCAATAGTTCTGCTGATTCTGCGAAGGATGCCTGATGTCATATGCAATCACCCCATCATTCGTCCGTCAGGCCAGGCTGACCAGCTGATCGACAGCGCCTTCGCCCTGCAGCAGCGCGTCGCTTTTGGTGTCCACATTGGTCATAAGCAGCTTGCGCACACGTCCTTCGTTGTTCAGGAAGGGGAAGGGCTTGCCCGTGCGGTTCTCCTGGGAGGCATGGCTGATGCTCAGCTCATCCACATCGGTCTTTTCACCGATGTAGATGGAGTCGATGGCCGTGTCCGTTTCAAGCCGCCGGAAGTCCTCCAGGTGCAGACGGCCGATGTGCAGCAGCCGCTCGATGAAGATCAGGGGGTACACATAGCTGTCATCCTTGCAGTAGATGCTGTGACGGGGCGCCTTGGAGGCGAAAATGTTTCGCAGAACAATATCGTCGTACAGGCCCAGGCTGCTTTGCTCCTCCTCCCGCAGGTGGAAGCGGGTGATGCCGATGGCGTACTGCCAGTAGGTGCCGAACACGTTGGTGATGGTAATCCGGCGAATCCAAGACTTGGTGGACAGCATCCGGACGGCGCTGTGGCAGTTGTCGCTGTATATGCCGTCCACGGATATATCCTCAATGGGGCCCCACATGCCGTCGTCCGCGTTCAGGGCCAGCAGGTCGTCAAAGCAGCGGCCCTGGAGGTTGCGGATCTGGCCGAAGCGGCAGCCGCCGTCCAGATGGATGCCGTCCATGTGGATGGCGTAGGGGTTGCCGTAGTTGAAATCGAAGCGGATATTCTCAATGGTGAAGTATTCCAGGTAGAAAAAGAACGTGGCGAAGAACCGGGGATTCTTGATGGTCAGGTTTCGCATGGTGAAGTATTTGGTGTGGGAGAAAACCATGGTGCAGATGGAGGCGTTGGCGTCCAGATATTGATGCTCCGGCGGGATGTCCCCCGCGCCGTCCAGGTTGCGGGCGTGATGCCATTCAGGCCCCAGGGGGCGGAAACGGGGCGCGTAGTTGCGGGGATATCGGTCGCCGGGCAATACCGGCAGGTCGGCCATGAAGGGCGTCTGGTTCATGTTGTCCATGTTCCAGATGCCACCCTCTATGGTGATGTGCTGATCGCCGTGCTCAGGGTCGGCGTTGGCAATCATGCAGTAATCGCAGCGGGGCAGCAGGCGGATTTCGGTGGTGGCGTCCAGGCGCAGGGTCTGGCCGCTGTGGATTTTCAGCGTTCGGCTGATGGCGTAATGCGCCTTGGGCGGAGCGAGATAAACGCAGGAAACGCCGCTGTCCAGCAGCGCCTGAATGGCGGGTGCGTCATCGTGTACGCCGTCGCCATAGAGCATCGGTAAGTCCTCACTCATGCTGTTGATCCTCCCAATAATCGTTTTGACCAAGTGTTTTCGCGTATTCCCGGGGCGTCATCTGTGTCATTTCCTTGAACCAGCGGGAGAAGTACCGAATGTCCTGAAAGCCGCACGCTTCCGCTACGTCGGCGATTTTCGCGTTGGGGTTTTGCAGAAGCGCGTGCGCCTTCTTCAGGTACTGCTTCTTCTTGTACTGGGAGAAGGAAATGCCCATTCTTTCCTGGAACAGCTCGGAGATGTAGGTGCGGTTGAAGGCGAAGCGCGCGGACAGGTCGTTGAGGGACAGGGACGGCGACAGATGGTCGTTGATGAAGCTGCACATCTGGAACACCACGTCCTCCCCGCCCTTCTGCGGCGTACCGCGGCTGCACAGAAGCTGGTAAATCTTGCGTAAAAGCCCTTCCGCCTCGGCGTCATCCACGGGCTTGAGCATGTAGTAGTAGGCGCCGTCGTTCAGGGCTTGCCGGGCATAGCTGAAATCGTCATGCCCGGAGAGGATCACCGCCACCATATCCTCCCGCAGGGCCTTGCACTCCCGCAGCAGCGCCAGGCCGTTTTTTTGCTTGAGCTGGATGTCCGTAATCAGCAGCTCGGGACGGAGACGGTCAAACGCCACACTGGCCTCCTCCGCGCTGGTGCACGCGCAGGCCAGGTCAAAACCATAGCTGGCGAAGGGGAATGCCGCCTGAATATCCTTCAGCGCCCACAGGTCGTCATCCACGATCATTGCGCGATACATTTTCCCGCCTCCGTCCCTTGCTTTCAGAAAGTTAATACATCGGTCAGAACGCTTCGTTCAGTTCGTTCAGGAGCGGCTCCCAGATGGGGCGGTTCTCCTCGATGAACTTATCCACCTCCGTCCGGACATCCAGGGAGGAGTCCAGCACCAGGCGCACCACTTCTTCCCGCCAGTTGATGCTGTAACGGGCTTTGGCGTCGCTGTTGTAGAAGGCGTAGTCCGTGTCATAGGGCAGGATATCCTGGCTGCAGCGGAACTCAAACATGTCGTCGGACATCTTCCGCCAGTAGGGGTCCTGGGCGGGGGCGATGTAGGCGGAGGAATCGGCCAGCACGTTTCGCAGCATCAGATAGTACATGGAGGGATACTTTTCACGGATAATGGCGTAGGTGCCGTCCAGAATTTCGGGGCACAACAGGGTATAGTTGCCCTGGTCATCCTTCTCCCAGTCAACGCCGCGAATGCCCAGCTGGCACAGCTCGAAGCCCTCCAGGGTGGCGAAGTAATCGTACATCGCCAGGATGCGGTCGAAGGTCACGTCATCCAGCTCGGGGCTGAACAGGGAAGCGAAGCAGAAGTTGCCGCTGGTGCCCGCCGCGTGGTACACACCGTTGTTGTCGGTGATGGTCACGGTGGACAGAAGGCCCTTCATGTCCTCCACGGTGCTGACGCTCTCATCGTCGGAGCCGGACAGATACCACTCGGCGATGGCCTGGGGATGGCCGGGGCCTCCCCAGTAGTCAAAGGCCGCGGACTTGCCCAGCAGGAACTCGCCTACGTTGCCCAGATAGAATTCGGGGGAAATGAGGCCTTCCTGATAGAGCTTGCGGAGGTACTCGATGCCTTCTACCGTGCCCTCCTGCGCGTAGCCCAGGACGTACTCGCCGCTTTCGTTCTTGTAGATGGTATCAAAGCCCTTGTTGAACTGATACATGAAGGGACGGATCAGCTGCCCGGCCATCTGCGTCATGCCGATGCTGCCGAACGTTTCCTTGCAGTCCCGCAGGTAGTTTTCAAACTCGTTCAGCGTGGCGGACACGCCGAAGTCATAGCCCAGCTCCCGGGCCCAGTCCACACGGTAATAGATCAGGGTGTGCATGGCGTACACGAAGTTTTCGGGGCCCACCAGATGAATGATGGTGTGGGGCACGCAGTAGGTCTTGCCGTCCACCTTGATGGCTTCGGCAATGCCGGTGGCCTGCACCTGGGCCGCCAGATTGGGATACTTCTCCTCCCAGCCGTCGGGCAGCGGCTTAATCAGCTCCTGCTCGGCATAGGTCAGGTATTCGGTGGAGTTCCAGTCGAAGAACAGGATGTCCGGCATGGTGCCGGCGGTGATCCACATGGTGTTCTTGTCATGCCAGGCGGCGTTGTCCACCGCGTACAATTCCCAGTCGAAGTAGAACATTTCCTGGAGCTTGTAGTACACCGCGTCATGGGTATAGTCGCCGCCCTCGGTGATCTGGGACATCTGGCTGGCGGTGAAGGTCACGTGGGTGTCGTACGGTCCTTCGGCCAAGGCGCCAAGGGCGCTCAGGGAGAGCGTCACTGCCAACGCCAGGGCTAACCATTTCTTCATGTTTCGATCTCCTTTCTCGGTTCCGTAAGCAAACTGTCGGGATGAACCAATCACAAGCTGGCCAGCTTTGATTACATCTTGATGGCGCCTACCAGCGCGCCTTTGACAAAGTACTTCTGCAGGAAGGGATAAACGATCATGATCGGCGCGATGGTCAGGAACAGGGTGGCCATCTGGGTGCCGACGCCGGAAACCTGGCTGGTGAGATCCTTGTAGCCCTGCATGTTCACATTGGCGTTGAAGTTGCCCACGCCGCTGTTGACCACCGCCCGCAAAACCAGGGGGAGCGGCCACTGATCGGACTTGTCCAGCACCATCATGGGCCAGAACCACTCGTTCCAGTAGCCCACGGCCACAAACAGGGAGAAGGTGGCGATGATGGGCAGCTGCAGGGGCAGCACGATGCGGAAGAAAATCTTCAGCTCGGACGCGCCGTCGATTTTCGCCGCTTCCAGCATGCTTTCAGGCATTTGCTCAATGCTGCTCTTGATGATGATGATATTGAAGCAGGATACCCCGCCCATCAGCACGATGGCGATTCGCTGGTTGAGCAGCCCCAGGTCGCGGATGTTCAGATACGCCGGGATCAGGCCGCCGCCAAAGTACATGGGGATCAGCGCGAAGAGTGCGAAGAACAGCTTCCTGCCCGGATAATTGGTCCGGGAGAGGGCGTAGGCCGTCAGCAGGGTGATGACCATGGCGTACACGGTGCCAAGCCCCACAATGTACAGCGTTGAAAGATAGCCGCTGAAGAGAATCGGCGCGTCAAAGACGTACTTGTAATTCACCAGCGTAAAATCAGACGGGGCCAGGAAAAGCATCCCCGGGTTGGCGTTGTTCGTCCGCTCTCCGGCGAAGGATACCAGGAGCATGTTGTAGAAAGGGATGATAATCAGCAGAGCGAAGACGGTCAAAAAGGCGTAGACCACGATGTCAAACCATTCAATTTTCTTTTTTCTTCCGGCGCTTGCCATGAACGCTTCCTCCTTTTACGCGAACAGCCCGCTGCCGCTGACTTTTTTGATGATGAAGTTGGCGCCCACCAGCAGCGCCACGTTGATGATGGACTTGAACAGGCCCACTGCCGTGGAGAAGCCGTAGTCCGGTATGGCGCCGAAGGTGATGTCGTAAACGTAGATGTCAATGGTGGTGGCGACGGACTTCACCGCCGAATTCTGCAAATTGAAGATCTGGTCGAAGGAGCCGCCCATGAGCCCGCCGATGGACAGAATCAGCATGACGATAATGGTCGGCATGATGCCCGGCAGCGTGACGTGCCAGATGCGCCGCAGCCGTCCCGCGCCGTCCACCTCCGCCGCCTCGTACAGCTCGGTGTTGATACCCATGATGGCCGCCATGTAGATGATGGCCGACCAGCCCGCGCCCTTCCAGATGGAGCTGATGTACAAAAGCGGTCGGAAAAAGGTTTTCGATGCCATGAAGTTCACCGGCGCGACGCCGAATACGCCGATCATGGCGTTGATCAGCCCCTCCTGCCGGAACAGCGTGCGCGCCACGATGCCCACCACCACCCAGGACAGAAAGTGCGGAAAGGTGAAGATGGTCTGATAAACCCGCTTGAGCTTGGCGCCGCGCATTTCATTGATGAAGATGGCTAGCAGGATGGGGAAGAAGAACTCCACCGCCAGGCGGGTCAGGCTGATTTCCAGCGTTGTCACAATGGAGCGCATGGCTCCGGCGGTGATAAACAGACGCTCAAAATTGGCCAGGCCGATCCATTCGCTGCCCAGTATTCCCTTGCGGATGTTAAATTTTTCAAACGCCATGAGCAAGCCGTAAATAGGCTTGTAGACAAATATGCCGAACCATGCAAGGGCGGGGAGCAGCATCAGGTAGATGTACCGGGCCTCCAGCATCCGCCGCCACAGGCCTGATGAGCGTCCTAGCCGCCGCCTTTGAACGACCATAGAATCACCCCAATCGTTTTTCTATGGAACTATCATAACGGTTTTCGGCATGCTCAAACAGGGCTAAATTCATCCAAAAGTTTCATTATCTTCGGTTTTTCGACACAAAGTGAAGGGCGAAACGGTTACGATGACCCGCAGTCCGCCTTCCGCGCGGTTTTCCATGCGCAGGCGGCATCCCTCGCCGTTGACCAGCCTCAGCCGCTTATGGATATTGAATACGCCGATGCGATCCATGTACAGCGGCCTTTCATCGCTGCCGTCTGCCTCAGCCAGCTCGCGGTTCATGGCCTCCAGCTTGCCTTCATCCATGCCGACGCCGTTATCCTCGATCCAGAGGATGAGGCTGTCGTTTTCCTTCCGAGCGGTGATCCAAATGCGCGGCTCGGTCGGCTGCTTCTTCACCAGGCCGTGGAGGATGGCGTTTTCGCACAGGGGCTGCAACGTCATCCGGGGGAGGATGATGCCACCGCAATCCGGGGCTGCCCGATAGATAAACTGGTAGGTCTCTCCATACCGCAGGCGAATGATTCTTTCATATTCCCGAAGACAGCCGATTTCCTCGGTCAAGCTTACCATCAACGTTTCTCGGCGCGTACCGTAGCGGTAGATGCGGGCCATGGCGGTACACATCTCGCAAATGGATTTTTCCGCGCCAGCCCGGGCCATGCCCCGGATGCACTCCAGGTTGTTGTAGAGAAAGTGAGGGTTGATCTGCGATTGCAGGTGGAGGAGCTGCTCATTGACGTATTTCAGGTTGGCGTCGTAGAGTGCCTGGCGCATATCCAGCTCCAAGGCGGCGTGGTTTTGCAGACGGATGAGCATATGATTGATGTTTTGGGTCAGGAAGGCGAACTCCCTGTATCGGCTTTCATGCACCACCAGCGCCTGATCCTCCCGGCCAATGGCCTTAATCTGCCGGATGATGTCCTCTACCGGCGCGAGGAGCTTTCGATAAAGCGCGGCGGCTACCAGGCTGCCGCACAGAACCATCACGCTGCTGAGAAAGACCGCCCAGTAGCGATACCAGGGATTGGTGCTTAACAGATGGGACTGATTGGTCAATTTGAGGATATCCCAGCCCAGCACGCTGCTGCGGGCGGCGGTGATCCAGTATTCCTGGCCCTCATGACGCAGCCGCTTTTCTGTTTGCCATATATCCGCGAGCATTTCCTCCGGCCATTGGGCGGGATTGAGCAGCGCTTGTCCCTCGCCATCCAGCACCAGATAGCAATCCTTGTCAAAGTAAACGTCCATCAGCGCTTGCAGGTCATAAGCCACAAAGAGTGCGCCGCCGTAGGTCTGCTCGTAGGCCAGGCTATACAGCGGCGTGCGCCATTGCAGATAATACAGGGGCTCGCCAATCCTGCTTTTTTTGACTGCCGCGTCCTCATACACGGGCTGATGAAAAGGCTCCTCGACGTGCCGGATTTCCGGGATGCGCCCCGCGTTCAGACTGGTTTCATCCCGGAAGTCCAGCCGCGCGCCGATGGCGATGTCATCCAGTAAAAGCCCCTTCATCAGTTGGCTGAGAAGCGGATACAGTCGGTAGCGGCTGGCGTGGGAGGCTAACGCATATTCCTTCACCTGTTCGTTGTAGGAAAGCTCCACCGCGATGTCAGCCTTGCGCTGAAGATAGGCGTCCATGGCGCTGCAGGCTCGCAGGGTGGACTCCTCCTCATATCGGTAGGCTGTGCCGACCTCCACCGCGTGATTGGCGAGAAACAAGCCCCAGATGCCCACAAGCTGTGCCGCGACGCTCAGGCATACGAACAGCGCCAGAATACCCTTCAGGGATAGTTTCATAAGCTCCCTCCTTCTTTCGCGTTAAGGGTTTGCCTTTGTATGCGCGCCTGCTGCGGCCGTTTGAATCTATATGCGATTATAACATGTTGACGAGATGGGCGCAAGGCGCGGGGCAGGACGGAGAATTTACCTGCTGCAAGAGGAAGATATTGAAAAACACCCCGGATTTGTGTTATGATAAACGATATGTCAATGGTGACACAAAGGAGGAAATCATGAGAGAAACGCGGTTTGCGAGCCATTATGTCAGCAGACACTGGCTGCAATATCTGCTGGGCATCGCGGCCTTGTTTGTGGTGGATGCCATGAACGTTTATGTGCCCCAGTTCGCCGGGGAGATCACCGACGGTCTGGCCGGCGGCTCCATGGGTATGGCCGGCGTGATGTCTTTGGTGTGGCGGATTGTGTTCATCGGCGCGGTGATCGCGCTGGGGCGGTTCTGCTGGCGCTTTTTTCTCTTTGGCGCGGCCCGCTCCATTGAGAAGGAGATCCGCAATGATCTCTTTGGCCATCTGACGAAATTGTCGGTGCGCTATTTCAACGAGCACAAAACCGGCGATTTGATGGCGCACTTCACCAACGACCTGATGAGCGTCCGGCAGCTGCTGGGCATGACGGTCATCACGGCCTTTGATGCCTCGGTGATGCTGGTGCTGGTGCTGGGCAAAATGATTCAGTATGTCAGCCTGAAGCTGACGCTGGTGGCGGTCATTCCGATGCTGCTGATCATTGTCGGTGATTATTTCTACGGCAAGATCATGCACCGCCGCTTCCGGGAGCGGCAGGAGGCATTCTCCGATCTGACGGATCAGGTTCAGGAGACAGTCAGCGGTATCCGCGTCATCAAGGCCTTCGTCCAGGAGCAGAAGGAGTTGCTGGCCTTTGCCAAGATCAACCAAAATGCCCAGGACAAGAACCTGCGGGTGGTACGGCTCCGCGCCCTGGTGATGCCGCTTTTGAACATGGTCATCGGCATCAGCAGCCTTCTGACGCTGCTCTACGGTGGTTATCTGGCCATTCACGGCGAAATCACCCTGGGCCAGTTTATCGCTTTCAACAGCTACATCGGTATGCTGGTATGGCCGATGATGGCCGTGAGCGAGTGCATCACCTCGGTTTCCCAGGGCCTGGCGTCCATGGGCCGCATCATCACCATCTTTGACGAAAAGCCCGATATTGTGGACGACAGCCAGGTGAAGCCCATCCAGGCGCTGAAGGGCGAGGTGGAGCTGCGGGAGCTGAGCTTTGCCTACCCGGATCAGCCGAAGACGCCGGTATTGACGCAGGTCTCGGTGAAGGTGAAGGCCGGGGAAACCCTGGCCATCCTGGGCCGGACGGGCAGCGGCAAGACCACCATCCCCACCCTGCTGATGCGGCTGTATGACGCCGAGGACGGCAGCATTCTGCTGGATGGTCACGCCATCAGGGAGATTCCCCTGAAGACGCTGCGCCACGGCATCGCCTATGTGCCCCAGGAGAGCTTCCTGTTCTCCGACACCCTGGAAAACAACATCGCCTTCGGTGTGGATGAATGGAAGCGCGGGACGGTGGAGGCCGCGGCGCGGGCCGCCTGCATTCATGATAACATCATGGACTTCCCCGAGGGCTACGCCACCCTGGTGGGCGAGCGCGGCGTGACCCTGTCCGGCGGACAGAAGCAGCGCAGCGCCATCGCCCGGGCACTGATGAAGGATGCGCCCATCCTTATTCTGGACGATGCGCTGTCCGCCGTGGATACCGACACGGAGCGGCAGATTCTGCACAACCTGAAGGAAAACCGCCGGGGGAAGACCACCATCATCATTGCGCACCGCATATCCACCATCCAGGATGCCGACCACATCATGGTGCTGGAGGAAGGCCGGGTGGCGGAGTACGGCGATCATGCGGCGCTGTTGGCCCACAACGGTCTGTATGCCAAGCTGTACGAGAAGCAGCAGCTGGAAAAGCAGCTGCATGAGGAGGGAGGGGCGCGGGATGACTGAGCGGCAGAAGGAAAGCAAGGATGAAGTCCGCTACCAGGGCAACGCCTTCCTGCGGATGATGGGCTATGTCAGGCCTTACTGGAAGACAGTGGTTGTCTGCCTGG
>ERZ777306.4312-NODE-4312-length-13183-cov-4.092703_pt1 | contig 13183 bp, 10 predicted proteins | sample MGYA00374966_ERZ777306 | MGnify/ENA primary metagenome ERZ777306 (study PRJEB29329, sample SAMN06343882) | mouse gut metagenome | isolation source: Mouse cecum | place: Austria: Vienna | collected 2014-11-15 ...
GCGCCTCGGCGCTAACCTCTTCGGGAACAACGAGGAGGGTTCCATGATAGGTTGCCGCCGTATCACTGGTATAAGCCCGCTTCATCTCCAGGGCGATGTCCTGACGCTGACCATCCAGCGTCAGCTTGGTATTGTCCCCCTCCTGTTTGATGGTCAGCACTGTCCAGCCGGCATTGTTCTGCGGCAGCGGGAAGCTCATTTCCGTGGCCAGGGTCTCGCCCATGGTGGACAGATCGCGTTCCAGAACGATATTGCCTTCCAGAGGCAGAAGATCAATAGCCGCTTCGTAATAGTAAAGCAAACCAGGCGACAGATAGGCAGTCTGCTGATCGGCCGCAAGCTGCGCTGTCAGCAGGGGAAGCAGCGCTTCGTCGCTGAACAGGCGGCTCAGCAGCGCTTTGACCTGCTCCTTGATCAATTGAACCGGGATAACATAGCGCACGGCCATGACCTTGCTGCCATCCGGGCGCTCAAGCACCTGCGGTTCTGCGGCAAAGCCGTTGAGCCACAGCTCCACATCGGTTAAATACGGTTGAAGCAGCGGGGCCCAGGCCTCATCCCAGATGCTCTCAGGGATGGAGAAAAGCTTGAGTGCAGCCGTTTGCCAAAGGGGATTCGCGTCCTCGGCACGGCCCAGCAGGCTGTTCAGCCATTCGGCGCCTACGGGACAGGTCAATATCAGATTCGGCAGTAGCGCACTGCGTAAGTACAGGGAGCTGTCGTTGCCGTACAGCTGCGTCAGCCCAACCTGACGTTCGCCGTCCAGCGTATAGAATTGCAGCTGATACTGTCCCTCCGACTGAATGGCGCGAATCTGTATTTCCGTACCGCTGAGGGGGGCGAGCAGCTGCGCCAGCGCGCTTTCGCCTTCAACAGACAGCACCGCCGCGCCCTTGACGCCGTTGCCAAACTCAATCTGGCGCTGGAGCTTTTCAGGCAGCGTATACTCCTCGGTCTCAAAGGCCGCGCCCATCCCCACTGCGCACACGGCAATGGAGAACATCAAGCACATCAGCCTGCGAATCAGGTCAGCATTTCGTTGCATCATGGGGCTACCTCCTCCTGCAGCGCGTTTTGCGCGGCGGTCACAATCTCCTGCCATTGAGCGTCTTCCAGACCATTGGAAAGAAACAGGCTGTCCTCCCGAGGAACAAGCACCAAACGGCGTACAAGCGCGGATTCGGCTCCCCGCAGGATTCGCTGCATGGCGGCCTCATCCAGCGCTACAATGTTTTCACGCAACTCCCAATCAAAGAATTCCGAGGCGTTCACCTGGATGCTAATGTCCGCTCGCTCTTGGATGCTTTTTCCGCGAAAAGCCTCCCAGCGAAGCGTTCCGTCTACGGCGGGCGTCGCCGCGTCGCCGGAGAAGCTCAGATTCGGCGTCAGAACCGTGCGGTCTGCGGTATCGCTGTCCGGAAGCTGCTGCTTGACCTCCACACTGCCTGTCAGGCTGGTCTCGCCTTTCCGGTCACGGCTTTCCAGATCCACCTCCCCAGAAAGCACCGTTTTGTCGCCGTCCGCAACCTTTTCATATTTGAACGTTATCTCCAGGATGGAATCGGTTTCGCTGGTCTGGGAAAGCGTTCGTTCCAGCACCACGTTGTTGCGTCCGCTGCCTTTGACCCGAGGGGTCTTCAGAGTGAGACTGTCCCGAACCTGCTCATCGTCCCGCCGGAGCTTCCAGACCAGCGATACCTTGCGCAGATCCGCCTCATCTGTACCGGCTTGTCCGCTGTAATCCACCCGAATGATTTCGCCCAGGCTGTTCTTCCATAGCACCAGGGATTGCTTGCCGGAGAAAGTGAGGCCGTTCAGGAAGGTTTTCACCTTTCCCTCCGGACAGAGCCCCGCCAGCAGGACGCCAAGCCCCTCCACATCCCCTTTGGGTATGGTGAAGGTCTGTTTCAGCTTGGCGGTGCCCATGTTCTTGACCTTTTCGGAGATTTTTTTCTCCGTCATGTAGTCGGGCAAACCGATTTCAGCATTTTCCAGAACAATCAGCAGATCATCCAACAGGTCGAGCTCGTTGCCCTGAAGGCCGTACAGGCTCAGCTCCGTTCCCGCCGAAAGCGTCTGGCAGACAAAGCTCTCACGCGGCAGATAGGAAAGCTGAAACTGGCAACTCTCCGAGGTTTCCCGGGTGGTCATGTTCAGCGCCGGCTGATCGTCCACCAGGAACGACAGTTCCTTCCATACCTCGCCGTTGAGTCCCTGATAGCGCAGCTTCATCACCGCATGGCTCAGCAGCCTGTTCAGCTGCTCCGTGCGTTCCTCATCAAAGGGCATATGCGTATCCAGGCTGATGGACAGCTGGGCCTCCCAGGGCAAGGCGCCGATTTCCCACTGGCCCAGCTGCGGCAGAAATTCCGCGTCCGCCAGGGAGGGGGAAATCATGGTCAGCGCCATCCACAAAGCCAGGAAAAACGATACAATCTTTCGCATGGTATGAACACATCCTTTTCCCCATAGTAACGGGCGGCAGGCCCAAAACCCTGCAACCGTTTACAATTCCTTGGATGCCTCGTGCTCAAACGTCAGCAGCGCTTCGCGCACCTGCTCCGGCTCCTCCATCAGGTTGATTCTGGCCCGCATCTGCGCCGCGCCGCGCATGCCGTGAATGTACCAGCCGATATGCTTGCGCATTTCATTCACCGCCACCCGTTTCACCTTCCAGGAAAGAAGCATATCGTAATGGCGAAGCGCGGTTTCGATGCGCTGATGCAGCGTTGGCCCGGCCATGACCTCCCCTGCCAGCCGGGCCTTGATCTGCCCGAAAAGCCAGGGATTGCCCAGAGCGCCCCGCGCCAGCATCACGCCGTCCACCCCGCTTTCCGCAGCCCGGCGAATCGCGTCCTCCGTGCTGAAAAGATCGCCGTTGCCCATCACGGGAATGCTGACGCTCTCCTTCACCCGAGCAATCCAGGACCAGTCGGCGCTGCCGCTATACTGCTGCATGCGGGTGCGTCCGTGAACTGTGATTTCCCGAACGCCGCAATCCTCCGCCGCTTTGGCCAGCTCCACAACATTGATGCTGCTGTCGTCCCAGCCCAAACGGAACTTCACACTGACAGGAAGACGCGAAGCCTTCACGACAGCCGCCATGATGCGAACCGCGTTCTCCGGCGTGCGCATCAGTCCGCTGCCCTCTCCGGAGGAAGCAACCTTGTGGGCAGGGCAGCCCATGTTCAGGTCAATGCCGTCATAGCGGCCGCATGCAGACAGCTCTTCAGCGGCCCTAGCCATGAGGTCAGCCTCCTTGCCGAACAGCTGGAGAATCAGTCTGGGTTCCCGGGCGTCTCGGTGCAAAAGGCTCACCGTGGCGGGATGGTTCCGCGGCGCGCACAAATACCCCATGGCGCTGACCATTTCCGTATAAGCGCAGTCGCAGCCCTGCTCAAAGCACAGCAAGCGAAAAGGCCAGTCGGTGATGCCCGCCAGCGGGGCCAAGCGGACGCTTATCATGCCTCCCGCCCCCTGGGAAAGAGCGCAATCCGGCACAGCGTCTGCGCGTAGGGTACAAGCTCCGCATGAACGATCTCGCCCTCTGTATCAGGCAGCACGGGCAAATCCATCGGGACATTGCCCTTCTTGCGCCATTCCGGCACATGGCGCAGGGGCGCGATCACCTTGCCATCCTGAAGGCGCGGCTCGCCGCACAGCGCCATGGCCCAGCATCCATCCTTCGGCGCGTAAGCCATTACCTGGGCGCCAAGCCGAATCAGTGCGGACTGATGATGGCCCTCCGTTACCCTAAGTTCCTGGGTGAAGGACAAGCGCAGCACATCGCCGTCCTGCCAAGTACGGTCAATGGTCACATAGGCGCCGGGCCTACCGGCATGGCCGTCTTCATTGTTGACGGTTAAGCAGACGTCTGCCGCCCAGGTGGGAACGCGCACCGAAACCGCTGCCCTGACCGGCTTTTTCATGGCAAAGGCCAGCGTGTACTGTCCGTTGTCCCCCGTCACGGTCATGGCGCAGGAGCCGCCTCTAAGAGGCAGCATAAAACGCCCGGCCAGGCAGAGATTGATATTGATGCCCTGGGGCTTCAGCGTCACGGCGCTGCTGAACAGAGCCGCACAGCCGCGAAGCAGCCGACTGAGCGCATGAAGGAGCTGCTCGCGGTCCTCGCAGGCATGATAGCAATCCTTGACTCCGCACTGGGCGGCCAGGCTGTTCACACGCTGGAACGGAACCAGCGCATCCGCGTCCAGCGCCGCGGGAAGAGCGTTATACCAAAGGGTCTCGGCAGCCTGGAAGGCCCAGGCCTCCTCCTCCGTACCGCATACGGCGAAGGCCTCGGCCCACGCGCCCAGGCTGGCCGCGTCCACACCTACTGAGGGCGAAGCGCCGCCCAGCGTTACATCAGCCGTCACCCCGCCGCAAACCGCGCCATGATAACGGCTGATCTTCTCCCAACCGGCCTTGGCGGCAGACAATTCCCGTCCATTGCCGCTGAAGCGTCCCGACGCCATGCTGGCACGCGCGCCATCCGCTAAGGCTTCGCCATGGCAGGCCAAATACTGTCTTGTGTAGAAGCCGGCTTCGTCGCCGCCCTCGGCCTCCAGTCCGGCCTCCATATCCTTCCAGGGCGTTATGCGGCTCATCGGCCGCTGTACAGCGAAGGTATGCAGGATGCCGCTCCAATCCATGGCCTGCTGGCGAAGCCTGTCACACAGCGCGGCGATGGCCTTCTTGCCCGTTACGCGATAGAGATTTTCCAGCAGCTCCATTAAATCGGCGCTCCGGGTGCGCAGCGCCGCGCAAGCCATGGCGTCTGTCCAGTGCTCGTGCAGCCATCCGCACCATAGGGCCAGCTTTTCCAGCAGGTTCCGCTGCGCCTCATGCTCATACACCGCCCAGGCAGCCCGCATCACCGCAAGCGCCTCCGGCAGCTCCCGCGGAAGGCCGCCGTCCTCCGCCTGATGGTCGACGGCTGCCATCACAAGGCTATACACCGACTCCTCCTTGGGAGCGGATTTCAGGATACAGGCCAGACGAAAAAGGCCCTCCCACAGGGCCGGCACTTCAGCCTCGCGGGACGCCAGCGCATACAGCCGCTCCATCATCGGCAGCTGCGCACGAGCCATTCCGGGGCGCAAAGGAAGAGACGTCAGCGCAACGAGCGGTGACTTTTCATAAATCGGCTTCAGCGGCACGGTACAATCCTCCAAACAAATCAGCATATCAAACCAGCTTTTATTATAGCGCATTTCCAAAGGGATGGCAAGCAAAAAGGCGAAACCGCGCTGAACGCTATTTCGCCTTGGACGCCACGCTGCCAACAGCCCAAGCGCTGTATGCCCGGACATTGGGAGACGGGTGATCGCTCAAGCGCTCCAGCTGCGGCAGCAGATCCTCACGGCTGGTGCTGCCTGCCATGACGCAAGCCTGGGACAATACGCGGTTGGGCAATGTCAGATTGACGCCAATGAGCGGGCGCAGCGCCATGGCCGTTTCCTTTGGGCGTTCCAGCAGCTCCGCCAGGGGGATGCGCTCATGGACAATCTCCTTGACAGGAGCGTTGAGGGGACAGCAGTGCTGGCAGTCATCGCAGCCAATGAGCCGGACGCCCATCTTTTCCCGAATAAAATCGGGCGCCAGCTGACCCGACATCATCCAATTGCGCAGACAGCGCTCGCGGTGGAATCCATCCTCCTGTATGGCGCCGGTAGGACAGGCCTCCATACACCTGCGGCAGCTTTCGCAGCGACGCTCCTGGGGACGGTCGAGCAAAGGCGTCAAATCGTCCAGTGTTTCAGCCAGCCACAGGGTTTGCGCGTGAAAGCGGCTTCCCGCGCCCTCCACATAGGACAGCGTATTTCTCCCCTGACAGAAGTCAGGCAAGTGGGCAAAGATGGGCTTGAGCCGAACATCATCCCGAAGCCGGATGACCCGGCCCTCCTCCTCCACTTTTTGAACAACTCCCGCCGCCGCCTCATAGGCGCGCTGGGAAGCGAAGTAGTAGGGATGAATCCATCCCTCCCCGTGCGTTGGAGTGATTTCCGCATCATACCGCCACAATGCGATGAGCAGCGTTCCATGGGTGAAGGCGTCGGAGGCTTGTGCCGCATCCACTGCCAAGACCCGGAAAAAGCCTGCCTTCATCAGCCGGGCTGTGATGTCCATTCACGCGTCACTCCTTCTGAAAAAAAGGGAGGCCTTCAGCATCAGGCTCTCCCTTCATGATATATGGACGCTTACTTTGTGCCGAAAAGACGGTCGCCGGCATCGCCCAAACCAGGCACAATATAGGCATGCTCGTTCAGCTTTTCGTCCAGCCCGGCAACATAGATATCGACATCGGGATGATCGCGCTGCACGCGCGCGATGCCCTCCGGGGCGGCGATCAAATTCACCAGCCGGATATGACTGCAGCCGCGCTTTTTGATCAGCGTGATGGCATCGCTGGCAGAGCCGCCGGTGGCCAGCATGGGATCCAGAACCAGCAGCTCCCGATTCTCGCTGTCGGCAGGGAGTTTGCAGTAATATTCCACGGGCTCATGGGTTTCGGGATCGCGGTACAGACCGATATGTCCCACGCGGGCGGCAGGAATCAGGTTGGTGACGCCTTCCACCATGCCCAGACCGGCGCGTAGGATCGGCACGATACCCAGCTTTTTGCCTGCCAGCTGACGGGCCTTGCAGGCGCAGATGGGCGTCTCAATCGTTACTTCCTCGGTGGGCAGATCGCGGGTCACCTCATAGACCATCAGCATGGAAATCTCGTTGAGTAGCTCGCGGAATTCCTTGGTGCCGGTGTTCTTATCGCGCATGATGGACAGCTTATGCTGAATCAGCGGGTGGTCAAAAACAACAACCTTGCTCATGGAGCAGCCTCCTTGCGGCACAGGCGGAGCGCTCCGCTCCTCCCGATCTTGATCTTATCAGCCTTTATTATACTGTATGCTGGTAAATCTGGCAAGAACTTTTTCCTGATTTCGTCAAAATCCTGTAACCGTGGTTTTTCGCGGCATGACATCGTATACTTGACATCCACCCTGGAAACCATCTATAATTGAAAACAATTCCAGGAGGTGCAACGTATGTTCGCCACACCAACCAGCCGATATGTTTTCGGCACACTCCCCTGGTACAGCGTACTGATCGTCAGCGGCATCTGTCTGGCGCTTTTTCTGGCGCTGCGTGAGGAAAAGCGCCTTGGTCTGCCCAAGGATACGGTCATTGACCTCGCCCTGTGGCTGATTCCCTCCGGCATTGTGGGCGCGCGGCTGTATTATGTTTTGTTCACTTGGGATATGTTCCGCTCAGATCCGCTGCGCATTTTCCGCATATGGGAGGGCGGACTGGCCATCTATGGCGCTGTACTGGGCGGGCTGGCCGCTGCCATGCTTTTCAGCCGGAAGCGCAAGCTTTCCCTTCCCGTTCTGACCGACATGATCGTTCCAGGACTGGCTATTGCGCAGGCCATCGGCCGCTGGGGCAATTACTTCAATATGGAAGCCTACGGCGCTGCCGTAACCAATCCGCGCTGGCAGTTTTTCCCTGCGGCGGTGCTGATTCCCGGTCTCTCCGGCGGCGTGTGGCATCAGGCAACCTTCTTTTACGAGTCCATGTGGGATCTGCTGGTTTTCGCTATGCTGATGGTCACCCGCCGTCATATGCGGCGCTCCGGCGACACCACGCTGTGGTATTTGGCGCTGTACGGCGCAGGACGCTTTGTCATTGAGGGACTCCGCACGGACAGCTTGATGCTCGGCCACCTCAGGGTAAGCCAGGGGCTCAGCGGCCTGATGGCGCTGTCAGTACTGATTGTGTTTCTTCGGCGCGGATGGACGGCGGGGCGAAGGCTTCCCGCGCTGCTGCTGGCTGCGATGGTTGTCGCCGCGCCGCTGCTCCTGATGCTTCCCCTGCCGCCTACCGTCAGCCACATGCTGCTCATGCTTCTGGCGCTCGTCATTAGCGCCATCGCCTACATACGGACAAAGCCTGCCGAACTGGAGGATCAGCCATGCCCGCCACACCCCTCAAAAATCTGATTTATCTTGCAGCACTGCCCGTTCTGTCCCCCTCTCCCAAGGGACAAATGCGCCATGCAGAGCAAGGCGAACCGCTGCGCTTTTTGCAAGAATACGAAGCGCTGCTGGTCAAGCACCATGTTTTCGGCGCGACGCTGCTCCTGAAGGACGGTCAGCGCCAGGCCATCGTTCACACTTCTACCAGGAAGCCGGAGCATACGGCGCGACCTGAAACGCTCTACCGTGTGGCCTCCATCACGAAGATGGCGACGGCGCTGACGGCCCTCCGGCTTCAGGATGAGGGGCTGTTGTCGCTTGACGCGCCCGTCGCTACGCTTCTGCCTGGCGGCGAAGCCCTTGGCGGCATAACCATCCGTCAATTGCTCAGCCATACCTCCGGACTTCGGGATACAGCGGCTTATGCCGAGGCTCTCCGGCAGGGTGAAAGCTGGTCCTGGGTTGTGGCGCAGCCTGGAGTTCTTGTCGGAACACCCGGCGCGTATTTTTCCTACTGCAACCTTGGTTTCGGCCTGATCGGCTGCATTTTAGAGCAGGTCTCCGGCCTTCCGCTTGACCGATTGTTTGACGAAAAGCTGTTTCAGCCCTTGGGAATGACGGCAACCCTGGATGCATCCCGGCTTAATCCTGCCGATGTCATGCCCATTGTTCGGGTGCTCCCCTATCGCGCCGGCACAGAGGTGGCGATTCCTGAACTGGGGCGCAAACCCCTGGGCGAGCCGGATTCGTCGCGGCACTTCGGCCATACCGCAGGCGCTATGTACACCAACGCGCCCAGTCTTTCCAGACTGCTGACGCTGATTATCCAGCAGGGAGAGATAGATGGCCGGCGGCTGCTTTCCACAGACGTCATCAGCGCCATGACAGTATTGCATGGCTTTTCCGGCCCCGCGCAGCATCCCACCCGCCGCTATGGCCTGGGGTTGGTACTGCTGGAAAGACCTGAGCTGTCCGAGCGACGCCTTTTAGGCCATCAGGGCTTCGCCTACGGCTGTGTGGACGGCGCGTTTGTGGAGGAAGGAACCGGCAGGCATGTGATTTTCCTCAATGGCGGCAGCAGCGAAGCCCGAACCGGCAAGCTTGGTTTGGTCAATCGGGATATTCTGCGCTGGGCTCTGCGAAGGGAGATGCCTTCATGGACATAATTACGGCGATTCGCAGGGAGCGTGGTCATTACCGCGTGACGATCAATGGCGATTCAGAGGTGCTGATGCCCGCCAGTCTTTTTCGGGAGCGGCAGCTTGAAGAGGGCGCTCCCGTTGACTTGGAGGAGCTGGACAACTGGCTGATGGTTCGGCAATACCGTCATGCGCTGGATCGCGCGGTGGCCGCGCTGGCCTCCCGGGCACACAGCAAGCATGAGCTGGAGAGCAAGCTGCTCCGGGCGGGTTATCGCCCCAGCACGGTGGAAATGGTGCTTTACAAGCTGGAAAAGGAAGGGCTGCTGGATGACGCCGACTTCGCCCGGCAATGGGTAGAGGCGCGGGCTAATCGGCACATGGGCCGCCGCCGCATCGCCCAGGAGCTGCGGCACAAGGGCATCGACGCGGAACAGGCAGAGGAAGCCCTGGAAGCCATTGATAATGACGATCAGCTTGCCGGAGCCGTTGCCCTTGTTGAAAAAGCCCTTCGCCAGGAAAAGCCTGGAGAAGACCCGCGCAAGACAGCCAACCGCATCCTGGCAATGCTGGCACGGCGGGGCTATGGCTATGACATCGCCCGGCAGGCCCTGGAAGCGGCCCGTACCAGGTATGCGGAGGATTGACAAACGCTCCTGATTGCTGTACGATAGAAGCAAATCTGGGATGGGAGGATGAATCATGGAGAATTACAATCCTTATGAGGAGCCCAAAGGCAGTGTGCTGCTCGGCTTGCTGGGAGCGCTTCTCGGCGCGCTGGTGGGCGCCGCCGTTTGGGCTGTGGTAGGCGCTTTGGGTTACATCGCCAGTATTGTGGGATTTCTGATTGCTTTTCTGGCTTCCAAGGGCTATGACCTGCTCCGCGGCCGTCAGGGAAAAATCAAGGTAGTGGTGCTGATTCTGTGCGTCATCCTGGCGGTCATCATTGGCAACGCGGGCACGACGCTCTGGCAGCTTCATGAGGTCTATCAGGAGGAAGGCGTCGCCGCTACTTTAAGTGAGCAGGCCTATTTCAGGATCATGATTCCTCTTCTGCTGGAGGATGGTGACTTTATCGCCGCCATTGCCAAGGATACGTTGATCGGCTTCGTTTTTGCTGCGATTGGCTGCTTTGGCATGCTGAAAAACAGTCTCAGGCCCCCAAAGAAGCAGGAAGCGCCGGCGCCGCTTCCGCCCTCCGACGCCGCCTGAGCCTTGGTTGACTTCGTCCCGATACACACATGGCGTATCGGGACTTTATTTATATCACCATATAGTTCGGCCACTCGCGTATCAAGCAGAGACCATATCTGTGGTTATCAAGACAGTGGCTGAAGCCACTGTTTTGATGCCTGTGCATGAATCATGCCGTAGGGCAATGTAATTGATCCCGCAAGGGGCAAGGTCTCGTAGGCCGGCGCTTATCGCCCCGCGGTAAATTCGTCACGCCCCCCTTGCCTTTATGAAGCTTTATTCTATACCTTTTGTATAAGAAGTATGGCTTTTTGATCAGCATGTTTCAATCGTCTTCATACATTCTGCCAAACACAGCGCCATTTTTCTTCCTATATGAATTTTATTATAATATCCTCCTCATCATCAGCCTCTTTTCTAAAAAATCATAATCAAGATGCGCGATACTTCTCCAAATCTCAAATGCATCAATCGCCACATCTGAGTCGCCATATAAGTCCCTTTGCTTCTCCAGATATTTTTTGCCAGATTCCGATAGTCCTTATCCGTTTTGACGAAATCAATATCCCTTCCTGAATTTCGTATATCATAATATTCCATAGCTCGTCCGCCGATCAAAATTGGTTTCGATGAAAACTGTAAGTTGCTATTCGAAATAGCTTCTTTAACTCTCCAAATAACATGATTCATAGTTTTCTCCGTCGATAACTCATTCTGTCGTAGGCCTATGTGATTGATCCTGGAGAGGTAAAATCGTTTATTATCCCATCCGGCCCATTAAGCCGCATGCCCTGCGCCATGGCGTTGCTGTTGAATTTTCCCGAACCCCATGTTTTAAGCCGGGAAAAATAAGTCCGCAGAACAAAAATAAGACCCTGCACGGTTAGATGCAAGATCTTATTTTTGTATAGCGCAGGCCAGTGATTAGTGCCCTCAACAGGATGAATCACATTGCCCTACGACCATGATTTACTTGCCCTGCTTCTCCAGGATGGCAGCGTGAGCCGCAGCCAAACGAGCAATCGGGACACGGAAGGGAGAGCAGCTCACATAGTTCAGGCCAACCTGGTGGCAGAACATAATGGTGCTCGGATCGCCGCCGTGCTCACCGCAGATGCCCAGCTTCAGCTCGGGACGGGTTTCGCGGCCCAGCTTGGCAGCCAGCTTCACCAGCTTGCCGACGCCCTCGGTGTCCAGACGGGCGAAGGGATCGCTCTCGAAAATCTTGTTGTCATAGTAGGAACCCAGGAACTTACCGGCATCGTCACGGGAGAAGCCGAAGGTCATCTGAGTCAGGTCGTTGGTGCCGAAGGAGAAGAACTCGGCTTCCTCAGCGATTTCGTCAGCCGTCACGGCAGCGCGCGGAATCTCAATCATGGTGCCGACGTGATACTCCAGCTCCATGCCCTGCTCAGCAAAGACCTTCTTGGCGGTCTGTACCACAATGTTCTTCACGAAGGCGAGTTCCTTCTTGGTGCCCACCAGAGGAATCATGATTTCGGGAACGATGTCGTAGCCGCATTCCTTCTTCACGTTGATGGCAGCCTGCAGCACGGCGCGGGTCTGCATCTCAGCAATTTCAGGATAGGTCACGGCCAGACGGCAGCCACGGTGACCCATCATGGGGTTGGACTCATGCAGGGCGGCGATCTTGTGAACCACTTCATCCTTGCTGATGCCCAGATTCTTGGCCAGGGCCTCGATCTCCTCGGTCATGTCCACATGGGGCACAAACTCATGCAGCGGCGGATCCAGATAGCGGATGGTCATGGGCTTGCCTTCCAGAGCCTTGTACATGGCCTCGAAGTCACCCTGCTGCATGGGCAGAATCTTCGCCAGCGCCTTCTCACGCTGTTCCTTGGTATCGGAAAGGATCATTTCGCGCACAGCGGCGATACGATCAGCCTCGAAGAACATATGCTCGGTACGGCACAGACCAATGCCCTCGGCGCCGAAGGCCACAGCCTGCTTGGTATCGCGGGGGTTGTCCGCGTTGGTGCGCACCTTCAGGGTGCGGGCCTTGTCAGCCCAAGCCATGAAGCGGGCAAACTCGCCGGAAATGGAGGCTTCCACGGTAGCGATCTGACCGTCGTACACGTTGCCGGTGGAGCCGTCCAGGGAGATGAAGTCACCCTCATGGTACACCTTGCCAGCCACAGACAGGGTCTTCTCTTCCTCGTTGATCTTCAGCTCACCGCAGCCAACCACAGCCGCGCGGCCCATGCCGCGGGCCACAACCGCCGCGTGGGAGGTCATGCCGCCAAAGACGGTCAGGATGCCCTGGGAGAAATCCATGCCTTCAATGTCCTCGGGCGTGGTTTCCTTGCGAACCAGGATAACCTTTTCCTTGTTCTTGCCATGCTCCGCAGCCTCGTCGGCAGTGAAATAGATAGCGCCGGTGGCAGCGCCGGGAGAAGCGGGCAGACCCTTGGCGATGACGGAAGCGGCCTTGAGGGCAGCGGCGTCAAAGTTGGGATGCAGCAGGCTGTCCAGCTGCTTGGGCTCCACCTTCAGTACGGCCTCCTCCTCGGAGAGCACGCCTTCGTCCACCAGATCCACAGCGATCTTCAGAGCGGCGGCAGCGGTACGCTTACCGTTACGGGTCTGGAGCATGAACAGCTTGCCGCGCTCAATGGTGTACTCCATGTCCTGCATGTCGCGATAGTGGGCCTCCAGCTTGCCAGCGATGTCGATGAACTGCTGGTACACCTCGGGCATCTGCTCCTGCAGGTGGGAAATGGGTTCGGGGGTACGGATACCGGCCACAACGTCCTCGCCCTGAGCGTTGAGCAGGTACTCGCCGTACAGCTTCTTCTCACCGGTAGAGGGATTGCGGGTGAAGGCCACGCCAGTGCCAGAGGTCTCGCCCATGTT
>ERZ777306.4317-NODE-4317-length-13178-cov-4.212375_pt1 | contig 13178 bp, 8 predicted proteins | sample MGYA00374966_ERZ777306 | MGnify/ENA primary metagenome ERZ777306 (study PRJEB29329, sample SAMN06343882) | mouse gut metagenome | isolation source: Mouse cecum | place: Austria: Vienna | collected 2014-11-15 ...
CCGGTAGGTTGGTCGGCAGTCGGAAAGGAAGCGGAAGGCATCGAGCTTATCGTTCTCGACAAAATAGCGTGCGACAACGACTATATGATTGATCTTGGCGATAACCGCGGTACGCCTGACAGGTCGGATGCGGGCAACGCCGGTGCGGAAACAACGGATTATAAGAAATCGCTTTACCCTGTTTTTGCCGGAGGGAGATACGGCTACAAGGATGCTGCCGGAAATATGGTCGTTCCCTGCGTCTACGATAGCGTTTCCGATAATATACAGGGCGACAAGTTTATGTATTCCGCGTCCAAAGACGGCTTGCTGACGCTCTTCGACTCAAACGGCAAGGAAACTGTCCGGGGAATCGAGAAATATGTACCGCTGGATCTGAATATGATTAACGGAGAATGGCCGGATCTGTACGGAATTGTGAAAGCTGATAATAGCTGGACTCTTGTGGACTTCGCGACCGGGCCTCTCCAGGATGACTATTGCCTCGATGAATATGACGTGGATAGCGTGACTTACGATGCCAATGTCTATTGCGACCCCGACAGCGAGGATGGAAAGACAACGAAAAAGTATATTATTCTCAAACGACTTGACACTCAAAAATATGGTGTCATAGAGCTAATGTCGCACGCTGTCATCGTCCCGTTCTCATATCGAAGAATCATATTCGACGAGGCCGATAAATCAAAGGTGTTGGTCGCTGATTCAGATAAGGGGTCGTATATGCGAATCAGCTTGGACCGGCCATAGACATAGGGCAGCGCGATTCCTAATGAGTATAGCTGCGTTTTTCGTTGAAAAAAATCGGGGTGGGGCGGGGTGAAGGGCTTGCGGGAATTGGGGAAAACGCGTAACTTTGCGTGCAATAAAATTCTCTGATTCATATGTCCGATTTTATTGCTGACCGAGTGGCTATGGACGGTCTGACTTTCGACGACGTCCTCCTCATCCCCGCTTATTCCGAAGTGCTCCCGCGAATGGTCGACCTCAAGACCAAGTTCTCACGCAACATCGACCTCAACGTTCCGCTTGTATCGGCGGCGATGGATACCGTGACGGAAGCCAAACTCGCGATCGCCATCGCCCGTGAGGGTGGTATAGGCGTGATTCACAAGAATATGTCTATCGAGGAGCAGGCGCGCCAGGTGCATGCCGTCAAGCGCGCCGAGAACGGCATGATCTACGACCCGGTGACAATCCGCCTCGGCTCCACCGTCTCTGACGCGCTGAAAATGATGGAGGAATACCATATAGGCGGCATTCCGGTGGTTGACGACAAGGGTATGCTCAAAGGCATCGTCACCAACCGCGACCTGCGTTTCGAGCGCGACCTCAACCGCCCGGTCGACGAGGTGATGACCTCCGAGAACCTTGTGACCACTTCCCAGTCGACGAACCTCGAGGAGGCGGCGCAGATACTCCAACAGCACAAGATCGAGAAGCTCCCGGTGGTTGACCATGACGGCCGCCTCGTGGGGCTCGTGACATATAAGGATATAACGAAGGCCAAGGACAAGCCCAACGCCTGCAAGGACCGCCTGGGTCGCCTCCGCGTGGCAGCCGGCGTCGGTGTGACGGCCGATTCGATGCAGCGTGTCGACGCGCTTGTGGCCGCCGGGGTTGACGCGATTGTGATCGACACCGCCCACGGCCATTCCAAAGGTGTGATCGGCACTCTGCGGGCTATCAAGGAGAACTACCCCGACATCGACGTGGTAGTCGGCAACATTGCCACCGGCGAGGCAGCCCGCTTCCTGGTTGAGAATGGCGCCGACGGCGTGAAGGTCGGCATCGGTCCCGGCTCGATATGCACCACCCGCATAATAGCCGGGGTGGGCGTTCCCCAGCTCTCGGCTGTCTACGACGTGGCCAAGGCGCTCGAAGGCACCGGTGTGCCCCTGATCGCCGACGGCGGCATCCGTTACAGCGGCGACATCGTGAAGGCGCTCGCCGCCGGCGGTTACAGCGTGATGCTTGGCGGCATGCTCGCCGGTGTCGAGGAATCTCCCGGCGACACCATCATCTATAACGGCCGCAAATACAAGTCGTACCGCGGCATGGGCTCGCTCGAGGCTATGGAAAAAGGCTCGAAGGACCGCTACTTCCAGGGCAACGAGACCGACAGCAAGAAGCTCGTGCCGGAGGGCATCGCGGCCCGCGTGCCCTACAAGGGCTCCCTCTACGAGGTTGTCTACCAGATGCTCGGCGGCCTCCGCGCCGGCATGGGCTACTGTGGCGCACCCGACATCGACACCCTCCACAAGGCCCGCTTCACCCGCATCACCAACGCGGGCGTGAACGAAAGCCATCCGCACGACGTCGCCATCACCTCCGAGGCGCCCAACTATTCCGCCTCGGCTCGCTGATCGCGTGTAATTATGTGACATATGTGCGCATGTTCGCATATATGCATACCCGTCGACTGATTATCAGGTAATTATAGTAGATATTAAAAATATGTTAACCGGGCGTTGTATAAACATACGGCGCCCGGTTTCTTTATGCTTGTCATTTTGCTTTTCCGAGGGCGGCTTGGCTGGCAGTTTGCCCGTGTTTCCGGCCTATTTGCGGCAAATAATGCAAAATAGTGTTAAAGAAAGCTCTTTTTCTTGTCAAATCATTTGGCGGCATAAACGGAAACCGCTACCTTTGCAATGTGTTTTTCATGGTATTAGATTTAAGGTTAACTAAGATTGGTTGTCGGGAGACAATCAATTTTTTTTGTGTACGCACTGGAAAACATTATATCCTGCCGCGATGTTTAGATTGTTGAACTGAAAAACTGACAATTTAAGCCATTGTGATTGTATGGATAAGAAAAGACTCACCGCGGAAAACGGGCGCCCGATCGCCGACAACCAGAATGTACAGACCGCCGGCCTGCGCGGGCCGTTCTCGGGCCAGGACCCGTGGTATATCGAGAAAATCGCGCATTTCGACCGGGAAGTGATTCCGGAAAGGCGTATGCACGCCAAGGGTGCCGGCGCGTTCGGCACGTTCACCGTGACCGACGACATAACGGAATTTACCCGTGCGTCCATCTTCTCGGAGGTCGGGAAGCAGACACCGTGCCTTGTGCGGTTCTCGACCGTGGCCGGGGAGCGGGGCGCGGCCGACGCCGAACGCGACATACGCGGCTTCGCTATGAAATTCTACACCGACCAGGGCAACTGGGACCTCGTGGGCAACAACACTCCCGTGTTCTTCCTCCGTGATCCGCTGAAATTCCCCGACCTCAACCATGCCATCAAACGGGATCCGCGGACCGGGATGCGCAACCCGACGGCAAACTGGGACTTCTGGACCCTTCTGCCGGAAGCGCTCCACCAGGTGACCATCACCATGTCGCCCCGCGGGATTCCGGCGTCGTTCCGGCATATGCATGGTTTCGGGAGCCACACTTACAGCTTCATCAACAAGGACAACGAGCGCACATGGGTCAAATTCCATTTCCGCACGCTTCAGGGGATCAAAAATCTGACTGACCAGGAGGCCGAGGCCATAATAGCCAAAGACAGGGAGTCGCACCAGCGCGACCTGTTCGAGGCTATCGAGCGGGGCGATTTTCCCCGTTGGAAGTTGCAGGTGCAGCTTATGACCGAGCAGGAGGCCAGGGAATACGGCATCAACCCGTTCGACCTGACAAAGGTGTGGTACCACAAGGATTTCCCGCTGCGCGACGTCGGTATCCTCGAGCTTAACCGCAACCCGGAGAATTTCTTCGCCGAGATCGAGCAGGCGGCATTCAATCCGGCCAACATCGTGGACGGAATCGGCTTCTCTCCCGACAAGATGCTCCAGGGGCGCCTCTTCTCCTACGGCGACGCTCAACGCTACCGGCTCGGGGTGAACCATAACCTCATCCCCGTGAACAGGCCGAGGTGTCCGTTCCATTCATATCACCGCGACGGCCAGATGCGTACCGACGACAATTACGGAGCGACGGTCGCATATGAGCCTAACAGCTTTGGCGAATGGAGCGACACGCCCTCGCTTAAAGAGCCACCCATGGAACTGCATGGGGAGCTGTACAACTACGACGAGCGCCAGTATGACGAGGACTATTACACCCAGCCCGGTAAGCTGTGGCGCCTGATGAGTCCCGCTGACAAGCAGGCAACCTGCGACAACACGGCTGCGCAGATGGAGGGAGTGCCTCTCTTCATAAAACAGCGCCATGTGCGCGCCTGCCGCAACGCGGATCCGGAGTACGGCGAGATGCTGGCCGACGCCCTGGGCATTGACCTGGCCGAGGCGCTTGTGGCCGAAGACCCGGCCCATCCTTCCTGGGATAAGCGGTCGGTCCGCGGGTGACCCCTCGTCAGATGCGACAAAATAACATGGCTCTGTGTCGAAATTAGACACAGAGCCTTTCTTTGTACCCGGATGGGAGGGTGCTGTCAGAATGGTTCAGATGGTAGGAGCTTGGAGGTGAGGCCGACGGGAGCAATCTGAAGATTGTGACCGAGGCTGAATCCTTCAAGCGACGACCCAGATGGGCCATTATGACACACCCTCTTGGTATTTCACGCGCCAAGCGTCAGAGAACCACCTTGGCCACCCTGCCTCCCCGGCGCTCGATATACACGCCCGGGACCGCGTCAGCCTCGCTTACGCGCACGCCTTGCAGATTGTACAGCTCGCGGACGCCAGCGGCACCTTCGGCGGCCACATCCTCGACCCCGGTGACAATGCCGGAAGTGTTGACATTGATCGCCTCGCCGAGAGCCTCCTTGCCGTTGACCACGTTCTTGACATAGATATTGTGATTGCTGCCGGCGGCATACTCGTAGGTAAACTGCTTGCCGCCGTTCTCCTTGGCCTCAGTCCAGCCGTCGGTCGGGGCGCTCACGCGGAGCATCGAGCCGTTCGCGGCGGAAGCGTCCTCGATATGGTAATGGATCTTGCCGTGCTTCACTGTGTAGACAATCGTAGAGCCCTCCTGCATAACCTCGTCCTTGACGAACGACGGCGCCTCAGGCTCCGCCAGCACATAGTAGCTAACCGAAATCCCCGACAGATAGAACGCCTTGTCGCCTCCGGCGGAAACCATGGTCAGCACAATCTCGTTACCCGCGAGCTCCAGCCCGTCGATGGTCTTTGTCTGATGGTTTGCCTTACCATAGTTTGTGCCAGCTTTGGGGAAATTTATCTGCCCGTCAGCCTTGACACCGTTGACAGACAGCTCCCACGCCATATCGACATTGCCGGGAATACCCTTCATGCTCACAGCCGTGATGGTCGCGTCGGCCGGAATATCCGAGCCGGAAAGAGTCAGCGTGCCGTTTACGAACGGGCCGGAGCCCGAACCGAGCTGAGCGCCGTTGTTTGACCCGGAGTAGCATTTGGTAGCAATAGCCGTCCAGTCTCCGTTAGCGCTACCATCGCCCTTGTTCAGCCTCGTGTCGCAATTCGCTGTCGCGGCATTGCCATTCGCCACGCCAGTTATATCCCAGCTCAGCGTCTCGTTGACCTCATACTCGGGTTCCTCGGGAATGGTCACCTCGAACATCCACTCGGCCTTCTCCTGGCGGGCCGGGTTGGAGGCGGTGATGATGTAGCTCCCCTCGTTGGCGATCGCGAACTTGCCGTCGGTCACAGCCACGGCGAAACCATCGTTGTCGACCGTGATCTCCGCGCAGCTCTTAGTCTCGACGGTGATCTCCGTACCGGCCTTGGCCACGATCGAGCCGTATTCCTTGATAGCGGCCTCCCCGTTCATCACCGCCAGAATCTCGGGAGCGTTGATCGCGATGGTGAACATCGCGGCGTCACCCTCCTGATCCCTTTCGGGCATCTTGTCGTTGAGGGGGGTGACAATATAGGTCTCGTCGGCGGTAGCCGCAAACTCATAAGTGTTACCCTCGACAACCTGGCTCTCGCTGCCGTACTCCACGCGCAGCGACGTCGCGTTCTCGGCGCTCACCGACACCTTGGTGCCATAGTCAACCGAGAACTCCTCCCCGGCGACAACCGCACCGCCGACACTCACCACCGGCGTCCCCGGCTTCACCGCCGGAGCCTCGTAGACACACTCCTTTTCGGCAACCTCGCTGCCGGCCATACCTTCCTTGGTGGCCTTGGCCCTGACGGTGCAAGTCTCCGTAATCGCGAACGGCCCGTCATAAGCCTCCGACGGCTCCGAACCGTCGACAGAATAAACCACCGAGGCTCCCTCCGTCGCGCAACCGATCGTCACCACGTTCCCCTCGCAACTGATCACTGGCGCGGCCACCTGTTCCAACTCCGTCTTGAAGTATATCGAAATCGACTTTAACAGAATTGCGCCAGTTGAACCATTTGTAATGGTGATATCTTTATAATTTTCCCCAAACCCTGAGAAAATCATTTCTCCAAAATCGCTGGAAGAGCTTGGAAGTGAAGAAGATGAAGATAGGTCGTTAATGGCGACAGATGGAGAGCCTTTGGCATTAAACCTTTTGGCTTCGATAATAATTTGTGAGATCGCTTTTTGGTATGGCTCGGCGAGTGCGATCGTCAAGATTCCCTTTCCCGAATTCGCACCCACCTTTACAGCTTCCAAACCAGCAGTCGCAGAAGGATATATTCCAGACAGCGTAGCAGATGAAACATATGAAGCGCAACTCTCAGCAAGCACTTTACTGAAAAAGTCTTTTGAAGCAATGGCCGTTGTTCCTGTTCCGGTTGCCCTGAACGTCAACACCACGTCAGGTTGCGCGGTTTGAGCTGCCGCCGGGAGGCACAAGGCCAGCAGCGACAGCATGAGAGTAAAGATTTTTCTCATGTTATGTTTGGATTATTTGGTTAAAGTCCGTCAGTTAAAGTCCTTGGCGGCCATATACGCCGCTTGCCTGCAAACGCCGGAACGGAACACAGAACGTACCTCCCGCCGTTTGTTTTAATCCGCAAAATTAAACAAACTTTCACATTTAGCCCCTCTCCCAGTGTGTTAATCATTGTTAACACATCTCTCATTTAACACCCGGCACCCATAGCATAACAGGCATTTATCATAACACACAATCATAACGGGCAATCAGGACGGGCAATTACACCGGGCAATCATAGCGGACATCGGAATCAGCGCTCACCCGGATGGCGGGCGCATTGCGGAAAGCGGGACGGGGGCCAGCGGAGCGGCGGGAGCCGACGGCGGTGTTTGAGCGCAGCGAGTTCCGCCGTCGCCGCCGCGGAGCGGTAAAGCCCCCGTCCGGCGCTTTCCGCCGCGCCCTCGGCCTTTTGGTTCTTTTGGGCCCGCCAAAAGAACGGAAGAAAAGCTGTAAATAGGACTGAAACAGCGCCGCTAAAAGAAAAATATAAAGAAAAGAAGGAATGAATGGAAGAAAGAACTATGAAGAAGGGCCGGTTATACGCGGCACGCCGCGTCCCTACGGGTTGATTCCTCGCTCGGCTTCCGCCTCGCGCACTGGGAGGCGGGGCCGGCGCCGGGGGTAGGGACGCGATACATCGCATCCGCATCAAGGGGGATAGTCCGCGGCAGGGGAGAACAAACGGTATGTGAGGGGACAAACGGCGGGGACAAACGGCGGGGCGCGCCACAACCAGGCGCGCCCCGCCGCGAAAACCTCATCCGAGGAAAACTTCATGCGGGAAAACTTCGGGCGGAACCGAAGCCAGACCTCAGTACTGGATCAGCGAGGACACCTCCACATCGGCGGGGAGCGCCTTGCGCCACTCCAAAGCCGTCAGCTCGATGATGAAGTTGACGTAGATCTTGCGGGGATTCATACGCTTCACCAGCTCGACAGCCGCGGCCATGGTTCCCCCAGTCGCCAGCACATCGTCGTGGATCACCACGATGTCGTCCTCCGAAATCGCGTCGCGGTGGATCTCGATGACATCCTTGCCGTACTCCTTGTCGTAGGAAGCCGTGAGGGTGTCGGCGGGGAGCTTGCCCGGCTTGCGGACCGGCACAAAGCCCGCTCCCAGCTCGAAAGCCAGGATCGAGCCGCAGATGAAGCCGCGGCTCTCTATACCGACAACCTTCGTCACCCCCTTGTCGCGGTACAGCTGGCTGAGATCCCAGCCGAGGATGTGAAGGGCGCGCGGGTCCTTGAAAGCCGTCGTCAGGTCTTTGAACACGATCCCCTTCTTGGGGAAATCGTAGATGTCGCGGATTCTTGACTTGATGTATTCCATATCTGTGTTTTTAAGTTGTTGTTCAATTTCTCGCGGGAGCCGCGGGGAGCGCAACGCGCTAACTTCCCGGCGCTTGGCAGCGTTCCACGTGGAACAGCCGGGGAGCGCCCCCGCTTTCAGCGCCCGCTAAGCAGAAGCAGGATGTTTACGTCGGCGGGCGACACCCCGGGGATGCGCGACGCCTGCCCTATTGTCTCCGGATCGATCCTCGCGAGCTTCTGGCGCGCCTCGGTCGAAAGAGAGGAAATCGCGGCGTAATCAAACTTCCCGCGTATCCTTATGCCGTCGAGACGTGTCAGCTTCTCCGCCGTCTGGCGCTCGCGGCGGATATACCCGTCATACTTCACGAGCACCTCCGCGGCCTCCACGATCTCGCTCCTACGCTCCCCCTCTATCTCTGATAGGCGTTCGCGCAACGGTGCGTAAACCTCCGCGAGGAGCGTTATCGAGAGCTGCGGCCTCAGCACGAGCGCCTCCAGCCGGCATCCCTCGCGCAGGGGCGTTATCTCGTAGGGAGTGCCCGCGTAACCCAGCTCTACGTTCAGCGCTTCGAGCAGCGGATTCATGATGGCGGCTTTCACGCCGTGGTCCCTGATGAAGCCGATCAGGGCGTCGCGCGCGGCCAGCTTGGATTCCAGCAGCCGCAGGCGCTCTTCCGACGCCAGACCCAGCGCCGCGGCCATCGGCGTGAGACGTGCGTCGGCGTCGTCCTGGCGCAGAAGTATGCGGTATTCGGCACGCGACGTGAACATGCGGTAAGGCTCGTCGACCCCCTTGGTCACCAGGTCGTCGATCAGCACGCCTATATACGCCTCGTCGCGTCCGAGGCGCAGCTCTTCATCCCTGCCGAGGGCTTTCAGCGCGGCGTTGGCTCCGGCGACGAGGCCCTGCCCCGCCGCCTCCTCGTAGCCCGTCGTGCCGTTGATCTGGCCGGCGAAAAACAGCCTGTCGACGAGCTTTGTTTCGAGTGTGTGGTAGAGCTGCGTCGGGTCGAAGAAATCGTATTCGATAGCGTAACCTGGACGGTAGATGCGCACGTCGGCGAGCGCCGGGATCGTTTTCAGCGCCTCGATCTGTATGTCGATCGGGAGCGACGACGAAAAGCCGTTAAGGTAGAATTCCTGCCCCTCCTCCACTTCCGGCTCGAGGAACAGCTGGTGCTCCGCCTTGTCGGCGAAAGTCACTATCTTGGTCTCGATCGATGGGCAGTAGCGGGGGCCTATGCTCTGGATCTGCCCGTTGTAGAGCGGCGAGTCAGGAAGTCCGCGGCGCAGCACCTCGTGGGTGCGCTCATTGGTGTATATCGTATAGCAGCGCCGCTGCGTCAGTTCGCGCCGCGAGCCAGGAAGATATGAGAACTTGTGGAAATCCTCTTCAAGCTCCTGGGGGGTGGTGAGCTCCCATTTGACCGACCGTCCGTCGACGCGCACCGGCGTGCCGGTCTTCATGCGGTCGGCGACGAAGCCTATCGAGCGCAACTGCTCGGTTATGCCCCGCGAGGCGGGCTCGGCGCAGCGCCCTCCGGGAATCTGGACGCGCCCGATATGCATCAGGCCGTTGAGGAAAGTGCCGTTGGTGAGCACCACCGACCCGGCGGCGAACTCCACCCCCAGGGCAGTCCTCACGCCCCTCACGCGGCGGTTCCCCTCGTCGAAAAGGAGCTCTGCGACAGAGTCCTGCCACAGGTTGAGCCCCTGGGTGTTTTCGAGGATGCTACGCCACAGACGCGAGAAACGGACTCGGTCGCTCTGGGCGCGCGGACTCCACATCGCCGGCCCTTTCGACCGGTTGAGCAGACGGAATTGCAGTGCCGTTCGGTCCGTGACGATCCCCATCATACCACCGAGGGCGTCGATTTCCCTAACAATCTGCCCTTTCGCGATCCCGCCCACGGCGGGGTTGCAGCTCATCTGGGCGATCTTGTCGAGATCCATCGTTATCAGCAGCGTGCGCGCGCCGAGCCGGGCCGCCGCGTGGGCTGCCTCGCAACCGGCATGGCCGGCACCGACAACTATGACGTCGTAGTCGAATCTCATAGGGTCAGAAATGCTTTTCGGTATCCTTCAACTCGCCGTCGGCCTCGCGGGCGGTCTTCCAGACCTCGCGGTCGGCCACGCCGGCGGTTTTCCAAAGCTCTTTGTCGGCGGCACGCTCACCGGTTTCCATAAAAGAGGAGTCGGTAACCCCTTTTGCCCCATTGGGGTCAAAAGGCACCCGCCGTTCACTCGCCGCGATTTCATCGAGTATAGCAAGCGACTGATTCTCAGCAGCTTCCATAATCTCGCGCTCACCGGGACCCTTGTCGTTTATCCCGCAGAGATGCAGTATGCCGTGGATGACGACCCTTAGCAGCTCGCGGCCGTAGTCCTCTCCGCGCATGGCGGCGTTCGAGGCCACGGTGTCGAGCGATATGAACATATCGCCGCGCAGCAGCTTGCCGCGGCAGTCGTCAAAGGTTATAATGTCGGTGTAATAGTCATGGTTGAGGAACCGCCTGTTGACTTCCAGTATGCGCTCGTCGTCGCAGAAGATGTATGTCAGCGGACCGGGGACGCGCCCGCGGCTCTCCGCGACGGCGCGCACCCACTGTTCCACAAGCGGGAAGTCCAAGGGTGGCATCTCTGCCGACCCCTGCGTGATCCATTGAAAATTCGTTGCCATGCGAAAATCGAAAAATACCTACAAAGGTATAAAATTTTTTCCTGAGAATCAATGCCAAATTCCGCAGCTGCTCCCGGAACCTCCGCCGGTTTCTGCGCGAAAGTTTCCAATAAGAAGCGCGAGGCCGGCAGGATAGGCCGGGACGGCATGCACCGGTTCCCGCACGATTTTTCAGCAAAAAAACGCCGACAGGCGCGATTCGATGGCAAAACGCTGGCAATCCGCCGTTTGCGGCAGAAAACAACGCTATTTGGGGCGGAATGGGCGCGATTTTTCAAAACGCCCGGCCACACGGACGCTCCCGCCGCGAGCAAAAAGCCCCAAAACAGGGCACTCCCCTACCCCACCGGACCTCGCCGCCGTAAAACCGGAAGCCGCGCCTAACGGGGCCTGAGATTCCGGGGATGGTGAGTGAGGATCTGCTCCCGCAGGGTCGAGCTGTCAAGGTGGAGATAGATTTCGGTCGTGGCGATCGACTCGTGGCCGAGCATCTGCTGGATAGCTCTCAGGTTGGCGCCACCTTCAAGGAGGTGCGTCGCGAAAGAGTGGCGGAGCGTGTGGGGAGATATCCGCTTGCGTATTCCCGCGAGCGCCGCGAGGTCGCGGATGATTATGAACACCATCTGCCGCGTGAGCCGCCGCCCCCGCCTGTTAAGGAAGAGCGTGTTCCTGTCGGGAGGCGCCGGTGCCACATCGCCCCTGTCGGTGGCGATGTATTCCGTGACGAGCCTCGCGGCAAGAGGCGAGACCGGCACGATCCTCTCCTTGTCGCCCTTCCCCCTGACGAGGATATACCCTTCGTCGAGGAAGAGCTGCGACAGCTGCATGTCGACAAGCTCGCTGACGCGGAGCCCGCAGCCGTAGAGCGTCTCGATCATCGCCCGGTTGCGGCGCCCCAGCGGGTCCTCCAGGTTCACGCAGTCGATCATCGCGTCGATCTCCTCAACCGAAAGCACCTCCGGGAGCCGGCGCCCCTTGCGCGGTGTCTGGAGCAGGAACGTCGGATCCTCCTCGATGAAGGTTTCCAGTTTCAGGAAATGAAAGAAACTCTTTATTCCCGACACGATCCGCGCCTGCGAGGTCGTGGAGATGCCAAGGTCGTGTAGGTCGGCCAGGAAGCTCTGCAAATGGTCGTAGGTTATTTCCGCGATGCCCACGCCCTCCGTCTCCGCGTAGTCCAGCAGCTTGTCGAGGTCGAAGCCGTAGGCCTCGACGGTGTGCCGCGACAAGCCCTTCTGCAACCTCAGGAACGACGCGTAATATTCTCTCAGCTTCGATAACTCGGGAAGTGGTCTCATAAGTGTTACTTAGCAGCCTTATCTTGGGAAAAGCACGGAAAACTTCTGCCGCGGGAGGCCGCGGCGCGACACCGCCAGCAGGGTGTGCCAGCCGTCGAACACCATCCCCTCGGGAGGGTTTTCAAGCAGCAGGCGGCGGAGGATACGCGCCTGCGGGGAGCGGTTGATACCAGACAGCAGAAAGGCCGACTGGGAGGCCGAGAGAGCGGCACGGACTTCGGCGGCCATCTTCTCGGGAGATCCTTGGAAGCGGTCCGCGAGCAGGAGGACGGAGGGGGGAGCGGCTACGGGAGCCGAGGCGATTGTATGAAAAGAGGGGAGCGCTCCCTCAGGTGGGAAAGCCAGGAAGGCGATTTCGGAGAGGAAGGAGGATGGGGAAAGGAACCGGGTGGTGGAGGGGGCGAGGGAGAGCGCGGCTCCGGGGAAAAGGGAGCGGAGGTGGAGGAGCAGGCGGTAGAGAGAGCGCGCCTCGCACTCCGTGCGCCCATGTCGGGTGGCTATGCCGCGGAGGGCGTCATAGGCGTAGTAGCCGGAAGCGGTGCCGCGCAGCGTCCCCGTCACCATCGAGAAAGCATATGGGGAATGGAGGCCGAAGCCGAGCGCGTGACGCGCCCTGCCGGGCCAGAAAAGGATGCCTTCGAGGAAATAGTTCATTGGTTTCGCTCGGCTACGCCTCGCCACGGTGGAGCTTGTCGCGGAGGTTGGATTCCTCGCTCGGCTTCCGCCTCGCGCACGACGAAGAGGTTGCCGCTCACTCAACCCTACTGGCTGCGCGGTTGAATTTATACGCGGCACGCCGCGTCCCTACGGGAGGAGGTGGTGGAATCGAAAGGAGGAAGGGGACTGGCGGGGTTCATAGGGTCGGTTGGAGGAAGGGGACTGGCGGGGTTCCCGGGACTGGCGGGGTTCCCGGGACTGGCGGGGTTCCCGGAACCGGAGGGGCGCAGGAGCCAGGAGAGGAGGGCGAGGGCGGCGAGGAGGTAGATCAGGATGACGGCGACGCGGGCGGCGGTGACGGTGGCGGTCACCGAACGGGGGGCGAAGCGCATCTCGATCCGGTGGTCGCCGGCAGGGAGG
>ERZ777306.4318-NODE-4318-length-13176-cov-5.213475_pt1 | contig 13176 bp, 14 predicted proteins | sample MGYA00374966_ERZ777306 | MGnify/ENA primary metagenome ERZ777306 (study PRJEB29329, sample SAMN06343882) | mouse gut metagenome | isolation source: Mouse cecum | place: Austria: Vienna | collected 2014-11-15 ...
TGGTGTTCCTTGTGCTGACGGCGCTGCTGCTTATCAGCGCCACCGCTCTGGCGGATATGCCCGTGGTGGAATCGTCCATGCCGCTGCAATACGCCAGGAATTTCACCCTGGATTACCTGGAAGGCGGCTATACCCTCATCACCATTTCCGACGGCAGCCGGTTCCTGACCATTCCCGAGGGCATGGAAGCGCCGGAAAATCTGGATGAGGATGTGACGCCCCTACGGCTGCCGCTGAGCAACCTGCTGATTTCCTCCACGTCCACCATTTCCCTGATTGACGCCATCGGCCGCCTAGATGCCGTGGGGCAGACCACCACCGACGCGGACAGCTGGTACATCGACACCGTGAGAGAGGCGCTCAGCACCGGGCAGATGCGCTACATCGGCAGCTACAAGGAGCCGGATTTTGAGGTGCTGGCCGCCGAGCAGCCCCCGCTTGCCGTATTTTCCACCATGCTGCTGAGCGCCCCGGATGTGGCGGAAAAGCTGGCGGAGCTGGGCATCCCCGTGCTGCTGGATCAGTCCACCTATGAGGAGCATCCCCTGGCGCGGGTGGAGTGGGTCAAGCTCTACGGTGAAATGCTGGGCCGACAGGCGGAGGCCCAGGCGGTCTTTGAGGCCCAGGCAGCGCTGGTGGACGGCCTTCAGGCGGCGGCTGCGGAAAAGACCGTGGCCATGTTCTATATCATTTCAAACGGCGGGCTGTATGCACGCAACGGCGGCGACTACATGGCAAAAATGCTGGAGCTGGCCGGGGGAAGCTATGTCCCCGCTGGGTTGAATCCCGAGAAGTCCGGCACGCAGAAGCTGGAAATGGAGGAGTTCTACGCCCAGGCAGGGGACGCAGACTACATCATTTACATCTGGAGCACGGGCGGCAAGCCGGCCACAATGGCGGAACTGCTGGAACGCAACGCTATGCTCAGCGAGTTCAAGGCCGTCAAGGAAGGCAACGTTTGGTGCACCACGCCGGATTACTTCCAGATTTCCGACAGCCTGGGGGAGATGATCGCGGACATGAACAGGATGCTGACCAACAATGATCCTGGCGTGGACGCCTTCACCTATCTGTTCAGGCTGCAATAAGCCTGCGGGGCGCGGTATCCAAGGGAGCACCGCGCCCCGGTCGGCTTGCTTTACGCGCATGGGAAAGGAATGTCACCGATGAAGAAAACCGGGATCAGGTACGCCCTGTGCTTCGGCGGGCTGACCGTCCTTTTTTTCCTGCTGTTTGTCATGAACATCAACACCGGCAGCGTCAGCATATCGCTGGGGGACATCCTACGCATCGTGCTTTTCAGGGAGGGCGCGGGCGAAGCGGCCTATAACGTGATCTGGAAAATCCGCCTGCCGCGGCTGCTGACGGCGGCGCTGATGGGAGGCGCGCTGTCTGTGTCCGGGTTTCTGCTGCAGACCTTTTTCCGCAACCCCATCGCGGGACCCTATGTGCTGGGCATTTCCGCCAGCGCTAAAATGATGGTGGGGCTGGCGCTGGTCTTCGGCCAGCAGCTCTGGGGCCGGGTAAGCTTCGGGACGACGATGCTGGCGGCCTTCGCAGGGGCGATGCTCTGCACAGGATTGGTGCTGGCGGCTTCCCGGCGGGTGCGCAGCATGGCGATGCTCCTGGTGGTGGGTGTGATGGTGGGAAACATCTGCTCCGCCGCCACGGACTTCGTGGTGACTTTCGCCCAGGACGCCGAGATCGCCAACCTGCACAGCTGGTCCATGGGCAGCTTTTCCGCCGTATCGTGGGCCAATTTGCGCGCCTGCGCTCTGCCCGTGGCGCTGGTGCTGGCGCTGTCGATGGCCATCGCCAAGCCCATCTCCGCCTTCCAGCTGGGGGAAGGCTATGCCGCCAGCGTGGGGGTGAATGTGCGGGTATACCGGATGGCGCTGATTCTCTTGTCCAGCGTGCTTTCTGCCTGCGTGACGGCGCTGGTGGGGCCCATCTCCTTTGTGGGCATCGCTGTGCCTCATGTGACCAAGCGCCTGTTCGGCACGGCCCGGCCTCAGGTCATCACGCCGGGGTGCTTCCTGCTGGGCGGGGTGTTCTGCATGCTATGCGATCTGATTGCCCGGACGGCCTTCGCCCCCACGGAACTGGCCATCAGCTCGGTGACGGCGCTGTTCGGCGCGCCTGTGGTCATTGGGCTGATGCTGAAGCGGGGAGGTGAGCGGGCGTGAAGCGGGAGGAAATCCTGCGCCTGGACGGCTTGTGCGTGGGCTACCATGGGCAGACGCTGATCCGGGACATCCGCGCGTCGCTGCACAGGGGACAGATTCTGACCCTCATTGGTCCCAACGGCGCAGGGAAATCCACCATCCTCAGGACACTGACCCGGCAGCTGGACAAGCTGGGCGGCGCGGTGCTGCTGGATGGCCGGGACATGGCCGGCATGCGGGGCGGGGCGGTCGCTCGGCAGCTGGCGATGGTGTCCACCGAGCGTATCCGGCCTGAAATGATGACCTGCTATGACGTGGTCGCCTCGGGCCGGTATCCCTACACGGGCCGCTTCGGTACGCTGACGGAGGCTGACCGGGCCGTGGTTCGCCGCAGCCTTGACCAGGTGGACGGCGGGGCGCTGGCGGACAAGCCCTTCGGAACCGTCAGCGACGGCCAGCGCCAGCGGGTCATGATCGCCCGGGCCCTGTGCCAGGAGCCGCGGGTGCTGGTGCTGGACGAGCCTACCTCCTTCCTGGATGTGCGCTACAAGCTGGAGTTGTCCGGCGTTCTGCTGCGTCTGGCCCGGGAACAGGGCATGACCATCGTGATGTCCCTGCATGAGATCGATCTGGCCGCGCGGCTTTCCGACCTGGTGATGTGCGTGGGCGGTGACGCGGCGCCCCGGCTGGGCACGCCGGAAGAGGTTTTCACGGCAGAAGGCGTTGCGGCGCTGTACGGTATCCGTCAGGGGGGGTATGATCCGCAGCTGGGAGGCGTCGAGCTGCCCAGACCGGCGGGAAAGCCGCGCTGCTTCGTGCTGGGCGGCGGCGGGCGGGCAACGCCTGTGTACCGACGGCTTCAGCGGCAGGGAATCCCCTTTGTCACGGGCATCCTCTTTGATAACGACGCGGACTGCGCATCGGCCAGGCGTCTGGCGTCGGCGGTGTTTGAGACGCCCGCTTTCATGCCGGCGGAGGACGCGGTGGTGGCCGCCGCCGAGGAAGCCCTGGCCCAGTGCGAGCGCCTGATTGACCCCGGGACGCCCATCCGCGGGCTGAACGCCTGCTGCGGACGCCTGATTGACATGGCCCGGGCGCGGGGGCTGATCCTTGAGCGGGAGGGGGAGGACGAATGAGCGAAGCCATGAAGACGGCGGAACACCGGCTGCACCTGTACTACGGTGAGGGCAAGGGAAAAACCACCGCCGCCATGGGCCTGGCGCTGCGGGCTCTGGGTCACGGCAGAAAGGTGCTGATTGCGCAGTTTATGAAGACGGGTACTTCCGGCGAACTGGCGGCGCTTCGGCAGGTGCCGGGGGCCCGGGTGGAGGTTCTATCGCCCGTGCGCGGCTTCTTTTCCCGGATGAGCGAGGGGGAGCAGGCGCGAACCATCCGGGAGCAGACCCGGCAGGCCCGCGATCTGGCTGATGAGATCAACCGGGAGCAGCCCGATATGATCGTTCTGGACGAGCTGGCGGTGGCCTGGGCCAGGGGGGCCGTGGAGGATGCCGCTGCCGAGGCGCTGGTTCGGGCGGCTCTGGCGGCGGGAGAGACCGTGGTCACGGGACGGGACGCTCCGGCGTGGCTCCTGGCTCGGGCCGATTACGTCAGCCAGATCGCGTCCCAGCGGCATCCCTATCAGACCGAGGGGCTGCGGGCCCGGGAAGGAGTGGAATGGTAATGAAGCCCATGGAAATCGAGCAGGCCAGCATGGCCATTATCGAGGAGGAGCTGCGGGTGGCCTTGCCGGAGGACGTCAAGCCCATCGTGAAGCGGGTGATTCATGCCACGGCGGACTTTTCCTTCGCGGAGAGCATGGTGTTCACCCCCGGCGTGGTGGAAAAGCTTCGGGCGCTGCTGAGCCGGAGCGCGACGGTGGTGACGGACACGCAAATGGCGCTGGCGGGCATCAGCAAGCCCGCGCTGAGCAGGCTGGGCTGCCGGGGATTGTGCCTGATGGCGGAAGCCGATGTGGCCCGCGAGGCACAGGCGCGTGGCGTCACCCGGGCCACGGTGTGTATGGAGCGCGCCCTGGCCCTGCCGGGGCCAAAGCTCCTGGTCTGCGGCAACGCCCCCACGTTCCTTGATCCCCTTGTCAGCGCCGGCCCCTTGACAGATGTGGGCGTCATCGGCGTACCGGTGGGCTTCGTGCACGTCACCGAGGCTAAGGAAGCGCTTTTGCGCACGGGGCTGACGTGCGTTGTGGCCCGGGGACGCAGGGGCGGCAGCAATGTGGCCGCCGCCATCGTCAACGCGCTGATGTACGGCATGGAGGGCGCGCGGCCATGAGGATCATGCTGGCGGGCACGGGGAGCGGCTGCGGCAAAACCACAGCGTCCCTGCTGCTGATGGCGGCGCTGAAGGAGCGCGGCCTGGATGTTGCGCCCTGCAAGGTCGGCCCGGATTACATCGACCCCGGCTTTCACCGCCTCGTGTGCGGGCGGCCCAGCCACAACCTGGACAGCTACCTGATGCGCAAAGAGGACGTATGCACCCTGTCGGCCCTGAAGGCGGACGTCACCGTGATGGAGGGCGTCATGGGCTACTATGACGGCCTGGACGCCGTCAGCGGCAGCCAGTCCACCTGGGAGGTGGCGCGATGGACGCGGACGCCTGCCTTGCTGGTGGTGGACGCGGCGGGCTCCTCCGCCAGTGTGGCGGCGACGGTGAAGGGCTTCCAGACCCTGCGGGAGGACAGCGGTATCGTGGGCGTGCTGGTCAACCGGGCTTCCGGGGCGCGGCATTACGAATTGGTGCGGGAAGCCGTGGCCTATTATACCGGGTTGCCCTGCGTGGGGTATCTGCCCAAGGACGCGGGGTTGGAGCTGAAAAGCCGCCATTTGGGTCTGGTTCCGGCGGATGAGGTGGAGGACGCGCTTCCCCGTATACGGGCGGCGGCGAAGCGGGCGGCGGCAACGCTGGATCTGCCGCTGATCCTGCGCCTGGCGGCTCAGGCCCCCGGACTTCCTGCGGCGCGGCATGAATGGGAGCGGCGGCCGGGCTACCGCATGGGCGTCGCCATGGATCGGGCCTTCAGCTTTTATTACCAGGCCAATTTGGATGTGCTGGAAGCCATGGGCATGACGCTGATCCCCTTCTCGCCCCTGGCGGATGCGGCGCTGCCTGAAGGCCTGGACGGGCTGTACCTGGGCGGCGGTTTCCCGGAGGTCTTTGCCCAGGAGCTGGCCGCCAACAAGACCATGCGGGCAAGCGTCCGCGCCGCCCTGGAAGGCGGATTGCCCTGCTATGCCGAGTGCGGCGGGATGATGTACCTCGCCCAGAGCATCGACGGCTGGCCCATGGCGGGCTTCCTGCCCCTGCGCTGCCGGATGACCGAGCGGCTTCAGCGCTTCGGCTATGCCCAGGTGACGGATCGAACCGGGCTGACCTTTCCCGCCCATGAGTTCCACCATGCCGTGGCGGAGGAAACGGAACCGGCAGCCTATGCTTTTGCTGTCCGCAAGGCCTCCGAGCCCGCGCGGTGCTGGCAGGGGGGCATGGTGCGCGAGGCGACCACGGCAGGCTTTGCCCATCTTCACTTTTTATCCTGTCCGGCACTGGTGAGGAGGCTGTGGCCATGAAGCACGGCGGCAACGTATGGGCGGAGGGTGAACCCGGCCAATGGCTGGACTTTTCCGCCAACATTCGTCCGGAGGGCATGGCCCCTTGGGTACGGGAGACGATGCGGACGGCGGCGGACGACGCTGCCTATTACCCAGACCCGTCCATGCGGGCGGCGCGGCGGGGACTGGCGGCCTACGCGGGGGTGCCGGAGGCCTGCGTCTTCCCCACTCCGGGCGGCGCGGCGGCCATTGACCTGGCGCTCTCCTTGAGCCGGGGGCGGGTGCGGATCCAACCGCCTACCTTTGGCGAATACGCGGAGCGGGCCCGCGTCCACGGGCGCGAAGTAGCCGCGGGCGGCCCCCTGGAACCGGGAGACACGGCGGTGCTGTGCAACCCCAACAATCCCACGGGAGGGGCGCTGACCAGGGAACAGGTGCTGGCGCGCCATCGGGAGTCGGTCCAGGCTGGGGCGGAGCTGCTGGTGGACGAGGCCTTTATCGACTATTGCCCCGAGCGTTCCGTGCGCCGGGACATCGCGCCGGGTCTGATGGTGGCGGGCTCCCTGACGAAGATTCTGGGCGCGCCGGGGCTTCGTCTGGGGTATGTGTGCGCTGTGCCGGAGGTCATTGAACGGCTGGCGGCGCGGCAGCTGCCCTGGGCGCTGGGGGCCATATCCTCCGCGGTGGCGGCGGCGCTGCCCCTGCATTTGACGGACATGGCGGAGGACGCCGCGCGAAACGAGCTGCGGCGGGAACGGTTCGTCTCGGCCCTGACACGGCGGGGCGTCCGTGTCTGGCCTTCCGCCGCGCCCTTCCTGCTGGCAGACTTTGGCCGGGACATGACGCAGACGGCGGCGGAACTGCGGAGGCTGGGCATCCTGGTGCGCACCTGCGCGTCCTTCGGTCTGCCGCCCAGCGTGCTGCGCCTGGCGGTGAAAACGGATGAACAGAACCAGCGGCTAATGGAGGCGCTATGGCCAATATTCTGATTTTCGGCGGCACGACGGAAGGCCGCCAGGCGGCCCAGGCGGCGCTTGCGCGCGGCGACCGGGTGACGGTGAGCGTTGCCAGCGATTACGCCAGGACGCTTTTACCGGAAGGCGCGGCATGCCATGTGGGTGCGCTGGAGGAGCGGGCCATGCTGGCCTTCATCCGTGACCTGGCGCCGGACAGCATCCTGGACGCCACCCATCCCTTCGCGGCGGCGGCCACGCGGAACATCCGCGCCTGCGCAGCAGCGCTGGGGCTTCCATACTGCCGGATCAGCCGGGCGGTGGGCCGGGAGGTATGGCGGGACGCGGTGATCTGGGCGGATACGCCGGAGGCGGCCGCCGCGCTGCTGCCGGGGCTTCCGGGCAATGTGCTGCTGACCACGGGGAGCCATACCCTGGGCGTGTACGCGGCTCGGTGTGAGGCCAAGCGGCTCTACGCCCGGGTGCTGCCCACGCTGGAAGCCATCGCCTGCTGCCGTCAGGCGGGGATTCCGCCCAGCCACGTCATTGCCATGCAGGGGCCCTTTTCCCGGGCGCTCAACGGCGCGCTGTACGACCAGCTGGAGATCGCCGTCATGGTGGCGAAGGACTCGGGGGAACTCGGCGGCGTAACGGACAAGGTGCTTCCGGCGCTGGAGCGCGGCATTCACGTTATTATGCTGGCAAGACCGAAGGAGGACGCTTATGCGCGGTAAATCGCTGATGATTCAGGGGACGGGCTCCTCGGTGGGGAAAAGTGTGCTGTGCGCAGCGCTCTTGCGCATCCTACGGCAGGACGGCATGACCGTTGCGCCCTTCAAGGCGCAGAACATGGCGCTCAATTCGTTTGTGACCAGGGAGGGGCACGAGATGGGCCGTGCTCAGGCCACCCAGGCTCAGGCGGCGGGCGTCGAGCCTTCCGTGATGATGAATCCCGTGCTGCTCAAGCCCACCAGCGACAGGCGCTCCCAGGTGATTGTGGACGGCCGCGCCATCGGCGTGATGACGGCGGCGGAGTACCACCGCTATAAGCCGCGCCTTCGGGAGCAGATCAAGGCCACCTACGACCGCCTCGAATCTGCCGTCGACGCCGTGGTGATCGAGGGGGCGGGGAGTCCGGCAGAGATCAACCTGCGGGAGGGGGACATCGTAAACATGTCCATGGCGGAGGCGGCGGACGCCCCGGTGCTCCTGGTGGGGGACATCAACCTGGGGGGCGTGTTCGCGTCGCTGCTGGGAACGGTGATGCTGCTTACCGAGGCCGAGCGCGCCCGGGTCAAGGGTGTCGTCATCAACAAATTCCGGGGGGATGTGAGCATCCTGGAACCAGGACTGAGGATGCTGGAGGAGCGCATCCACATCCCGGTGCTGGGGGTGGTGCCCTGGATGGACGTGGAGCTGGAGGACGAGGACAGCGTGACCGAGCGGTTCCGCCGGGTGGCGGGTCAGGGCGAGGTGGAGGTGGCGGTGGTTCGCCTGCCGCATATCTCCAACTTTACGGACTTCCAGGCTCTGGCCCTTCAGGAAGGCGTGACCTGCCGCTACGCTGATACGGTATCCGCCCTGGAGCATGCCGACGTGATCGTGCTGCCCGGAACGAAAAACACCATTGAGGATTTGCTGGCGATTCGCCGCAGGGGGCTGGACGCTGCCATCGTCCGCCATGCCCGGGCGGGGAAGCTGGTCATCGGCGTGTGCGGCGGCTATCAGATGCTGGGCAATACCCTGCGCGACCCGGAGCATGTGGAGTCGAGGGTGCCGGAGGTCAGCGGCCTGGGCCTTGTGGACATGGACGTTACCTTCGCCCGGGAGAAGCGTACCCGGCAGGCCGTGGGTACGGTAGAGTGTCCCGATGGCTGGCTGACGGCCATGAACGGCGTGACGGTGGACGGGTATGAAATTCACGCCGGGCACAACGCCTTTGGCCCGAGGTGTACGCCCTGGCTGCGGGTGGACGGCGAGATCGACGGCGTGTGCAGCGAGGGTGGAAACGTCCTGGGCAGCTATCTGCACGGTTTGTTTGATGACGGGCAGCTGCTGGGCGGCATTTTGCGGTATGTACGGGAGCAAAAGGGGCTCAGCGGGGAGATGTCGAACAAGGCAATGACCATGGCGGATTTCCGGGAGCGGGAATTCGACCGTGTGGCCGCCATCGTCCGGGAAAGCCTGGACATGGACGCCGTCTACGATATTCTGCGAGGCAAGCGATGAACGGAACGGACTGGTATCTGGCGCTGCTGGCAGGCTTCGCGCTGGATTTGCTTTTCGGGGACCCGGCTTGGCGGTATCACCCCGTATGCTTGATCGGGCGGTACATCGCCTGGTGTGAGAAACGGCTGCGCTTTCGCGGCGGCGATCTGCGCAAAAGCGCCGTGCTGCTGACGGCTTCCACCGTGGCTGTGACGATGACGGCTTCGGCGGCGCTGATAGCACTGGCGTCTTTGGGGGGGCGGTGGCCGTGTCTGGCGGTCATGGCGCTGCTGAACTGGATGGGTCTGTCCGCACGGTGCCTGGCCAAGGAGGCGGAGGGCGTCCGTCAGGCCCTGGCGCGGGGCGTGGAAGCCGGAAGGATGCAGGTGGCGCGAATCGTCGGCCGGGATACCGGGGAGTTGAACGAAAGGGAGATCATCGCCGCCACGGTGGAAACGGTGTCCGAGAACACCACCGACGGTGTGGTCGCGCCCATGCTGTACGGCTTCCTGGGCGGGCCGGTGCTTTTGTGGGGCTTCAAGGCCGCGTCCACCCTGGATTCCATGGTGGGGTACATGGATCCCAAGTACCGGGACATCGGGTGGAGCAGCGCCCGGCTGGATGACATCCTCAACTACATTCCCGCCCGGCTGACAGGGCCGCTGATGTGCCTTTCGGCAGGACTGTGCCGTCTGAATATCCGCGGGGCCTGGCGAATGCTCAGGCGCGACCACGCCTGCCATCAAAGCCCCAACTGCGCCTGGACCGAGGCTGCGGCGGCGGGGGCGCTGGGAATTCGCCTGGGCGGAACCCACCAGTACTTCGGCAAGACGGTGGTGAAGCCCGCCATCGGGGATGACACGCGGCCCATCCAGCGGCAGGACATCCGCCGGGTGAACCGCATGATGTACATTACCGCCCTGCTGACCATGGCGCTGCTGGGCGTGCTGATGCTGGCGATAGGAGGAATCGCGGGATGACATTTTCCATTCAGCCCCTGGATATGGAGGCCATGGAGGCCGCGCGGCGCAGGTGGAACAGTGTGGCCAAGCCGCTGAACAGCCTGGGGCGGTTTGAGGATATGACGGTGCAAATGGCGGGCATCACCGGGACGGCGGAGGTGGCGGTGCTTCCGGCCTGCGTGCTGACCTTCTGCGCGGACAACGGCGTGGTGCGGGAGGGCGTCAGCCAGTCCGGCCAGGAGGTCACGGCCAAGGTGGCGAAAAGCTTGGCGGAGGGCACGGCCAATGTCAGCCTGATGGCCAAGGCCGCGGGGGCGGACGCCTTCTGCGTGGACATGGGCATGGCGGAAGCGGTGGAGCACCCGGCTATCATCCGCCTTGGCATGGGAAGGGGCACGGCGAACATCGCCCAGGGCCCCGCCATGAGCCGGGAGACGGCGGAGCGGGCGGTAATGGCCGGAGCCGAATTGGCGGGTGAGATGAAACGCCGGGGCTACCGCGTCATGGCGGTGGGCGAGATGGGCATCGGCAACACCACCACGGCGTCGGCGGTGGCGTCGGCGCTGCTGGGGGCGGCTCCGGAGGAGGTCACGGGCCGGGGTGCGGGCCTGTCGGATGAGGGCCTCAGGAACAAGGTGCGGGCTATCCGCCGCGCGCTGGACGTGAACCGCCCCGATCCCAAGGATGCGCTGGACGTGCTGGCCAAGGTGGGCGGCTTCGACCTGGCGGGCATGGCGGGGGCGTTCATCGGCGGCGCGGCGCATCGGCTGCCGGTGATCGCGGACGGCGTGATCTCCTGCGTGGCGGCGCTGGCAGCACAGCGGCTGTGCCCCGGCGTCCGAGAGTTTATCCTGCCTTCCCATCAGAGCCGGGAGCCCGCAGGCCGGCTGGTGCTGAAGGCTCTCGGCATGGCGCCGGTCATCCACGGCGACATGGCCCTGGGAGAGGGCACGGGCGCGGTGATGCTCCTGCCCCTGCTGGATATGGCCCTGCGGGTCTATCATGGCGTTCATACCTTCGACGCCCTGCGGATGGAGGCCTATGTACCTCAGGGAGGCCGGCCATGACGGTGCTGGTGACGGGTGGCAGCGCAAGCGGGAAGTCCGCCTTTGCCGAAATGTTGCTGGCGCGGCTGTCTTCCAAGGGGCGGGTTTATGTCGCCACCATGGAGGTTTTCGACGAGGAATCGCGAAAACGGGTGGCGCGGCATCGGGCCCAGCGAGCAGACAAGGGCTTTATCACGGTGGAGCGCCCGCGGCATTTGGCGGGTGCGGATATTCCCACAGGCGCGGCGGTGCTGCTGGAGGATCTGCCCAACCTGGTGGCGGGGGAGATGTTCGGCGGCGGGGACGCCGCCCGGATCGTGCCTGACCTGACCCGCCTGGCTGAACGCTGCGATCATCTGGTGGTGGTTACCGGGGATGTATTTACCGATGGCGCAACGTATGATCCCGCCACCCAAAGCTACCTGCGGACGCTGGGGGAAGCCTCCCGTGCCGTGGCGGCCATGGCGGACGCGGTGGTGGAGGTGGTCTGTTCTTTACCCGTAATATTGAAAGGAGCGCTGCCATGTCTTGGCTTAACGGACTGCTGATCGCCTTCGCCAGCTATTCACGCCTCCCTGTGCCTCAGGCGGCGTGGACGGTGGAGAACCGGCGCTTCAGCATGTGCTTTTTTCCCCTGGTGGGTGCGGCGGTGGGTGCGGCGGCTGTCCTGTGGCTCTGGGTGTGCGACCTGCTGAACGCGGGCCCGGTGCTTCGGGGCGCGGTGGGCGCGGTGATTCCGCTGCTGCTGACGGGGGGCATCCACATGGATGGCCTGATGGACGTGACGGACGCCATGGCCTCCTGGCAGTCCACCGACAAGCGGCTGGAAATCCTGAAGGATTCCCACACCGGCGCCTTCGCGGTGATGATGTACGGGGGGTATCTGCTGGTTTTCGCGGGGCTGATGAGCGAAATGCGCTGGGCGGACGCGCCTCTGGTCGCGGCGGCCTTCGTCCTTTCCCGGAGCGTCAGCGCGATGATGATGACGCTGCTGCCCCAGGCGCGGAAGGAAGGCATGCTGGCGGACAACGCCCGCAGCGCGGATCAGCGCATGGTGCGCATCGCCTCGGTGATTTGGCTGACGTCGGCAGTGGCGCTCATCCTGGCGCTGTGCGGCTTGCGGGCATGGATGCTGCCCTTGGCGGCGGCGCTGTGCGGGGCGTGGTATCGGCATCGGGCGCTGAAATATTTCGGCGGAGTGACCGGGGATCAGGCGGGTTGGTTTGTGCAGGTGGCGGAGTTGGCGCAGCTGGCGGCGATTCTGCTGGGGAGGTGGCTGGGATGAGGCTCTACATCGGCGGCGCGTATCAGGGCCAGGAAGAACTTGCCCGGCAGGAAAACCCTGGCGCGGACGTCATCGAGGATTTCCATGAGGTCATCCGCCGGGTGATGGCCGGGGGCGGGGATCCGTGTGATTATGCCCGGGCCCTGTGCCGTGAGCGGCCGGCGGCGGCCGTCGTATCCAACGAGGTCGGCGCGGGCGTTGTTCCCATGGACGCGGAGGAGCGGGCCTGGCGCGAGGGCGTAGGTCGGGCGCTGTGCGTCATCGCTCAGGCGGCGGAGACCGTGACCCGGGTGGTCTGCGGAATCGGGGTGCGAATTAAATGAGGTATTTGCTGATTCGCCACGGCCAGACGGCGGGTAACTTGGAGGGTCGGTATATCGGACGCACAGACGAGCCGCTATGTTCCCAGGGCGTGGCCGCCTTGCGGGCGCGGCGCTATCCGCCGGTGAACCGCGTGCTGGTCAGCCCCATGCGGCGCTGCCTGGAAACGGCGGCTCTGATCACCCCCGGCTGCCCGGTAACGGTGGTGGAGGACTTTCGTGAATGCGATTTCGGCGTTTTTGAAGGAAAGAACTACGCGGAGCTCAACGGTCGGGCGGACTATCAGGACTGGATTGATTCGGGAGGAACGCTTCCCTTCCCGGGGGGCGAGAGCCGGGACGGCTTCAGCCGACGGTGCGTCGCGGCCTTTGAGCGGGCTGCGGCGGAGCTGGACGACGGCTGCTGCGCCGTTATCGTCCACGGGGGTACGGTGATGGCCGTTATGGAGGCCTTCGCGAGGCCGCACAGACCCTATTTCGACTGGCAGGTGGGCTGCGGCGAGGGCTTCGTGCTGAACGATGACGGCGCCTGGGAGCGGCTGTTTCCGTGAGAAGAAAGGGGTGATGGAGGGTGAGAAGCACGCGCGCCCTCGGACGGGGCTGGCAGCGCTTCATGACAGGGCTTCGCAGCGCCGGCGCGGCGCTGATGGGCGCGGTGTATCCCCGGGGCATCG
>ERZ777306.4320-NODE-4320-length-13163-cov-3.393958_pt1 | contig 13163 bp, 10 predicted proteins | sample MGYA00374966_ERZ777306 | MGnify/ENA primary metagenome ERZ777306 (study PRJEB29329, sample SAMN06343882) | mouse gut metagenome | isolation source: Mouse cecum | place: Austria: Vienna | collected 2014-11-15 ...
AACAATTTATCTCATTAAACGGAAGCCAGAAGTCCACCAGCGTTCCCAGCCTTTCAAATAGTGTTTTGCAATATTTCACATACAAGTCTACAACCTGTCTGTTTTTCCACCCTCCATATTTTGTAACAAGGGCAGCCGGAATATTGTAATGAAGAATCGTAGCAAACACCTTCATTCCTCGCTTATGACACTCTGTAAACAGATCGACATAGAACCGAATTCCCTCTTCGTTTGGCATTTCATCGTCGCCATTTGGATAAATTCTGGCCCAGTTTATGGAGGTTCTGAAAATTTTCAGCCCCAATTCCTCCATCATTTTCAAATCCTCTTTATAATGATGATAGAAATCAATCCCCCAACGAAACGGATAATGCTTGATTGCGTTCGTTTTCATCGCTTCCCGGAAGCGTTCTGATGTCATATTGATATTGCGGTTTTCCTGGCGCTCGTCCTTTCCCCACGCCGCATCAAAATAACGGAGATCCTGGGTATCTATTCCCTTTCCGCCTTCCTTCCAGGCCCCGTCCGCCTGGGACGCAGCAATTGCTCCGCCCCAGAGAAAATCTTTCTTAAAACCTAGCATATTAATTCCCTATCTCCTTCATCACATTTTTATCCTTCTTTACCAAAAGGCAGGTTAATGCAAATGTCACTACAAAAGCCACAAGCACACCGGCCACTGCAAACACGAAATTCATAGAATTATTCGGGTCAATAAAGATTGCAATTGAGGTAAGCCCTGTGGGACCAAACACAATTCTCTTTACGCCAGCCGCACCGCAGACAATACCTGCTGCACAGCCGCCAATGACGGAAGCGTAGAGAGGTTTTTTGTACTTCAAATTGACACCATAGAGGGCAGGTTCCGAAGTACCAAGAATTGCACTAATGCCTGTGGACATACCAAGCGATTTCGCATCTTTATTCTTTGCAAGAAATGCTACGGCAAGAGCCGCTGCTCCCTGGGCAACATTGGCAACGAGAAATCCCGGTCCTAACATATCATATCCGAAAGCGGCAATTGCAGCTAATGCAAGCGGAATCGTAACCGCATAGTGCATACCCAGCATGATAACAATCGGCCCAAAGGCACCAAAGAAAATCGGCAGGAACCAGGGGGCATTATTCTGGACAACGGACAAGATGGATTCGAGACCTTTCCCGATCAGGTTTCCAAGAGGTCCGATAATACAAAATACCAGCGGTGTCATAATCAGAAGAGTAAGAAGCGGCTTAAAAAAGAAACGAATCACCTTTGGCGACAGCTTTTCAGCTAACTTCTGTACCCAGGAGGCTACATAAATTACGAGAACCACCGGAATCACTGTGGAGGTGTACGTCGCCAGCGGCACCGGCAGGAAACCGAACAGTGTAACCGGCTCTCCTGCACCGACAAAAGCAGTGTAAGTGGGATGAACCATACACAGACCGATAGTCAGCCCAACCATTGGATCTACGCCAAATCTCTTTGAAGATGTATAGGCCAAAATCACCGGCAGGAAATAGAATGGTGCATCTCCCACCATACTAAACATCTGATAAGTCTGGCTGCCGGAATCCAAAAGTCCCAGCAGTGTGAGAATTACCAGAACAACCTTGATCATGGCTGCTCCTGTAATGGCTGCAATTGCAGGAGTAAACAAACTGGAAAGCAAATCCATTATACGCTCCATCTTTCCTCCCTGGTTTTTATTCAAATCATCCTGCTCTACCTTGTCCACTGTGCCTCCTGCAAGCCCGGTTACTGCAAGAAGCTCGTCATAGACATGGTTGACATCCGTTCCTACAATAATCTGATATTGTCCGCCAGTGAACAACGCTCCCATAACGCCTTTGACCTTCTTCAAATCCTCCGTTTGAAACTTTTCTCCATCTTTCAGCTGCATCCGCAGACGTGTAGCACAATGAACCAGAGACGTAATATTCTCTTTTCCCCCAACCAACGGCAGAATGTCCGCCGCCATTTTTCTGTAATCCATAACATATCTCCTTTTACTGTTATTTGTTAATATTACAAAAGTTCCTTGAAAAATTGTTGCATACACAGCTATGTATTGATATAATTTATTATATTTCCAATATATAGTGTACACAATAACAATTAATCAGAAGGAAACTATCAAAAAGTAAGGTTATGAATATTCAAGAACTGGATACCCTGTTGCGCACAAAGACCCGGCGTGAGCAATACTACCTGGAGCATCCGGAGGCACCAAGCCCCTCTTATAAAAATATGCCTCACAGGACTGTCAATGGCCGTGATGTGCTTTTCTTCAATCTCCCAACATTAAAAGAAGCGGAAATCCTCATCCGAAAGGATTCCCGCTTTACTGACGTTCCTTATTATATTCATTCCAATTTAAATATGAACTATATTTATTCCGGCAAATGTGATTATGAGATCAACGAGCATGCAATTACGCTCCACAAGGGTGACGTAGCCATTTTTGACAAGGACGTAGTACGTCGGAAGCTCTACGCCGGAGAAGATGACATTGTGGTCAATATCAGTATGAACAACGAATTTTTCAGCAACAGCTTTTTGCTCCAACTCGGAGAACAGAGTATTATTTCCAGCTTCATGCTCCACGCACTTTCCGAACAAAGCGGTTCCCATAACCATTACCTGGTATTTCAATCCCATTCCTCATCTCTGATAGCAACCCTGTTCCACCATCTCCTCATGGAATATTTTGAGAACCGCCTGTATGGAAAAGAAATGATCCAGGGATATCTTCACCTCATTTTTACAGAGCTGCTACGCCTCTATCATGAAGATTCCTCCAATCAACTGATCGAAATTTCCTCCGGCCAGATACAAAATACTATCAACATTCTTCACTATATTGAGAGTCACTATACCGACTGCACATTGACACAGGCAGCCGAAGCCTTTGGTTATCATCCTAAATATCTGTGCGCACTTTTGAAGAAGCAGACCGGAAAATCCTTCAAGGAGATTCAATTGACCCAACGCCTGCGAGTTGCTGCAGAACTTCTGGAAAATACTGACAACTCTGTCCAGTCCGTATTCGAACAGGTAGGGGCTTACAATCAAAATTTTTTCTATAAATATTTTGAGAGTCATTACCACATGACCCCCAATGAATACCGGCAGCTTTACCGTTCCTAAGGCTATTCAGCCGTTAATGAGGCAGGTTCTTTGTCTACCTTAACACTAAAACTCCAGCACTAACGCCCTGCGTTCCGAATCCCATTGCAGTTGGGTATCGCCGCCGGCTTTTGCCTGCATTTCTTTTTCATAGTATTCAACCCCAGTCTCTGCTAAGAGTCTTCGGTAGACAGCGTCGTACTGGAGGCGTATGACATATCCTGCATTTTGATATAGTACACGTCTGGTCATGCCTTCTTCTGACATGGTGTACAGGCAAATATCCTGAGGGTTTGCGTAGCCTGTATGGTCTCTGTCATATTCCGCTACCACAAATGCCTCTCCATCGTCCAGAACACAAAAATCCTGAATTCCTTTGGCAGCTCCTATAGGTATGGTATTTACATAGGCGCCGTCCTCCACATCCAGGCTTATGATCCCTTCCTCCGCTGAGGTGAAGTACAGGTATCCTGCTCCTGCATCCAGGTATAATTTGCTGTTCCTTGGACAATTGGCCACATGGGGGATTACCACTCCCTCTGTCTCCCGTCCCGGCTCGGGGATTTGTTGTGTAAAAAAGTCGATTCGTACTTGAGCATTGGAAGCGTTCTTTGTCTCTGTCTCAGCAATCTCCGAAACTATGGCTGTAAGTATGTCTTCTCCCTTCCAATCTACATAAAGCCGGGTCTCATCCAGATTTTCTACCTTTCCTATAGTTCCGGAGTAGTAATAATTCAGGCGGTTAACCTCTTCCCCTGTCTCCATATTCCGGTAATGGAGAATAAACTTATCGCCCATGTAGGAATCCCATATGTCCACATTCCTCGGATAAAAGCCATAGCACAAAAGCGAACCGTCCCGGCTCCATGCGGCCATAATCATAAACTGCCCTCCGGAATACCCTTCCGCATCTCCGTCCAGCAAAAGTTCCTCTTCTCCTGTCTCCAAATTCATCAAATACAGCTGTCCTCCCACATAGGATTGATCGAGCCGCATATACAGCAGGTATTTTCCATCAGGAGAGAAAAAATCTGTCTGCATTCTCTGTTGTTCTACACTTCCCTTCTCCCATGTCAGTGTTATTCCAATGGCCGCCATAAGCTCTCCCACAGGAAACAGGCCTGTGTCATAAAAGCCATAACGGTAATCCAGTGTCCGCACTCGCAGGCCGTCCGCTCCCAGCTCCGCCAAGCGTACCTTGTGCTCCCCGGCTCCCGGCAAAAAGGCCGTATAACCTCCATATAAGAGGCTGGAGTAGTCTTCATTGTACATTTTCCGGACCGCATAGCGATCCCCTTCTTCTCCCTCAAGGGCAACTCCCTGTTCCGTCTCTTCCTCCGGAAGCAGCATGGTCTTCGGCTCCGGAACTCTCCGGCAGCCTGCAAAAAGAGACAGGCTGAGAAAGAGTACGCTTATGCTCCATCGCAAATGTTTTCGGTTCCTCATAGGCTCTCTCCTTTCCGGCTCCTGCTCATGATATTTTCTCCTGTTTTTCGAAGGACGGAAATAGCAGGAAGAAACCTATACGCCCATCAGGACGGTTTTCCGCCCAGATCACGCCCTTGTGCTCCCGCATAATCTTCTGACAGATGGACAGTCCCAGGCCGGCGCTCCCCTGCTCTCTGGAAAATTCCTTATCCGCCCGATAGAAAGGTTCAAAAATATGCTTTAATTCCTCCTGGCTCATCTGCTTTCCCTTATTTGACACGGAGAAGAGTACACGGCCTTTCCGGTATCCTCCGGAAATCCGAATCTCGGTTCCTTCTTCCCCATATTTCACCGCATTGTCGATGAGATTGATAAATACCTGGCGGAGCCGCTCCTCCTGGCCCCACACATAGAGATTCTGCTCCAGCTTCAGCCGGATAAACGCTCCATAGCGGTTAGCCTTGATCTCCATGGCCTCGGAGACGCTTCGAATCAGATTTCCCATATCTACCTTTGCCTTTTCTTCCCGCTCCGCCCGGTCCGCCATTTCCAGAAGCTGGATTACCATCCGATGAAGCCTTGTGCTCTCGTGGAGAATATGCTCCACACCCTTTTCAATCAGTTCCTCATCGCCCCCCTGGTCCGCTTCAATAAGCTGGGCATAGCCCTGGATGGTGGTAAGAGGGGTTTTCAGCTCATGGGTTACATTGTTGTAGAATTCCTGGCGGCTGTTCAGAAGCTTTAGGATCTGATCCCGGTCATCCTGCATTTTCTGAATATACTGACCCACCTTGCCCAGCATGGCGCTGTAATGTCTGGACAGCTCTCCCATCTCGTCCCGTCTGGCGGAAGAGGCAAGTCCTGCCAGAAGTTCCGTATTGACCTCGTCCTGCTCCAGATCAAGGCTCATCTGCCTGGATACCTTGGTCAGACGCTGAACAGGCTTGATAATCCGGTTTAAAAGAAGAAAAATCAATACAAAGGCTGCTGCAAATACGGCCGCAGAGGCCCGGATGATAATGCCTTTCATCTGCTCTCCCTGCTGCCAGAGCTCCGTATAATCCATGCAGTAGCGAATGATACCTACATTTTTTTCAGCTACAATCACCGGCATTGCAAACCAGACCTCAAGAGTGCCTGCCTCGGAATATACCAGGGTGAAAGCCGTATTTCCGTCTACCGCCTCCCTAAGCTCTTCGGCCCCTCCCTCTTTGCCGTCACTGTGGTTCTTCCGGTAGTTGTATGCCAGAAGCTCTCCGTTCTTGGAGTAGGCCGCCAGCTCGTAGCGCCCAGATGAGCCGTACATTTCCTGCACAATTGTTTCCGCCAGATTATCGAAGCTTTCCTCATCGTTGTTGGCGTTGTTTAATATCAAAAGCTGGCGCACATAGATCTCCGTATTTTCCCGGATGGTCTGAAGCTCCCTTATGATCTGATCCTCCCGGCTTTTTTGGAGCTGCCGGTCCGATATCCAGTATAAAAAAATCCCACTGATCAGGAACACGGCAATAAGACCCACAGTCATCTGCATGCGAATCCCAAAACGAAGCCCTGTTCCATTTTCACGAGATTTTTTATGGTACATATTTATATCCCACTCCAAATACAGTCACAAGCTTGTCCCCAAGCCCTGTCTTGCGGCGCAGACGCTGGATGTGTATGTCCACGGTCCGGGTGTCGCCTGCGTAGTCGTAGCCCCAGATCTGTTCTAAGAGTATCACTCTGGTAAATACCTGTCTGGGATGTTTCAAAAAATAGATGAGCAAATCGTACTCCTTCGGGGTCAGCTCCACGGCTTCCCCGTTTCGGTAGACCATGCGCTCCTGCTCGGATACGGTAAGTCCCTCTGCCGCAGGTTCCTCCTGCCGGATGCCCCGGACACGGTCGAAGCGCCGCAGGATGGTGCGTACACGGGCTACCACTTCTCTTAAGTCAAAGGGCTTAGTGATATAGTCGTCGGCCCCGGATTCCAGGCCGTAGAGCTTATCCTCCACATTTCCACGGGCTGTCAGCATGATGATGGGGATGTTGTACCGTTCGGTAAGCATCCGGCACACGTCAACGCCGGCGATGTCCGGAAGCATCCAGTCTAAGAGCACCATGTCCGGCTCATATTCCTCCGCCTTTTCAAGGCCGCTGCCTCCCGTGTGGGCACAGGCTACCTCAAAGCCTTCTTTCTCAAATCCGTATTTTAAAATATCTGCTATGGGCTTTTCGTCCTCTATTACCAGGATTCGCTTCTGGTCCATTTTTTCTGCTCTCCTTTTTATGAGGTACTTTCAGGCTGTTAAAAAAGTACTCAAGAATCCTGTATATCGTAGAAAATTATACTCCTCAGATATAATTTCTACCATACAAAAAATATGCTACACCAATGGTATAGCATATTTTTATCAAAGTTGTAAACAGATTGTATCAGATAAATAATTCCCTGATTTTTTCGATCACCGCATATTCCCGGTCAGGGGGCAGGATCTCGGAGGCGGCAGCCCTTGCTTCGCAGGATGCGTCTGCCGGCGCATAGGAATGGGGGAATATGTGCAGCATCTCCACATCATTGCCTCCGTCTCCGAATACGGCTGTCTCTTCCTTTTTCCAGCCCAGGTAATCGCAGAGCCAGAGCAGAGCCTTTGCCTTGGATGCTCCCCTGTCCGTTACTTCTATGACGTGATCCGCAAAGGGCGCATTCACCGCATCCGTGAGTGATTCCGCAAGGTCCGCAAGCATCCGGCCATATGGTTCATCCTTAAGCTCCAGACCGTTGATTTTCAGCACCGGAGCATTACGAATCTCTTCTTCGGTACAATTAAAGGTAATCCGGACCATATAGCGATCATAATAGCCGCTCTCCCGTTTGTCCAGTACTTTTTTCCGCCACATATCCCAGGCACCGTATTCCCGGATGTAGGCGTCCCGGCTCAGCCTTGTGAGGGTTCCCTCCCGGGTGATAAATTCCAGATTTGCTTTTGGGTATTCTCTTAAGAAATACTCCTTTGTCTGTCGGGAAACCTCTGTTACCAGAATGGGACGCCGCTTCGGGTCCAGAATCAATGCACCGTTCATTAAAATCAGATATACGGGCATGTGCCAAAGTCCCGGGCAGTTTTTTACGCCTTCCTCGGTCCGTCCGGTGGCAGCCGCAAAATCATAGCCTTGTTCCAGAACCCGGCTGATCTCATTTTCTATCACTTGATCCCACTCAAATCTGCTATTTAACAGGGTTCCGTCCAGATCACTTACTGCATGCCGAATCATGTCTTAATACTCCAGATTTTCGCCGTTGCTCTCGATAACTTGTCTGTAATAGTCAAAGCTGTCTTTCTTAATGCGCTTGAAGGTTCCTTTTCCATAATCGTCCACATCCACATAGATAAAGCCGTAGCGCTTGGACATCTGTCTTGTGGATTCGCTGACCAGATCAATGCAGCCCCACCAGGTATAGCCCCACAGGTCTACGCCGTCCTCGTTGATGGCGTCGCTCATGGCTTTCACATGGTCTCTTAAGTACTCACAGCGGTAGGGATCGTGAACCTTGCCGTCCTCTGCTACCACATCCTTTGCTCCCAGGCCATTTTCCACGATAAAGAGTGGCTTGCGGTAGCGGTCATACAACTCCACCAGGGAAATGCGCAGTCCGGTGGGGTCTGTCTGCCAGCCCCATTCGGAAGATGGCAGGTAGGGATTCTTCACACCGTTTACCGTATTGCCGGGTGCCATATCAAGCCCCTCCGTATTGGCAGCCATACAGCTCGTCATATAGTAGGAGAAGGATACGAAATCCACACAGCCATCTTTAAGAATCCGAGCATCCTCCGGCGCCATCTGAATGGTGTAGCCTTTATTCTCAATCTCTTTCAACAAGTATCTGGGGTATTCTCCAAACACCTGAATATCCACATAACGGTAGATGCCTCTCATTCTCTGCTGATTGGCAAGATTGTCCTCCGGCTTACAAGTTAAGGGGTAGAAGCAGAGCTTTGTCATCATACAGCCTATCTGCGCATCCGGAAGTATTTCGTGTCCAATCTTAACTGCTTTTGCGCTTGCAATCATCTGATGATGCATGGCCTGGTAAATGGCCTGCTCAAACGGCATATCTGTAAAGCGATCCTCAATCAGCGCACCGCTTGTAACCGGATGGCGGAGCATAGCATCTACCTCATTAAAAGTCAGCCAATATTTCACATACTTTCCAAAACGTTCAAAGCAGACACGGGCGTATTTTTCAAAGAGATCAATTACTTCTCTGGAATACCAGCCCCGGTAATCTGTTGCCAGAACTACCGGCGGATCATAGTGAGACAGGGTTACCAACGGCTCAATTCCGTATTTTTTGCACTCCTTGAACATATCTTCATAAAACGCTATTCCGGCTTCATTGGGCTTCTCATCCCTGGGATCTGTAAAAATCCGGGACCAGCATATGGACATACGGAATACTTTATAGCCCATCTCAGCAAACATCTTTATATCTTCTTTATAGTAATGATAAAAATCAATGCCTCTGCGTTTCGGATAATTAGCCTCCGGGCCTGCTGCCAGGGCTTCGTCCAAATCCTTGCTTGTGAATGCAAACTGCTTGGTAAAATCAGCAACTCCGACCTCTCGATAGGGCAGGCAGTCCTCAATGGTCATGCCCTTGCCGTCCTCGTTCCATGCGCCCTCAATCTGGTTGGCGGCGGTTGCGCCTCCCCATAGAAAGTTTTTAGGGAATTTTAGGGGTGATGTGTTATTGTACATAGTTGGTTCCTCCTACTTTTTTAGTTTTGCAGTGTCTCTAACAATACCTTTGTCCAAAACAGTCTCTGTTCGCTAAAGCATGTGTCCGCAATTTCCAATCAGAAAGCCATGCAGCTGTAAATGGATTCGTTTACTGAAAGGAATTTTGCTGTTTTTTATTTTATAACAGTCAGTAAAACTTCACTCTTTGCAATCATGCCTTCCGTCTCGTTGGGAAGCACATCCAGATATTCATCGGAGTTAGTTACCAGAATGGGGGTCACCAGAGAATAGCCCTCCTTCAATATCGCCGCCAGGTCTACCTCCAGCAGAACATCCCCGGCCTTTACCTTCTGATTCTCCTTCACCTTTACCTCAAAATGCTTTCCCTGGAGATTCGCCGTATCCACTCCAACATGGATGATACATTCCACACCATCCTCAGAGGTGATTCCAACCGCATGCTTTGTAGGATAAAGGGCTGTCACCGTGCCGTCAAAGGGCGCTGTGATCACGCCGTCCTCCGGGTCTACAGCAATCCCCTTGCCCATGGTTCCGGAAGAGAATACTACATCCTTTACCTGTTCAAGCGGAATCAGGGTTCCGGTAACCGGTGCGTAGATGACTGAATTCTTCTTTTCTCCAACTGCCGCTGCCGGCTGATTCTGAGTTTTTGGCTCTGCCTTCGGCTCATTCTTTTCCTCAGAAAGGCCCATAACCATAACCAATACAAAACCTGCTCCTGCCGCTACTGCCATGCCAAGGCACACTGCCCAAAAGCCCTCTCCCATAAATACGGGAAGAGATAAAATGCAGGAATTTACAAATGAGGTTGCACGTCCTCCAAAACCGCCTACAATGGCCCCGCCTGCCGCTCCTGCAATGATTGCTGCGATTAATGCATTTTTAAACTTTAAAATCACGCCATAAATACCAGGCTCCGTAATTCCGATAAAAGCCGAAATTGCCGTAGAAGCACCAATGGATTTATTTTCACTCTTCTTTGCTCTTACCATAACGCCCATGCAAACTCCAAACAGCGCCAGGGTTCCCATCGTATTCATAGGAAGCAGGAAGTCCCAGCCAAACTGATTGAGATTTTCCAGGCAAATAGCACTTAGAGACATATGCATGCCGGTCAATACCACCAGCAGCCGTGTTCCTCCCACAATTGCTCCTGCAATAATCGGAGATAAATCATAGAGGAATCTTACAATCATAACTAAAATCTTAGAAATATAGTTTGCCAAAGGCGCAATTCCAATCAATGTCAGAGGCACCATAATAATCAAAACAAACAATGGTGTAAATACCAGACGCAGAACCTTCGGAACCACTTTATCAATCAGCGGATATACAAAACTCAGCACCAGCACTGCCAGAATAATCGGAATACTGCTTGATGCATATTTTACAAAGGGAACCGGCAAGCCTAAGAATATCATAGGCGCCGCACCTTCTGCAAGACCTGCTGTCATTGTGGGGTACAAAAGTGCTCCTGCTAATGCCAGGGAACATGCCGTATCTGTCTTGAAGCGTTTGGACGCAGACCATGCTACTAAAAACGGCAGAAAATAGAATACACAGTCACCTGCAATAGTCAAAACCTGAATAGCATCTGAAGTTGCATCAACGCCGCAGTAGGATGTCAAAATGGTAATCAGGCCCTTAATCATTCCTGCTCCGGCCAGAGCAGGAATTACGGGAAGAAGAATTGCCGCCATTGTTTCAAAGATTCCCGTTACCCGAAACTTCTTTTTTTGCTCCAGCGTTTCTTCCGTGTGAATAAAACCTGTCTGAGCAATCACTGCATCGTAAACGGTATTTACTTCATTTCCAATAATGATCTGAAACTGTTCCGCCTGATACTGTGCGCCTAACACCCCGTCCAACGCCTTAATCTTCTCTAAATCTACCGTAGATTTATCCTTGAGATAAAACCGCAGCCTTGTTACACAGTGAAACATTTCCTTGATGTTCTCTTTGCCGCCCACTTCCTTTAGAATCTGTCCGGCCAGTTTTTTTGCATCCATAATCAGTCCGCCTTTCTTTCAATAACTAAAATAGGAAAAAGAAAAAGACCCAAATTAAAATATCCCTGCCGATACATTAATTCAGGTCTTGCCTCCATTACAAGTAACAATCCTAAGCATTATGTTCTCTTACACGTTCAATATGAATTGTCAGATAAAGCTTTTCCTGCTCTCCAACTGAATACCCGAATTCCAAATGAATGTATTTGGCAATCCGCTGCACACATTCATAGGACTTCTTATAATTATTTTCCACAAGCTCTAATAGCTGTTTGTCGCCATCCGTAGATGTCAGAGGTTTTTTATCCATCATTCTCTGTACAAAGAACTTAAGATGGGTCACCAGACGGTAATAATCAAGAGAATCCTCCTGAAAATCCATCTTAAAGTAGTTTCGGATGATAGTCAGAGTATCCTGCACAATCCGTGTTCTCTGTATGGTGTCTTCCATGGAGCCGTTCATGCTGGCATTTACAAAGTGAAATGCGATAAAGCCTGCTTCGTCCTCCGGAAGCTCCACTTTGAAGGTCCGGTTAATAAGCTTAAGGGCCTCCATAGCCGCCTCATACTCCCTTCGGTACATCATCTTCGTTTCCGTCAGAAGCTGATTCTTTAGCAGCATTCCTTCCCGGTATCTCTGAACACTGAAGTGAATATGGTCCATAAGAGAAAGATAGATATTATCATCAAAATCATGTTCCAGCTTCTTTCTGGCATTCTCTATGATCTTCTCGGTAATCTCCAGATACTCCCCAGGAATCTCACTCAGTATCTTCTGAAACCTTGCCGCCAGGTCCGGAACCTGCTGGGAAAAGATACGCTCGATCTTATCCTTCTCTATGGTATCCCCCCGTTTTTTCTGAAAAGCGATTCCGCTTCCCATTACAATAATGTCCTCTCCCTTTTCATTCAGAGAAATAACCACATTATTGTTCAGTACTTTCACTATCTTCAGAACCATCCCTCGCTTTCTGAGTTTAAATCTCTCCTTGTCTGACGGATATATTTCCCGACGGGACAAAAAAATACAGGCCACCAAAAGCAATCATCCTCTGCTTTCGGTATTGCCTGCTTCCCAGTAACAATCCTCATCAAGCTATGTATATGTCTTGTAAACGTCTACGTGAATATAATAACACAATAAAATTTTCTGTCAATAGTTTTTTAATTTTTTGTGGAAATTCACAATTTTTTCATTCCATATTTGTGAAAAATATCCATACAATTTTCAACTGTCTCATAAAGAATATCATAACTATTCTCTGATATTTCAAACAGTTGGAAGCAGTTGAAAAGCTAAAACCACCTCGCTTTTCAACTGCCTCCAATTATTACAATGGCTTTTCTTCAGATTTTTCCCTTATAATCTCTTCTTTTACTAGATAGTTATCTGATTCCGGCTTTCTCCTGTCTCCAACACCTCCAGCACATTCCGGGCTGCCATCAAGCTCATCTTACTGCTGGCTTCCCTGGTTGCCGCACCTGCATGAGGCGTTAAAATACAATTTTGCAATTCATTCAGCTTACTCTTGGAAGGTTCTTCGTCCACAGTTGCATCCAGGGCTGCTGCCCGGATTTCTCCGGATTTTAATGCTTCATACAAGGCATCCTCATCAATAATACCACCTCTTGCTGTATTTATCAGGATGACCTCCTTTTTCATCATTCGAAGTTGCTCTTTCCCGATTAAATTCTGTGTTTCAGGTGTCAAAGGGGAGTGAATCGTAATAAAATCCGACTCACTGATTAACGTATCCAGGTCTACATATTCTGCATTGCACTCACTGGCAAATGCCTCATCCTGATACTGATCACAGCACAGGACCCGCATTTTAAACCCCATGCATCTCCTGGCTACACCTTTTCCGATT
>ERZ777306.4324-NODE-4324-length-13157-cov-5.947718_pt1 | contig 13157 bp, 9 predicted proteins | sample MGYA00374966_ERZ777306 | MGnify/ENA primary metagenome ERZ777306 (study PRJEB29329, sample SAMN06343882) | mouse gut metagenome | isolation source: Mouse cecum | place: Austria: Vienna | collected 2014-11-15 ...
AACTACGGGCGATACACGCTATATGGATTATGTACAGAATCGTTTTCGTTTTCTGGCCGAAGTAGCACCGCATTTCAAGCGTGTTTATAAAGAAAAGGGGACAACGGACCCGCAATTGCTTCAAATCCTCACTCCGCACGCACTGGATGATGCGGGAGCCGTATGCGCAGCGATGGTGAAAGTCCGTTTGAAAGATCCCTCGCTTCCTGTGGATGAACTGATACGTAATTATTTTGATTTCATCATTAATAAAGAGTATCGTTTGGCAGATGGAACTTTTGCACGTAACCGTCCGCAACATAACACTCTTTGGCTGGATGATATGTTTATGGGTATTCCGGCAGTAGCACAAATGAGTTATTATGACAAGGAGCAAAAAGATAAATATCTGGCAGAAGCAGTGAGACAATTCCTGCAATTTGCCGACCGTATGTTTATCCCCGAAAAAGGACTGTATCGTCACGGATGGGTGGAAAGCAGTAGCGATCATCCTGCTTTTTGTTGGGCGCGCGCCAACGGTTGGGCTATGTTGACGGCTTGCGAACTGCTCGACGTTCTACCGGAAGACTATCCTCAACGTGCGAAAGTGATGGATTATTTCCGGGCTCATGTACGTGGAGTGACAGCCTTGCAAAGCGGAGAAGGACTTTGGCACCAATTGCTCGACCGGAATGATTCTTACCTGGAAACTTCCGCTACTGCAATATATGTATACTGTCTGGCACACGCCATCAATAAAGGATGGATTGACGCCATTGCTTACGGACCGGTTGCTCATCTGGGATGGCATGCCGTAGCCGGCAAGATAAATGCGGAGGGGCAAGTGGAAGGAGCCTGTGTCGGTACGGGAATGGCTTTCGACCCCGCTTTTTACTATTACCGTCCGGTTAATGTATATGCGGCACATGGTTACGGACCGGTTCTTTGGGCAGGTGCGGAAATGATTCGCCTGTTGAAAAATCAATATCCGCAGATGAATGATAGTGCCGTCCAATACTACCAGGTGAAACAAAAGACGACAGCACCTATTTTTGCTATCGACACGGAAGAAAAGAAAAATTAACTTTAATAGATTGAAACTATGAAACGAGAAGCATTTAAAATGTATTTGAAACCCGGATGTGAAGCCGAATATGAAAAAAGACATGCTGCCATCTGGCCCGAATTGAAAGCACTGCTTTCACAGAATGGAGTGTCGGACTATTCGATTTATTGGGATAAGGAAACAAATATCCTGTTTGCTTTCCAAAAAACGGAAGGAGAAGCAGGTTCGCAGGATTTAGGCAATACGGAAATCGTACAGAAATGGTGGGACTATATGGCGGATATTATGGAAGTGAATCCGGACAACTCACCAGTATCCATTCCTTTGCCGGAAGTGTTCCACATGGATTGAGTTTTCAGTAATTCTATCAGTCTGTAATTATTTAGACGCGGATTACACGAATGACACAGATTTAAGAATAAAAAATCCGCGTCATTCGTGTAATCCGCGTCTAAATAATGGTAGTAATTGCTCTTTAGCATATCCGCTTCCTACTATTTAATGGAGTGTTTCTTTTATTATCTCAACTATCTTGATTATTTTTGTCCAACATTTATTATTAATCTTGGAATCTTTATGACGCAAAGACACCTTTTAGTTTTCACTTTCCTTGTTAGCTTTGTACTGAATGCCTATAGTGCAATAGAGCTTCGTTCTACACAAATGAGAACTAGTGACGGTCTTCCCAACAACTCTATCCGATACATCTATCAGGATAGCAAAGGCTTTTTGTGGCTGGCTACCTTGAACGGATTAAGTCGTTATGATGGCAACTCTTTCCTGACCTTTCGTCCGGAAGCCGGAGATAAAGTGTCTTTGGCCGACAACCGGATTTACGATCTCACAGAAGATAAAGATGGTTTTTTATGGATTTCCACTACACCTGAACTATATAGCTGCTATGATTTGCAACGTGCCCGTTTTGTTGATTACACGGGTTGCGGCGAGTTAAGGCAGAATTACTCTACTGTATTTGTTACAGCCAACGGAGACGTATGGTTATCGCATCAAGGCAATGGTTGCCGACGTATGGTGCATCAGAAAAACGGAGAAATGACATCCACCGTATTCAGGACAGAACGTGGAAACCTGCCGGACAACCGGGTGAAATTCGTGAATGAAGATGCCAGCGGACGTATCTGGATAGGCACTCAATGCGGACTGGTTTCTGTCTCCAACGGACAATATCGGATAGAAGACCGGTTGATTCATTTCACTTCTTCTCTGGCTTATAAGGATGACATGTATTTCCTTACGGCAGATGGAGACATTTATTGTTACCATTCGGCTACGCAGAAGATGCAAAAGCTGGCTGCCCTTTCAACCGTTGCAGGGCAGACGTCACCTACCGGCAATTTCTTGTTGAAAGATAAATGGATGATTCTGACTACGACCGGAGTATATACATATAATTTTACGACTGGAGAAGTAGCCGCTGATCCTCGTCTGAATATTAAAAAGGGCGAACTGATTCGCGACAACCACGGAGACTATTGGATATATAATCATACAGGATGCCTTACCTACGTGGTTGCCGCAACCGGTGAAAGTAAAGATTTCCAGTTGATCCCTCAAGATAAGATCAGCTACATCGACTTCGAACGTTATCATATCGTACATGATTCCCGCGGAATCATCTGGATTTCTACCTATGGGAATGGGCTTTTTGCTTATAACACAGCCGAAGATAAACTGGAACATTTCGTTGCCAACATCAACGATCAAAGTCATATCAGTTCGGATTTCCTGCAATATGTCATGGAAGATCGTGCCGGTGGCATCTGGGTAGCTTCGGAATATTCGGGCTTATCCCGCATTTCAGTGTTGAATGAAGGAACTTCCCGCATCTATCCCGAGTCCCGTGAACTGTTCGACCGTTCGAATACCATTCGTATGTTGACCAAGATGTCTAATGGCGATATTTGTGTAGGTACGCGTAAAGGCGGACTTTATACCTTTGACGCGAATCTTCAGTCGAAAATGACAAATCAATATTTCCATTCCAATATTTATGCAATCGCTGAAGATCGTCAGGGACGGATGTGGACAGGGACCCGTGGTAATGGATTGAGGGTGGGAGATACCTGGTATTATCATACTCCGTCCGACCCGACTTCATTGTCGGATAATAACGTTTTTGCTATTTATCGCGATCGCAAAGACCGTATGTGGGTGGGTACATTCGGCGGAGGGCTCGAATTGGCTGAACCTACTTCTGACGGGAAATATAAATTCCGGCATTTCTTCCAGCAAACGTTCGGAATGAGGATGGTGCGTGTGATAGAAGAAGATGAAAGCGGAATGGTATGGGTAGGCACCGGTGAGGGGATTTGTATCTTTCATCCGGACTCACTGATTGCAGATGGTGATAATTATCATCTCTTCAGTTATACAAACGGAAAATTTTGCAGTAATGAAATCAAATGTATCTATCGTGATACGAAAGGACGTATGTGGATTGGTACTTCCGGTTCGGGACTGAACCTCTGTACGCCGCAGGACGACTATCGTTCATTGAAATATGAGCATTACGGAACTTCCGAAGGGTTGGTCAACGATGTGATCCAGTCTGTTTTGGGAGATAGAAAAGGAAACCTTTGGGTAGCGACTGAATATGGAATTTCCAAGTTCACCCCGTCCACCCGTTCTTTTGAGAACTATTTCTTTTCTTCCTATACTTTAGGTAATGTGTATAGCGAGAATAGTGCCTGTATGCGTGAAGACGGGAAACTGCTTTTTGGTACAAACTATGGATTAATTGTGATTGACCCTGAAAAGATACAAGATAGTGAAACGTTTTCTCCGGTTGTTTTCACTGATTTGTACGTCAATGGGACCCAGATGAATCCGCAGATGGAGGATTCTCCTTTAAAACAGTCTCTTGCTTATTCGGATGAAATTACGCTGAAATATTTTCAAAACTCATTCCTGATAGATTTCTCTACTTTCGACTATTCGGATAGCGGACATACGAAATATATGTATTGGCTGGAAAACTATGACCAGGGATGGAGTGCTCCTTCTCCACTGAATTTCGCTTCCTTTAAGTACCTGAATCCGGGGACCTACATACTTCATGTCAAGTCCAGCAATGGATCGGGTATATGGAACGACAGTGAAACTACACTGAAGATTGTAATCGTCCCGCCGTTTTGGAAGACTACTTGGGCAATGTTGTGCTATGTGCTGTTATTGATGGTAGCCTTGTATTTTGCCTTCCGCATCGTCCGGAACTTTAATGGTTTGCGTAACCGCATTAACGTAGAAAAGCAACTGACTGAATATAAGTTGGTCTTTTTCACCAATATTTCTCATGAATTCCGTACTCCGCTTACCCTAATCCAGGGAGCTTTGGAGAAAATCCAGCGTGTCACGGATATTCCGCGCGAATTGATATATCCTCTGAAAACAATGGATAAGAGTACGCAACGTATGTTGAGGCTCATCAACCAGTTATTGGAATTCAGAAAGATGCAGAATAATAAACTGGCGCTTTCTTTAGAGGAAACAGATGTCATCTCTTTCCTTTATGAAATATTCTTGAGCTTCGGAGACGTGGCGGAACAGAAGAATATGAACTTCCGTTTCTTGCCTTCGGTGCCATCTTATAAGATGTTTATTGATAAAGGTAATTTGGATAAGGTGACTTATAACCTGCTTTCAAATGCATTTAAATATACTCCTTCCAACGGAACGATTATTCTTTCGGTGAATGTGGACGAAGGGAAACAAACATTGCAGATTCAGGTTTCGGATACGGGAGTAGGGATTCCTAAAGAGAAACAGAACGAATTGTTCAAGCGGTTTATGCAGAGTAATTTCTCCGGTGACAGTATTGGGGTCGGCCTGCATTTGAGTCATGAACTGGTGCAGGTGCATAAAGGTACGATTGAGTATAAAGACAATGAAGGTGGCGGTTCTGTATTTACCGTATGTATTCCGACAGATAAGACGGTGTATTCGGAGAAAGATTTCCTTGTTCCGGGCAACGTATTGTTGAAAGAGGCAGACGGTCACGCACATCATTTGTTACAGCTTTCGGAAGAGCTTCCAGACCCGGAAAAGATGGCTGCTCCTTTGAATAAACGGAAAGTGCTGATTATTGAAGATGATAATGATATCCGTGAGTTTCTACGGGAAGAAATCGGCGCATACTTTGAAGTGGAAGTGGCTGCCGACGGCACGTCCGGATTTGAAAAGGCCCGTACGTATGATGCTGATTTGATTATCTGTGATGTTCTGATGCCGGGTATGACCGGATTTGAAGTGACCAGGAAACTAAAAACAGATTTTGATACGAGTCATATTCCCATTATTCTTCTGACCGCGTTGAACTCACCGGAAAAGCATCTGGAAGGAATTGAGGCAGGTGCGGATGCATACATCGCCAAACCATTCAGCGTTAAACTGTTGTTGGCGCGTGTATTCCGTTTGATCGAACAGCGTGATAAATTGCGTGAGAAGTTCTCCAACGAACCGGGTATTGTGCGTTCGGCTATGTGTACTACCGACCGGGATAAAGAATTTGCAGACCGATTGGCTGCCATTCTCGAACAAAATCTTGCCCGCCCGGAATTTTCTATTGACGAGTTTGCGCAGCTTATGAAGTTGGGACGAACCGTCTTTTATCGGAAATTACGCGGCGTAACAGGATATTCGCCTAATGAATATTTGCGTGTGGTGCGAATGAAGAAAGCGGCGGAGTTGTTGCTGTCAGAAGATAATCTGACGGTTGCGGAAGTCTCTTACAAGGTAGGCATCAGTGATCCTTTTTATTTCAGCAAATGCTTTAAAGCACAGTTTGGGGTAGCACCATCGGTTTATCAGCGTGGTGTGAATAATGAGATTGAGAGTTGATTGGCAAAATCCCCTTGTGTCTCTCAAAACATTGATACAAGGGGATTTTGTTGCAGATAATCAGATTTTGATTTTATTTGGCGAATTGATATCCTCTAAAAGTACCTTTCATCTTTATGAGGTCCGGTCCGAAATAGAATCCCGGTTGTGTTGGCTGGTTATAGCCTACATTTTGGGTAGCGATACTGATTCTGTATATCGGTTCTTCAAGGAAGGTGTGGAATCTGTATTCGGTCGGGATAGTTGATACGTAGAGTCGGAGAGAAGCGTTGTCCTCGGAGCGTACGAGTACTTCTTCCCGCCAGTCGCCTATAATGTCACCTTGTAGACAAGGATTCGATTTCGTTCCATTGTTGAAAAGAGTTCCTGTGAATTTGACAAGCGGAACAAACTTTTTATTTTCCCAGTCGTATTTGATAATCATGTTTCTATCCAGTAGTTCGCGCAATAGATCTCCATCCCACCAGACAGCCATATTGGTCGGCATTTTTCTCATTTTAGGGGCTATGGTTTCTCCTTTTACGTTTCGAATTCCTTGTGAATCTCCTGACCACATTTCCACACCCGGATGAGTCGGGTCAATGTCGGCGGCCATACAACGTCCTACATCCGTATTGCTTTTTAGCTGCAACAACACTTCTCCCGTTGCAGCATCTCTATAAGTGGAGCCGTCACGTTTGTTTTCGTGGCAGTCCCACACTTGCAGACCTTTTCGTGAAGGGTCAAAATGTGTCAGGTGGATGGCGTCTCCATGTCCCATTCGGGTAGAGTAAAGTCCTTTGCCGTTGTGATCGATAGCACAGGAACCGTAAATGATTTCGTCGCATCCATCATCATCCACATCGCCTACACGCAGATTGTGGTTTCCTTGTCCGGCGTACTGCTCGCATCCGGGATGGTTGCTGTCGAATACCCAACGGTTCTTCAGTTCTTTTCCGTTCCAGTCGAAGGCAGCCAGAACAGTACGCGTGTAGTAGCCTCGACACATAACGACACTTGGGTGTACTCCGTCAAGGTAGGCTACACAAGCCAGGAAGCGATCGCTTCGGTTACCTTTTGCGTCTCCCCAGTCGGCAACGTTGCCGCGGGCAGGGATATAGTCAATGGTATGTAAGGCTTCACCGGTGTCTCCTGAAAAAACAGTCAGATATTCTTTGCCTTTCAGAATACGTCCTTGCTTCATCATTTGATTCCTGCTTGGGTCAAAGGTACCGGCTTCTCGATAGTCTGCATCGGCATTTCCAATTACTTTTCCTTTTCCGTCCACTGTTCCGTCGGCAGTCCGCATCACTACTTCCGCTTTGTCGTCGCCATCCAGATCGTATACCATGAATTGAGTATAATGAGCTCCTGCACGTATATTTTTACCCAGGTTGATACGCCATAGTTGTTCTCCGTTTATTCGGTAACAGTCGATGTATACTTCGCCTGTATAGCCTTCGTGTGCATTGTCGTGTGAATTGCTGGGATCCCATTTGAGGATAATTTCGTGTTCACCGTCACCGTCTACGTCACCGATGGAAGCATCATTGGGACTGTACGTGTAGGTATCACCTGCTGGAGTTACTCCGTCTGCCGGTTTTTGCAAGGGAATTTCCAGATAGCCGAGAGGCGCGTTTCCCGGGAGTGTGTATGTACCGTCAATGTGATGCGTCTCCTTTCCTTTTAGAACAGGACGCACTTCGTAAACAGCCGTTTTCTGACTGTTGTTCTTATCACGGAACAGGGTGCTGACTGTGATGGGAGTGTCTGTCAGTTTCTTTCCGTCTCTGTACACATTGAAACCGGTCTGTATCGGATCGGAAGAAAGATATCTCCACGAAACGATTACTTCTGAAGGGTTTTCGCGAATGGCAACTACGCCGCGGTTTAGTTTCTCCCGTTGTAACTTTGAGTAGTTATAACCAGGTTGTGCTGTCATTGTTGCAATAGGCAGTAACATGAATATGCACGATAGATAAATTGCAATTCTTCTCATATTTATTTTATCGGTTTGGACCTTATTATATTTATTCACTCGCAAAATTACTCCTTTTTAAAATGTATGAAATGGAGAAATGTACAAAGAGTATATATAATTGTGCACCCTTTAAAATTAATCTTTCAGTTGATGTAAAATTCGATGTATGTATGAAAGTTTTTTGCTTCTCGGCGTTACTGTTATTTGCTGGGGAGTGTATTTCTACTCTGGAAATAGGATTATCACACGGAAAGTTTTAGCACATTATCAAAATGATTCATTGAAATTAGCGGCAGCAACATTCTTGTTGGATAATATAGGTGACAAATTTGCTTATTGTAAAGAGGATATTGAACGTTATGACACGATTTTTGCACTTTATGATGAATTAAATAAAAAAGGAGAAAATTCATCAGAACCAGAACTGGCAAAAAAATGTTGGCATACCTTAATTCAAACTTATGGGAGAATGAAACCTTCACTATTTGAACGTGAATATGATAGGAAAACTTTATCTGCATCTTTTTTAATAGATAATATTGATGTGGCTTTTGAAGCATGGCAAACAGCCCCTAATTTTATCACGCGTGATTTTAATCTATTCTGCAGATACGTGTTGCCTTATCGGGTTGGCAATGAGCCAATAGAGCCGGAGCGAAGAAAACAATTCGAGGAATTGCGTTCTCTAAGAGATTCTATGTTTGACGAAAGTCGGATTATAAAAGATTTATATCACGAATTTGTCAAAGTACGTAAATACCAAAATAGTAAGCAAATGTGGAATTATGCGATATCTTTAACTAAATCTCAATTAGAAAAAACTCGTAGAGGATCATGTCGTCATTTTTGTGAGTATTATGTGGCAGCTTTACGTGCTTGTGGCATTCCTGCAACAATAGATTATGTTAATTGTTGGGGGAACAGAGCTGGTGGACATGAATGGGTGGCAGTTCTAAAGGATAGTGGAACATTTCTTGCTTTTGACGCATTAGATCGAAAGAAAATGAAATTGGCTTATAAACCAGCAAAAATTTATCGGCAAACTTTTGAAACACAGGCTATTGATAAGGATGCGAGAAAATATGTTCCTGACTATATGCTAAATCCAAATCGTATGGATGTCTCACATCTTTATTTTAATACCTATGATGTGGAGATAAAGGGCAGTGATATGAAACAATATAATAACTGTCCTTATGGGGTTATTTGTGTGTTTGATAATAAGAAATGGGTACCTGTTGATTTTGGTAAGGTGACTGATGGGGTATTTCATTTTCAAAATATGATAGGCGATGTATGTTATATGGCTGGTTTTTATGTTAATGGAACTTTTATTTCGGCTACAGAGCCGTTTGTTCTAACCAAAAGTGGTGAAGTAAAATTGATTCAATGTTACACAAAAAATCATGTAGATATGCGGTTGGTTCGTAAATACCCGAAATTCACACGCATTTCTTCTTTTAGGAAAGGACTATTGGGCTCTAAAATAGAAGTATCAGATGATAGAGAATTCTCTTCAGGCAGGACTTTAATAACAATTGATGAATTAGGGAATGAAGATTTTTTTGATTCAACCGTAACAGTGAATAGACCATACAGGTATGTGCGATTAGTTTTTGATGAACAGAAAGAAGGTAATTTGGCTGAAATAGAATTTTATGGGAAGAAGAGAGGGACAAATGTTGAAGTTCTATTGACAGGTGGATTTAGCGGAGAACCAATAAAGCAAACTAAAACAAATTGGACGATGGCTTTGGATCGGAGTTTCGATACTTATTTTAAGAAGAATAAAGGAGAAAAAGGTAATATTTGTTTAGATTTAGGAAAGGATAATTCATATGAGATAACGCGCGTAAGATATGTTCCTCAAACAGATTCTAACTTTATAGTTCCGGGAAATCAATATCGTTTAGAATATTGGGACAATTCTTCTTGGAGATTTTTGGGAGAACAGATTGCTACCGATTTCAGTTTAAATTTTTCAAATGTACCTGCTGACCGATTATATATTTTACATAATCTAACCAATGGTGTAGAGGAGAGAATTTTTACTTATGAAGATGCTAAACAAGTGTGGTGGTAAGCTTTATCTGTTATTAAAAATGAATGTTTCTTGCGAATTTATTACCGATTTTATTAAATCATTACGTTTAGAATGATCTTTCTTTAAAAAAACATATTTAAATGCGTATACATTGGCTGTGTATACGCATTTCATTTTCATTCAATATTTTGTGCAATAGTTTTCTTTTCGTATCTTTGTTCTATTCAAAAACTTTAAGCCATGGCAGATAAATTGCTAAAAGACAAATATATTAATCCATACACCGATTTTGGTTTCAAGGTGCTTTTCGGTACGGAGATGAACAAGGAGTTGCTTCTTAGCTTTGTAAATAGTCTCTTTAAGGGTAAGGAAATCATTCGTGATCTGACTTATCTCAATACGGAGCATTTGGGCAATTCCGAGGTTGACAGGCGCGCAGTTTTCGATGTATATTGTGAGAATGAACAAGGTGAGAAAATCCTTATTGAGATGCAGCGCGGAGAACAACAGTTCTTCAAGGACAGAAGTTTGTACTATTCTACATTCCCTATCCGGGAACAGGGTGAGAAGGGCGAATGGGATTACCATTTGAAAGCGGTTTATGTGATCGGTGTCCTGAACTTCACCTTTGACCACAAAGATGAGGGCTATTTTCATCATGAGGTTCAGTTGATGGATATTCATACGAAGGAAGTTTTCTATGAGAAACTTACTTTTATCTATTTAGAGATGCCTAAATTCAATAAGAGGGAGGAAGAACTTGATGGCATGTTTGAGAAATGGCTTTTTGTATTACGTAACCTTTCCCGTCTGATGGAACGTCCCAAAGCATTACAGGAAAGGATATTTACCAAGTTGTTCGATGCTGCTGAAATCGCTAAATTTACTAAAGAGCAATATGAGGCTTATGAGGACAGCTTGAAGGTTTACCGGGATTGGCAGAGTACCATTGCCACTGCTGAACACAAAGGTGAGGAAAAGGGAATGGAGAAAGGCCTAAAGCAGGGGCGTGCTGAAGGTCGTGCTGAAGAAAGGATAGAGAATGCTCGTAATTTTAAAAAATTAGGCGTAGCAACTGATATCATCTCGCAAGCCACCGGGTTGTCTGCCGAGGAAATAGGCTCTCTTTAACTATAGTCATATTTAATGCGTGTGTTATGCTGAATTTTGTTCAGTATAGCACACGTTTTTATTTATCAGATCAAAATTTTACTCAATAATAGGAACTTTCATACCAACAGTACTATTGAACCGCATATACATTGGCTGTGTATACGCATTTGGATACAGTTGAAATTTGTATTTCAATTTATAAATGTCGTCCTTTGTAACAACAAGAGCAATAAACTTTTAATAGATGAAATATTCGTATGGTCGATTGGGACGGTAACGCTAATCCGTCCGCGCCGCTTCGGCAAGTCCTTGTTTCTCGCCATGCTTGAGACATACTATAGCATCGACTATGCCGACTGCTTCGACGAGCTTTTCGGCAGCCTGTACCTCGGTCAACACCCCACCGGACGGCAGAATAAATATATGGTGCTCCGCTTCAACTTTTCCGAAATCAAGGCCAGACCTGAAGACTTGGAACAGAGTTTCAGTGAATATTGCTGCATGATGATGAAGGACTTCATCCTGAAATATGAACACTTGCTGGGGCATAGAATTTGGGAGGTGGTCAGACGTGACGAGACAGACCCCGGACAGATGCTATCAGGGTGACACGGTGTTGCGCATCCCCAACCTGACGGTGCGCGAGCAGCTGTATACCTACCTGACGGAAGCCTACCAACAGGCAGACCTGTTTGAAATAGACTTCTCCGTATTGTCCTCACTGGTGAAGGGAATGGCCTACCGTGGCGAGTGGGAGCCGGTTTTCCGCTTTTTTGCTCAGGAGCTGGAACGGCAAAGTGCCATCCGTGAATTTATCGACGGCGAGGCGCACGTCAAGGGATTTCTGTTGGCTTACTTAGGATTGACGCAGGGCTACATCCTTCTTTCCGAGTACGAATCTTCCAAAGGTTATGCGGACTTCTACATGATGCCCGATCTGGTACGCCAGCCAGACATAGTCTACAGCTATATCGTGGAGGTGAAGTATGTCCGCCGTGACACCTCCGATGCCGACATCGCCTTGCTGAAACGTGATGCGGCAGAACAGTTGCGTCGCTATGCCGACGATGGTAAGGTGGCTCGCACGAAAGGGAATACCCAGCTTGGATTGATTACGCTGGTGTTCAAGGGATGGGAATTGGTGGCACTAGAGAAGCTGGCGTCCAGAGCGGATTGCGAAAATGAATCAGAAGCCTAAATGTAGTGTCTGATTTTTTTTAAAATATTTATGTTTGAACATTTGGATGGGCATCTGCAGATGCTTCTTATTCTAAGGAGAATATGACGCATGTGTAACCTTCAGATCTTCGCTTGCCTGTTAATCTTTATTTGTGCTAAAAGTTTCACTGGTTTCATCGTCGTGAAACTTTATTTCCATCACGATGAAACTTTATTTTCATTGCGATGAAACTTTTTTCCCATTCATATGGAACTTTTTTTCATTGTTATGAAGCTTTTATTCAATTCCTATGAAATATTTTCGAAGTACCTTTCCCGTCACAATTTGTGGCTTACCAATCATAATCTTCAATGTATTCGTCGAAGTTAATCTTTGTCTTGATGCCGTGTTCCAGGAAAACGTTTGCGATTTGTTTCTGTTCTGATGGATGAAGTCGACGTTGTTTGTTGCGAATACGGTAGTACATGCTTTTCCCCATTAAAGATTTAAGGCTGTTTTGTATGGCCATAGCTTTTTTGTGCGGAACGTCGTCTAATATATGGCTGATGCCAAGTGCAAAGGTCGTGAGAGTGTATGCACTGAAATAGGAACATTCCTTCTCATTCCCCGCTACATGGTTGATGTTGATCGTTTCGTAGTGAGGAACACTTTGGGGCACAATCATCGCAGCCTGAAAACGGAGGCATTTGTTGCGGCGCGGGCATTTGGTGTGGTTGCAAAACAGATACATTTTAGGTATATCATCGTATGTAAGTGGCTTATTCATTGTTTTTATCATATTCAACTTTTATATCAGACGAATTTGATACAAATATAAGGATTTATCTTGAAATACAGAATTTGCTCCACTTGTTCTTATTTTTTTAGATGACAACCTTTTTAGAATAAAGACATTCCACCTGCAAACTCCTTATTTATCGAAGAAACAGAGAAAAGTGAAGGAGATGGAAGAATTGAC
>ERZ777306.4335-NODE-4335-length-13117-cov-4.818328_pt1 | contig 13117 bp, 14 predicted proteins | sample MGYA00374966_ERZ777306 | MGnify/ENA primary metagenome ERZ777306 (study PRJEB29329, sample SAMN06343882) | mouse gut metagenome | isolation source: Mouse cecum | place: Austria: Vienna | collected 2014-11-15 ...
GCCACCCCTGCGACGAGGTCGATATGCTGGAAATCATGCACCAGTTTCCGGAGGAGGTTTGTGCCACCTACGCCTGGCTGTATGGCAAGCTGACCGTCAAGTAAATCGCAGTTAAACAAAGAATGAAACGCCCCTTTCTGGTTCATCTGGAGAGGGGCGTTTACTTGGAAAATTTTAGAAATTGATTGACAAGAAAGGAGAAAAATGCTATACTAAATTTAGCTTAATGATAAAACTTGTCATGTCTAGTACGGATATGTGATGTGGGAGTCGCATATCTTTTTTTATGCAAAAAAACAGGACAGGTGGGAGTCTGTCCTGAACTAATCGAATTAGTTTTTGTTTTCTTGCGCTCGATATGTATTCAACTCTTCTTCCAATTCTTCAATCTTCTGAAGTAGAATCCATATTAGCATAAAACTTGTCATATGCAAGTACCTCCTTTCTCCAAGATTTCCTTTTCAGAAAGGATATTCCTATTTTACCACATTTCTTTTTGTTTTACAATTATTTCCATTTATTTTCTTGAAGATTTTTTCTTTTTCGCCCTTATCTCCTCCTATTCGTAATCATTGCAAAGTGTTGTCAAAAATGTTATACTTCTAGTAATATCGTTTGGCATGCCATTCGGAACAAGCCAATGATAGTAACAACTTGGAAGAAAAGAGGCGAATTCTGTGGGTCAAAAAGTAAATCCCCATCGTATGCGAGTTGGTGTGATACGGGATTGGGACTCTCGCTGGTATCCGGAAGAAGAACCCCGTATTCCATCCCCTACTGTATCTGGTTCCATGGTTGGAGTGATAAGACCTTGGGAAGTTCCCAAACGGACAATTTGGTCCAAGTTTTTGGGACCGTGGTATTGGCTTAAAATCGCTATTTTTGCGATTACCCATCCCTCTTCTTGAGAAAATCCGAATGGCAAACGTAGGCGTCTGGAAACTTCTAGGCGCCTACTCTTATTCTTTTTCATTCCCATTTCTTTGAAATGTTAAGTTTGCGTGTCAATCTTCCAATAAGAAATGGTAGAAATACGTGCAAAAAAATTTTATCATTATCCTAGATATGGTCCATATCAAATTTGATAGAAAGGAAACTGTAATCATGAAATTTAATGAAAAACTAATAAAGTTGCGAAAAGCCTCTGGCCTGTCGCAAGAAGAACTTGGAGACAAACTTGATGTAGCAAGACAAACGGTTTCAAAGTGGGAACTTGGCGAAACAACACCGGAAATGGATAAGTTAGTAGAACTATCCAATTTGTTTCATGTTAGTATGGATGAAATGGCAAAGGAAACAGAAACGCCGGAGGTAATTGCTAGAGAACTCGACCATCAGAAAATCAATTCTGTTTATACAGATGTTGGAAAAGCAAAAAAGGTTATCAAACATTATCTAATCATCTTTGGAATAATCGCCATTATCATTGGGATTATTTTAATCAATTTCTTTATTCGAACTGCTTTTCATTTATGGTAATAGCCCCTTTTCATTTTTCTAACTTCTATGATATAATCTTTCATATCAGTAATCGTTTATATTGTGAGGTAAGTTATGAAAAATTTGTTAATTCAAAATGGACTTGTCCTAATTTTTTCGGAAGATTATGTAGAGATGTCTTTTCAAAAAAAAGACATCTTGGTTTCCGAGGGAAAAATTGTACAAGTGCAAGATAAAATAGAAGCAGATTTCGAGAATTGCACGGTTTTAGATGCTTCTGGAAAGTGTGTCATGCCAGGGCTTATTAACACCCATACCCATCTTCCCATGTGCATTTTCCGTGAGACTTTTGAAGGTTGCAATCTCTATGACTGGCTCAATGATAAAATCTGGCCATTAGAGGCTAAATTAACCGAAGAGCAAGTGTATGACGCAACCCTTCTTTCCTATATCGAGCAAATTCGCACTGGTACTACTTGTACCAATGACCACTATTTCTTTTCAGATGCTGTTCGCAAAGCAACCATAGATAGCAAAATGCGTGCCGTTTTAACACGTGTTTTGATGGACTCGGACGGAGAAGAAGCAAGCAAACAGCGCGTGCAGGAATTCCGCAAGTTTTATGAAACAAGAGATCCCCAAAACTCACGCATTACTTATTCGGTTTCTCCTCATTCGCTCTATACTTGTTCTCCTGCTTGTTTAGAACAGGCTGCTGAACTTGCAAAAGAATATGATTTACCAGTTCATATTCACTTTTTGGAGAGCGAAAAAGAGGCAGAAGATATTCGCAAATTGCACCAAGACTCCCCTGCCAAGGTACTAGCAAAACATTTTGCAGATAATCGCCTGATTTTAGCACATTGTGTTCATTTTGGATCAGAAGAAATCCAAATTTTGAAAACCTTAACTTGTGGCATTGCTCATAATCCAGTTTCCAATTTACGACTTGGTTGCGGGATTGCTGATACCACTTCATATTTGCAAAATCATTTACTCGTTGCACTTGGAACGGATGGGCAAGGAAGTGGTAGCAATTTAGATTTATTTGACGCAATGCGTATGGCTTGTTTAATCCAAGGTGGTATTCATACCGAAAATGAAAAACGTTTGACTGCTAAAGATGCAATTCGTATGGCTACCATTAACGGTGCTAAGACTCTTGGCTTAGATAAGGAAATTGGTAGTATTGAAATGGGAAAACAAGCTGACCTTATTTTGGTGGATATTTCTTCTAATCTGGGGACCATTAAATCTATGCCAAACCACAATCTCATTTCCGATTTGGTGTATAACAAATCTGGTTTGGATGTTGATACAACGATTGTCGCTGGAGAAATCTTAATGCAAAACAAACAAATTCCACATCTTGACGTTAATCAAGTGATTGCAAAAGTACAAAAAAATCTTTTGGAAAAAGATTGAGAATTCTAGTTTTTCGTGGTATGATTTTGGTAACGAGCACAAAGGAGAAGGAGAATTTGAATTATGTTTTCAAGTACAGTTGATTTTTATAGTCCAACCAACTTAAAATCATATAACTTAGATCGTGTTATGAAATATCAATTAGATATTTTGGAAAGGTTAGACCCTTTTACCCGAACCCATAGTGAAAATGTAGCAAATTTGGTTTGCCGAATTTGTGAATATTTGAATTGTTCAAAAAATTTCATTATTTTTGCTACAATTTCTGGTTATTTACATGATGTTGGGAAAATCTTTATTCCACCAGAACTTCTTAGCAAACCAGACCGTTTAACACCAGAAGAATTTGAAATTATGAAAACACATACCACACTTGGTTATGATATGTGTTATAAAGACTTAAAACTCCGTCCTTATGCGGAAGGTGCTCTCAATCACCATGAGGCTTTGAATGGAACTGGCTATCCAAATGGAAAGACCAAAAAGGACATTCCTTATGTTGCACAAATTATCCGTGTGGCTGATGAGTATGACGCGATTGTAACCAAGCGTCAATATAAAACACATATCAATATTTCCGAAACCTTGAAACAGTTAATCAAAGACGCAAGACCAGAAGAACACTTACGTTCGATTGCTTTAGATATGCTTGCTGGTCATTCCAAGAGCGGAAAGATTAACCCAAAGGTATTGAAAACACTGTTCAAAGTGGTAATTGACGATACCCTTTATGAAATTAGTGGTGTTTCGGAATATGTAGCTTATCTAAAAGAAGAAATTAAACGTCTTAATCTGATTGCTTCGTATGAAGAAAAAATGAATAATAGCAAAAAGCAGAAGCAAAAAGATTACTATCTCGAAGGTATTAACATGCTATTAAAGCATGATGAAACCTTAGAAAATTACAAACAAATTTTATCCGAATACCAAGAAGCATTGGATTTACGTGAGGATATGATTGCCAAACTCAATCAAGAAATTAAAATTATTAAAGCATTACGTATCTGAAAGAAAAAATACCAAGGATTTCTCCTTGGTATTTTTCTTATGATATGCTAATTTTTCCGTCCCCTACTTTTTGCATTTGCTTTTTTCCTTCATCTCCGCCTACTGCCCATCCAATATATTCGTCGATTTGTTCTACTTCTTTTATTGCTGGGTAATTTAGGAGCAATTCTTGGTATCTTCTATCGTCTTGATATCTTTTGATATAACGATTTACTTGTTCGATTGGATTATCTTTTTTATTTTTTCCTACCTTTAATTCAAAAAGAATAATTTTTCCTTTTCCATCATGTGCTACCACATCTGGTCTACCTCCTCCGCTTACTTGCTTTTCTTGTAGAATTATCTCTGAACCAATAAAATACAGATTTTCAACACCTACTATCTCCTTGAATTGTGCATTATGGATAATTTCATTGATAAAGTATGCTTGAAATCTAGACTCGTCTTTTATTTTTCCATTCTTAAATCCCAAGTCTTCCCATTCGACTTTATCCCCTTTTACTTTTGCTGCTATTTTTTCGATACACTCTTGTAGTTTTTGTTTTGTGATTGCTTCTCCCTTTTTTACTCTCTTAAAACTCCTAATTTCAATTCCATTCATCGGTCTTTCTGGATGGGTGGAAACAATCGTACAACCTTTGGTAGTTGGACGAATATGGAAAAACTGATTAAACTTGGTTATTACTTCTTGATTTTCTTTCTTCTTACTATATTCACTCCAGAACTCTTTTGCAATTTTCGCATTTTTGATTACATCTTTAATCATATATCCTGCTCCTTTTTTTCTTATTTTATCATGTTCATTTTTTTATTTCAATTGCTCATCACAGTCAAATTTTTTCATTTGGCCTTTTTCAAAAGTTTTGCCGTTTTTACTGGACATTTTACCCACTTTTATGATATATTAACTTATAGATTAACTTTTCCAATTTTATCGTTATCGGAACACTGTACAGAAAAGAAAAAAAGCAACAATTCTGTTGCTTTTTTTCAGATTGTTGACAAACCTTAAACAATGGAATAATTATTACGGAACGTTGGGATACAAACAAAATGTATATTGACAACTTTTTTTGATAATGATAAACTTCTAGTATATTAAATTTTAGAAAGGGGTTGGAAAAAATGACAAAAAAATCAAGCAAAAAAATACTAGTAATACTTTTAATGCTAATAATTTTTATTGGAGTATTTGCACCAATAAAAGCACAAGCGAGTGTTACAGAAGAAGATCCTCTACCAGATGAGACTTTAACAAAGGGCTATATATCTTGCGTAGAGGATTTTACTGCTATTAGAACTTTAGGTTCTGTTAAAGACTCATATTTTATTTTGACGGAAGACATTACTATAAGTGAAAATTGGAATCCAATTAGCGATTTTAAGGGAACATTTGACGGATGTGGACATACAATAACGTTCAATATTAGCCATACTACTGGTGCTATTCCACAAACTCCATACTTAGGATTATTTGCTTCTTGTACAGATGCGACTATTAAAAATTTATATGTACAAGGGAATATCGAGTTAAATACTCAAGGCTCTTATTTTAATCCAAATGTATATGCTGGCGGTATTGTAGCAAGTTCAACAAATTCTACCCTAACAAATGTGCATTTCTCGGGTAATATAAACATACTTACTAGTAATGATAACAGTTCATGGGTAGGGGGACTAGTAGGACAGGCTTCTAATACTCAAATTGCATTAAGTTCCTGTAATGCAACTATAATGACAAAAGCAAATTCTTATGTTGGAAGTACAAAAGTTGGTGGATTATGTGGAGAATTTAGCGGAAAAATAGAAAATTGCTATAACGCAGGAAATATTCAAGCCATGGTAGCAACAGATAGTCCATATGCTGGTGGAATTGTAGGAAACAATAAAGGAATTATAACCAAAACATATTGCTCTGGAAAAGTTAAGGCAGAGGGACCTGATATAAATATGTCAAAGGTATATGCTGGTGGAATCGTCGCTTTTGGAGAAAAAGGAAGTTCAGTAACGAATTGTGCTGTTATGTCTCCAGAAATTAATATTACAACAGGATGGATAAATTCGGGAGATAAGTATATTATATCTAATGGAGGAAACAAGAGCAATAATGTTGCTATAAATGATATTAGCGGTTCGCCGACAAATGACGCTAATACACGATTGAGTTTAGATATGCTAATCAGTTCTTTGCCATCGTTTGGTTTCGATTTTACCAATACTTGGACCACAAGAGTTGATACCAATGGTGGATTGCCTTATTTGAGCAGAAATAGTTATATAAAAAGTGCTGAAGATGTAATAGTGCCTTTAGGCTTCTCTATGTTAATAGATAGACATCTGATTAGTACAGAAAATTTAATTCAAACAGATGATGGATTTACACTATGCACAAAACCAATTAACCAAATTTTTTCTGAAATGGGAGTTAAGCAAGAAATAAAAGACAACAAAGGAGGAAGTTTAGATCTAGAACTTTTAGATGATTGGTATTTATTTAATATAGACTCGAATTACAGCATATTGAAGATGAGACCGTATACTGGTTCTGATGGAAAGGGACTTGGAACCGCGATTCCTTTTATGGATTTTGATATAAATATAATATGCAACTATCACAACGACTTGCAAGTAGGAATAACTAATTCGCCTCATGAAACAGACTTGTATAATGATCTGAAACGCCTTACCCAAGGATTGGTTCAGCCAGATTATAGTTATTGTGTTCCAATCGCAAAGTACTTTGCGGATACATCAAAGAAAGGAAGTCATGTTATTGCAGAAGAATATATAAAAATTATTTTAGCACAAGATTGCTCTGAAGAGGGATATATCGTGTTGCCTCCTGATCTTAGTCAAGAACAATGTTTTTTTCTAACAAAACTGCCTGATGGAATGTATGATAACCTTGAGTCAAGAATTAAAGTGAATAAATATAATTTAAGCAATTTGGAGAAACGTGCAATAATGGTATGCCGTACGGGAAACAAGTCAATAAATAATTATGCAGCCGAAAACTATTGGCATGCTACAGCTACAGAGATACTAGGAATATTCCTTCAAGGTCCAGAGGAGATAGAAAGTGTGACGCTACAAGGCTTAGAAGTGAATAGAGATATGGCACATGGCTTGTACCAGTCAGCCATTAAATCGGATGCAGGTGTGGGTGAAGAGAGATTCGGTAAAGACTGGTTCCTTTTCGATGACGTGGCGGATAAATACAAAGCAAATTTAGGTGATGTGTAAATTTTAGGCTATAAAAAGTTCACCGAAAGAGATTGAAAATTCATCCACAGGAGTTGTAATGAGAAGTAACAAGAATGTTATGATTTTGATTATATTCTCCCTATTTTACATTATTCTATTTTTATTTATTATAATGTTTACCTTTGTTAAAAATGAAGAACCTAATGAATTATATAAAAAGATGAAGGACTTAGTAGATAAAGAATGTTTAATTGGATTGGATAGAGGAGATGTTATAGACCTGTTAAATGAACCTATGAAGAGAGCCGACTCAAGATGGTTGTTTTCGGCGGGGCAAATAAACAAAAAATCTTTTTTAGGACAAGTCATTGACTACGAATATTATATTTTGGTGGTTTACTTTAATGAAGAAAATGAAGTAGAAAAGGCTTGTATATATGAGGGAAACTAAAGATATATGAAAGATAGCAAATAAATGCTATCTTTCATTGTTGTATAAGAACAAAACATCTAGCATAAGGATTGGTAAAACTATTGGAATAAGATTATGTATAACATATGTTGAAATTTGTCGAAAAAGCGAAATAAAGTTTGGATAGTTCGACACAATATATTGTATTATCCAACAAAACGTAATATAAAAAAGGGTAGGAGGTTTTTGAAATAGGCAGTAAAATCTAAATTTCTGCGCGTGTGAGAAAATCTTATTAAACCCCATAACAGTATACTCAGCTTACCTATATTATTTGATTGTATAACCTGTTGGTATCTCAAAATCACTATCTACCATTAGTGCTGAGGCAACTAACGAGAATTTGTTGAAATACAATAAATAGTAAAACAATCTGAAAAAAAGCAACAATTCTGTTGCTTTTTTTCTTAAATTCCAAAACTTACGCCCAAGGCATTGTTAATTTTCGCAATCACTTCTTGGTCATCAATATGACCGATTTTCTCTTTTAACCTGCTCTTATCAATCGTTCGTATCTGTTCTGCCAATACAATCGAATTCGATTTTAGTCCATTGTCTTTTGAACCAATTTCAATATGCGTTGGTAACTTCGATTTTCCAGTCTGCGAGGTAATGGCTGCTGCAATTACCGTTGGACTGTGTTTGTTTCCCATATCATTTTGAATAATGAGGACTGGCCTAACGCCTCCTTGCTCTGAACCAACAACTGGACTTAAATCTGCATAAAACATATCGCCTCTTTTAACTACCATTTTCTTCACTCCTAATATTTTTGCTTTTCCTCTATGGGATGGTTCGTAGTGCTTACGAGAGAGTTTCGAGGTAGGACGTATCTTTTTTGTTTTTCTCTCTTTTGTTTTCCGAATTTATTTTTCTTCCGTCTTTATTTCGATCTCTTTATATAATATGTAAACACGATTTTTTTGGTTCTTGTCTTCAATCACGAGTTTTTGCGGTTTTCCCGTTTCCTTGCTTACATATAACTTTTTCTTCATCTGATAAGGACTATCTTCCTTTTGAATTTGAAAAACAATCGCATTTTCTTCTTCCAGTTTCTCTTTGTTTGGACTTTCTTGGTAATCTGCTAAAAAATCGTCTAACCATAAATCATTTTTTAGCATTTCATCATATTTTTCATAAATCTTGCTTAAATTGAAGGTGGTATTGCGAACTTCTAACTGTTCTCCTCTACGAATAATTTGAAAGCCTTTTAGATTTTCTGGTTGCAATATCTCTTGGGTTACAACTTCTTTCTCGCCTTGTTTTTCATATTCTTGTTTACATGTGTATGTATTTGTATTTTTATTGCTTTGTATGGTTACTTCAATGGTTGCTTGATACTTGCTCATCTTCCATAGATTGGATTCCATTTCTTGAAATCCGTGTTTACTGATAGTATGGCCACTTTTTCCCATTTTATTAACAACCATGTTAAAAACTAGAAAAAAAACACAAAAAAGTAGTACAATCCCGTAGGATTATCCACATTTTCTTCTTGTTTGGTGTATAACACTTTTTCGCCATGCTTCTCTCCTCCTTTTTTTCATCAAAAAAGAATAGAGTATTCCTCTATTCTTTGTATGTATATATTCTCGGAGGGTTTTCCCTATTCCCTAATTTGCTTAAAATATTCTTTCAGGCAAACTTCTACTTCTTGTCTTGTATTTAACGAATTGATGGTATTTCTTAGCCCCGTAGCGTCTTTTTGGTTTTTAACATAACTGCTAATGTGTTTTCGCATTTCTTTGATAGCTGTATTCTCGCCCTTTTGTGCAACTGCCAAGTCAATATGCTTTAAGATAACCGCTAATATTTCCTGTGCTGTTATAGCAAATTCTTTGCCTTGTAAGTAAGCACGAATTTCTGCAAAAATCCATGGTTTTCCAAGGGCTGCTCTTCCAATCATAACCGCATCTACGCCAGTTTCTTCTAACATTTTTTTGGCACTTGGTCCATCGGTAACATCTCCATTTCCGATAACTGGAATGGATACCGCTTCTTTTACTTTTCGTATCTCGTCCCAATCCGCGGTTCCGGTATAAAACTCTTCACGTGTTCTACCATGTATTGTAATTGCCTTCACGCCGCACGTCTTCGAGTCGTCTAGCAAGTTCTACTGCCACTTTGTGTTCATTGTCCCAGCCCAAACGCATTTTAACCGTTACTGGCTTATCTGTGCTTTTGACTGCCGCTTCTGCTACCTTTTGAGCTAATGCCAAATTTTGCAATAGCCTACTGCCATCACCATTTTTTACAACTTTTGGTGCTGGACAACCAAAGTTTAGGTCAATGATATCTGCTTTTTCTTCTACATAGTGTGTTGCATAGGAAATTGCTTCTGGCTCGCTTCCAAATATTTGAATGGCAATCGGTCTTTTTTCTCCCGTCGTTTCAAGTAATAAATTGGTTTTTTCGTCATGGTACATCAGCCCTTTGGCACTTACCATTTCGGTTACCACAAGTCCTGGCTCATATTCTTCACACACCAAACGAAAGGCATGGTCTGTAATTCCTGCCATTGGTGCTAATAACAAACGACTTTTTAAGTTACAATCTCCAATCTTCCATTCTGCTTCCATTTTTCTACTCCATAAAGATTGCTTTTTTTCTTCTTCCACTAACACTTAACAAAATTCCAATTAAGATTAAGTTGGTAACGAGCGAACTCCCACCATAACTAACAAATGGTAGTGGTACTCCTGTAATTGGTAATAGCCCCATCGTCATTCCAATATTCTCCATCATGTGAAAGATGAAAATACCAGCAATTCCGGCTGCAATATATGAGCCCAAATCGTCCTTGGCGGTTTTGGCAATATAGATGGCTTTCGTAATGAGAAGAATATATAACGCAATCACGCTGGCGCCAACGACAAATCCTAATTCCTCTCCAATCACGGAAAAAATAAAGTCTGTGGTTTTTGGATATAAAAAGCCAAGTTGTGTCTGATTTCCTTTTCCAATTCCCATTCAAAACATTTCTCCTGCTCCTATGGCAAGCTTGGATTGTAGGATATTGTAGCCACTTCCTCTAGCATCAATTTCTGGATTTAAGAATACATCAATTCTTGTTTTTGCATGGTTTGGTAGAACAAAGAAATATAACAACGGTAATGCTATCACAACAAGTGCAAGAGCAATGAAAATATATCGCTTTTTAATTCCTGCGACAAATAAAATCGCAACAATCGCAAATAGGAAAGCCATTGCAGTTCCATAGTCTGGTTGTTTTACAATCAATAAAACTGGTACTGCCACTGCAAGTAAGGAAGCAAATAGTCTGGTTGGTCTGCTAATCTCGTCCCTTCCTTTGGTTTGAAGCCTTGCTACAAGGTAAGAATAGGCTAATACAACCGCTACTTTTGCAAATTCGGATGGTTGGAAAGAGATAGTCTTCTTAATCACAAACCAACTAGATGCTCCTGAGATTGGTTCAGTAAACAGAACAGCTATGAGTAGGATAATCGAAATTCCATATAGAATAGGAGAAATTTTAGCTAAAATCTCATAGTCTAAGAACATGGTAATCACAAGAAATGGTATGCTAATGGCAAGCCACATCACTTGTTTCTTGAACTCTTCATGTCCTGTACCAAGTGTTGCAGAATACAACGCAACTAACCCTATTACAACTAATAGGGCAACACAAATTAAAATACTCCATTCCATATTTTTTAAGGTTCTACTCTTCATATTCTTTCGCTTTTTATCTCCTTCCCATAGCAAGGATAGAGCAGATGTATCATCTGCTCTACTTTGTTTTATGCTTTTTTGGTTGCTTCTTTTTCTGCTACGTTTTCTTCTTCTGGGCTCTCTTCTGCCTCTTCTTGGTTGTCTTCATCTGCGATTTCTTCTACTGTTTCTGGTATCTCTTCTTTTTCTGCTACGTCTTCTGGTTCTTCTTTCTTTGCTTCTTTCATTTCACTAGCAGCAATTCTAGATTCATTTTTGATACTAACAATCGGAATGTTTGCATATAAGATGGGAGCCCCTGTGGTTCCATCTGAATTCGGTTTATTCGTTAGTTTTACATCGATTTCTTTTTCGTCTATATCAATATATTTCTTGATGACATCGATGATTTCTTGTTTCATTAGTTCCATGAAATCTGCCGATACGTTTGCACGGTCTTGCATTAAGACAAGATGTAGTCTTTCTTTTGCTGCATCTTTGGTTTTCATGCTTGTTTTATCGGTGTCTTTCTTTTTCATTTTATTAAAAAAGTTCACTACTCCTTCAAACATTCGTAAAATTCCTCCCTATAGTATTATTTTTTTGAGAAAATATTTTTGATCTTTTGGAAGAAACCTTCACTTGACCCTGGTATAGTAATATCTACATTCTCTCCTAAAATTCTTCTCGCAATTTCAATATAAGCCTTGCCAGAAGGTGCTTTCTTATTGGATACTACAGGTTCTCCTTTATTGGTTTGAGTGATAATATATTCGTCATCTGGTACTACTCCGATTAAATCAATCGAAAGTAGATCTACGATATCTGTTACGTCCATCATTTCACCTTTTTTTACCATGTTTGGACGAATACGGTTAATCACTAATTCTGGATTTTTCAATTCAGATGCTTCTAATAGTCCGATAATACGGTCTGCATCACGGATTGCAGAAATTTCAGCTGTCGTTACAACAACTGCTCGGTCTGCTCCTGCGATTGCATTTTTGAAACCTTGTTCTATCCCTGCTGGGCAATCGATTAGTATATAGTCAAACTCTTCTTTTAGCTTATTTGTAAGTTCTTTCATTTGTTCTTCATTTACGGCACTCTTATCTCTTGTTTGTGCGGCTGGAAGTAAGAAAAGCTCATTAAAACGCTTGTCCTTAATTAGTGCTTGTTTTAATTTACATTTTTCTTCTACAACGTCTACGATGTCATACACAATTCTGTTTTCTAATCCCATTACAACATCAAGGTTTCTTAGTCCAATATCGGTATCCACTAATACAATTTTCTTTCCTTTTAGTGCTAATGCTGCTCCGAGGTTAGCTGTTGTAGTTGTTTTTCCAACTCCGCCTTTCCCTGATGTAACAACTATAACTTCTCCCATTTTCTCCTCCTTAACTTCTTACGCTTTTCAGATTTTGCCTCTTTTTTAATTTCCTTTATATCATATCTTGAATTTGAGGAAAAGTCAATGTATCTCGAAAAAATAGTTACAAAATTATTACAATTCTGTAACCTTTCTGACACAAAGGATACGGACCTTTTCAGCCCAGAGACTTATTTTTGTCTTTTTTTCCGAAAAAAGCCATGCAAAAAGGAGCAAATCTCCTTGTTTGCTCCTTAGTTCTTAAATTTCACAACAAATCTTGTGTACCATATATTTTGATAATTGGTTTCTTTTGTTCCATTTACTTCACGCGAAATGCTATTGGCTGGGATTTTAATTTTTAGTGGTCCTTCGGTTGGCATATTACGAACTTCTAATACAAATTCTCTTTTTCGATTATTACTTGCGCTTGTTTCATAGGCAGTTATACTTGCTTTGTCGTTAATATCAATTCCATTCATTAAAACACGAATTTTATTGGATGGTTCTTCATACACTGGTGT
>ERZ777306.4338-NODE-4338-length-13102-cov-5.332414_pt1 | contig 13102 bp, 14 predicted proteins | sample MGYA00374966_ERZ777306 | MGnify/ENA primary metagenome ERZ777306 (study PRJEB29329, sample SAMN06343882) | mouse gut metagenome | isolation source: Mouse cecum | place: Austria: Vienna | collected 2014-11-15 ...
TATCTAATCCTATATACTGATATTGATACCTTCCATCACTACGCTGACTCTCTCCCCCTTTTAATGTCCTGCCTTTATTATCTTTTCTTTTTTCATCTGACATATTCGTTAGCTCCTTTCACAAAAAGAACCTTAATATGATAAGAATAATACCATATTTAAGGCACATTTTCAATCTACTGACTTTATTTTTCAAATCCAGTCTTTACTCTCTATATATTTTTCAAACAATCTCCGCTTGATCAGTTTCTTATTGTTACCAATCGATAAAGAAAATGTGCATTCTGGACTATCCACTAATTTTCTCAGTCTATTTTCTCCAATATTCGAATACTCCGCCGCTTCCTTTATAGTCAAATTCAATTTCTCCCAAATAGGGCACCTCTGAATCACATTATCATTGTTATTAATAGTTCTATACCTCCAAAAATTTATTTAGAAAGACGGCAGATCACTCCACCGCCTGTATAATTCAGTATGTAATTTTCTATTTTTTATCTCTATATTTGGAATCCAATCAATAAAGTTGCTATCTGGTACATCATTACAGCTTTTAACACCGTCATAGATGTGTATGTTCCTATGGTTTTTCACCTTCTTTTTGGTTGTTGTATTCAATTTTCTGTCTAATTGGATTTTTGGGGCTGAATTGCCGATAGCCAGGACTCTGTTTCATGACCTAGCAATTTATAAATCTGATTGATTTTGGATAGTTCCTCAAGATTTGTTGTAGTATAAAATTTTTCATCTAACAACTGAATCAGATATTCCCTCAATTCATCATTAATATTCACCCTTGTAATAATAATTACCTTCTTTCTTTATAATATCATCTACTGATTTTAAAAACTTTCCAGCAAGAAATTCATGCACTTTCTTTATATGTATGGGTCTTAGTTTTCCCTCTCCACCTAGCCATCGGCTACAACGAGATTGTTCACATCCGATATAATCCGCAAAGTGCCCAACACGAATCCCATTAGTTTCTAAATATTTTCTCGTAATAATATTCAATGTATCCATTATTTCACCTCTTCCAATTAATGTACCAATGAGAAAAGTAGCAAGGCTTTCACCTTTTCTCTCTTTTGTATGTAAATCTGCGATTTAAAAAAAGAGTGCTGAATCCCCTATTTTAAAGGATTTACAAGCACTCTTATGAAAACCAAAACCCCTAATTATTCTATAATTCATAGATTTTTATTTCTTAGTTCGTTTATACGTGAACATTTTGGGCTACATGTTTTAACATTTCCGCCTTTCACAACAAAACTCATCTTACATACTATACATTTTTTTACTTTTTCTTCACCTGAATATATGTAATAATCAATCATAGGGTTCATGTTTGTTACCAAAAATAATTCTTGCGGACTCGTTTGAGGTTCCTGTGGTAAATTCAAATATATTTTATCATAATCATCACAATATACTATCTTCTTAATTATTTCTTTTTTTACAAATCTTTCTATCCCCTTTTTTGCAATAACTCTATCAAGCCAGTGATCAAGAGTATTCCGAGTTACTTTCTTATATCTTGCATTATTATATATTTTAAAATGATTGCGGTTATCATCTGTAATGGAATCCTGATCCTCTAGTTCATCTATATACTTCTTCTTTCTCTTATATAGCACCAGCAAAAGATATAATAGATATCGATCACTTTCACTACCCTTTCTACACGGGAGATTATTTATCCATGTATATTCATAATCCATAATAGAGACTCTCTTTTTCTCAAACATTTCCTTTTGTACAGATTCAACCATATCATTTATTTCTTTTTCTCTCTGGTCTGATTTTTTATAAGCATTCTTTTTTATTTTGAATAATTTTTTGGGCTTATGTTTTAAATTGAATATCAGATTTTCATATAAAGTATCCCCAAAACAGTTCCAAAGAATCGATTTATCCGAATCAATATTTTCCTCTTGAAAATATTCAATATCTATAAGATATAGAGCGGTCTTCCTATGGTAACCAATACGCTCTTTTACATTATAATCATCTTTCACTATTTTCTGTAATACTGAATAACAATAGAAATAATAAATATCATATCCTAATTTCTTATCATTCTTACTTGCTTTATATTTTTTTCTTATCCTTTCTCTAAATTTTTCGGTATCATTTATTTTCAATTCTGCTAGTTTATCTCTTAATGCTTTATATACATCTGACGAACGATCAATTTTAACTTCCATATCCTCAAAATATCTTGGGTTAAATTCCTCCCCATCTATAGGCTTTATCCATATATTATCTTTATTGTTCTTTGTACTTTTTTGTATATGTTTACTTATCCGATTTACATTACTTCTCTCATTAATAATTTTATTATCACAACACTGATCCGTTTTTTTATCTTTTGCATATTTAAAAAAGTATGGATATTCTCTCTCTATCCACTCATTATACATTCCCTGATATTTATCCAGAGGTGGCATATATTGTGATTTAGGATTGTCAATGCAGAAATTATTATATGCTGTCATAAAACGGATAAACTCAATGTCAACTTCATATGCCAGATTTATATGTTTAGTAATGATATTAGATATATCACCAATTCTTTCATTTTTGAAACTGCGCATCAAACAATCAAATATATTTTTCTTGTTTATTTCCGCTGGTTCTGATTTTTTCATTTCATAATAAAGCGGTAGTTTATTTATATCCAATAAATCAATAAATACCTTATCCGGTGTCAGAAGCATTTCATCTCCGTCTACATCGCATTGTAAAATTATTGTTAATAAATCATGTGTACTGATTACAGTATCTAATCCATGGAACCATTTTTTACATTCATCCGATTTCTCTAGCATTCTGATCCCATGCTCACAATCTGATAAATGAGGGCTTCTAAGACAACATACCTCTGTCATTTCATTTTTCCCACAATATAAAGCATTATACACATGGTTCTTTGGTATAAGGCCTTTTGGTTCCTTATCACCACAAAGCCAAAATTCACATGCTGCATACAGGTCTGGACATATGTAATTATAGTATCCTTTTATATAAGGCCTTCCTGACATAGCTTTTTTACGTTCTGATTGAATCTTTTTTGCAATACGTTTTCTTACATACGAATCCTGAAGCATCTGAGGATATGCTTTTATAGAAGCGTAAAATGGATCAAGTCCTTCTGTTTCACTTAAATCTGCCCCCATAATTTCCAAAGCTGTATCAGGATTCATTTTTGCATCATTAATTATTTCAACTGTTAATTTTGATAATTCTTCTATTTTTTCATCAGTGACATTTTCTCTTGGAATCGTCTGATAAAACTGATATGCTGATGAAACGATAGGATCGTTGTTATTTGGATAGTGCATCGTGTTATTAACACATATTTTTAGCCCATTATCTTTAAATGCTTTTTTATATTCTTCCCACGATTTATAAAATTTCCACATCTTTAATTGGCTTCCATTTAACAAAACCTTTATATTGTCCCTAATATAATCTATTGAAACCTCATCCCCCCATATATCCCTAACCGTATCTTTCGCATACCCTTTTTTCTGTTTTTCTATAATGAACTGTCGAAAATCAAATGGAAAGACTGCACCCTTTATCCATCCTCCACGAATCTGGCAACTTTGTGGGAATACTCCTGGCAAGAACACACCCGCACCATCCATATGATTCACAGGAACAGACATCTCTTTTTCTTCTATCATCAGTGATTCCATATCCAAATAATTTACTTTTTCAGTTACTTCTGTTTCAAACTCCGGAAGAACCAGAACTTCATCTATTTTTATTTCAATAGATGGCTCTACACTTTTTGAAAATATTAAAGATGTATATGCAAGATATTTTCCTATATTACATCCACCACTTTGATTTATAATATCTAGCGTCAGCCCACACATCAAACGGTTTTTAAATTTATCAAAAAAATCAAATCGTATCAAACATACCTGACGTTTCTTCATTTGATTTGCCGAAGAAGAATATACAATATACTTCTCCCCATCTATCAGAATATCTCGATCCACAATTTGATCTAAAATTATTTCATGCCAACTAAGTTCGTTTTTATTTGGTGTTCCTGGACAATCCAATATAATGACTTCTCTAATTAATGGAATATTTTTAGGATTTTTTTCATCATAAAGAAATGATTCGGATAATCTAACACATTCATTTTCAAACCCGGCTATTAATTTACTTATTATGGGTTCACCATTTTTGTCAAAGAGTGTTTTTCTATTGATTTCTCTAATCTCTAAACAGTTCTTTACACTCATTAATATTTTCTTTTTTATTTCCTCTCTCACATCAATTTTATTATTTATTTTAAATTCGTTATACAGATTTCTTTCTTCCTCAGTAAGGCAATCGAATATTGACAAGTTAAACATCATGTACCTTCTTGCTTTTGGTATTGTATTTTCTTTTATAACGCATTCCTCCAACTAATATTTTATTTCAATATAACCACTTATTTCCACCTTAATCCACTCAATTTCCTTTTAAATATTATCCAGCCTAACCTTCTTCCACTCCAATCATCCAGTCCAAAATGCAGTGCAAAACTGTCATATACTATAATAAATATGACAGTTTTCTTTCACACTTGAAAGTAGAATTTCATCGCCTATTTTTTCTCAGTTTCTTCTTTTATCTTCTTCATACTTATACTTTTCAAAATCAATAATTTCAGCTTGTCCACCATTGTTGATCAGCTTCACTCTATAATCTTTAAACTCTTCCAAATCCCATAATTCATCTTCTGGAACATCTGTAGCAGTCAGGTTTGTCTCGATTGCTTCTATTGTCATATAAAAGAATGAGATTTTTTCTATCATGTATATTTTATTTGTAACATTTAGATATTTGATTTTTGTATTGTTAATTTCTGTATTTCCTCCAATTCTTAGTTCTTTTCAGTGAATCCTTTCTTTACTCAAAAGGTGTTTCTAAATTTCATAAAACTGCTCTTGTATTCGCAGTCCATGTATGGCAGTCTATTGATAAAAGTTAATAGCAGTTACCTTGTCTAGATGGAATTGCATTTTTTGTTTGCACAAGAAAAACGCTGAAACCCCTTGATTTTCCTATGTTTTTTGAAAAAGTGATGGGGAAAAATCGGACTACTGATTTGCACTTTAATAACAGAGAATATCGTTGATTTTCCTATGTTTTTGATACTTTGAAGAGGGATTTTTCGGATCTATGTATAGAGTGTATTATATCCCAGAGGGATACCTCCCTAAGGGGGAGGGGTGGGGTATGATTAAGCCAATAGTTCTATCAAAATATCTCTACTCTTATCTGCTTCTACATCTCCATCCTCACATCCACAATCCATACTGACAACATTATTATTTGGTACATCTATTTTTATATTAATATTATTATCATCAATATAAGTTGTATCATTATGTTTATCTGTATACTTTTGAGAATATAAATTATACCAGTTACCTTTATCACTTCTATATTGAACCACATCAATACATTGTGCAGTTTGTAAATTCTTAATTGCTTCTACAACATGGGACTTTCCTATACAGAGAATCCTATCTAAATCTTCCATTGTACAAGATTTTCCATTTTTTATATTATTCACAATACAAAGAAAAACCTTAAATTCATTTTGTGTTATTTGTTTCGAAATAAATGCTCTTGCTGTACTGTAATAAAATTCAATATTATGTTCATCATCTAATATTTTCAATCCACGTTTAATTTTTATTCGCATATCATCATACGTTATTTTTTTTCTACATTGCGTTAGTGTTGGTTCAATCTTTTCAATACAATGATGTTCTACTAATTTCTCCAATGTATTTTTAAAAGTTTTTATATCCATACAAAGTTGCCATTTTCCACTTTTTTTATATTGCATTTTCATTTTTAATTCTTTTATGGTAAATGGAATCCGTGATTTCGGTTTTATATACTTGTATAAAATCGTCATAATCAAAAACTCATATCCACTAAGACTTACTTTTCTATCACTACGCAATCGTCCGTTTGTTAATAGTTTCTGTGACATCTTTACACCAATATTTTCTCCAATAGAAATATATTTCTTCTGAATTGCTTGCATACAATGAAATTTATCACATTGACGTTTGACAATTTCCTTTACTCTTGGATCTTCTATTTTCTCCCAACATCCATTTAATTTGTATACATCTTCTTTGTCTAAATAGAAATCAACATCTTTTCTTATAGTATTTGGATTTTTCGGGGGTCTGCATTTTATGTTCCAGTCTAGGCAAATTTCCCGAACTTTATCTTCTGTATACCCATTAAATCTAAGCATCGAAATAATTCGTCCTAGCCATGTATCTCTTTCACCATGATCCGCACCTTCTCGCAATATCTTTTCAGTACATAGGCAAGGATAAACTTTTATATCTAAGCCATCACCAGCATAATCCCATTTCTGCAATGGTTTAGATTCCTGTTCACATTCTAAAATCTTTTTTGCATTATCTACTCTACGTCTAATATATCCGACATTACATGGATGGAAATGCTTTACTTCATACGGATGCTTTTGGTAATGGTCTATTTCTTTGACTAATGGAAATCTGCCTTTTTCAACTGGATTCTTACGATTGAAAGTACATGGTATTCTTGCTACTTGTGTCACTTTACAGGCGTTGGTATCTGCTCCAACTAATGCACATATTTTTTTATTCAACTCACTTATTTCTCTGACTTTACAAGTAGGTGGAATAATTACATAATAATGATAGCCATGTCCAGAATCATAATATGCGTGTAGAAATAGAGTTGGCAGCTTATCTTTAATCATCTTGGTAAAATCATGTGCATCTTTAAAATTAGGATAATCTTTTTTATCAAAATCAATAAATAATACTTTCTGTTGTCGCATATTGGCTTCTCGCCTATGGAGTTCGTCATACTTATCTGTTTTCACAGTAGCAAGTGCATTATAAACATGGAAATTGTGCTTATATCGCCTTATGTATTCTTGATATTGCTCAAAATTCTTTACATACTTGTGAAATTTAATCTCGTTTCCATCTTCATCTAGTACTGGATTTCCCTTTTTATCTGTCTTTACTAAGAACAAACATATATATTCATTCTCTTTCAAAACTTTTGGGAACAACATTTCATAGTACCTTTTTAAATATTCTGTTTGTGTGTTATTGCTAATAATACATCACTCCTTTTGTTTTTATTGTAATGGGAATAAACGCTGAAGATCAACGTTGTACTACTCCCTTATTACCTATTCTCCTTTTGACACTCCACCATTCCAGTGTTTACACACCTTTGACATTAACAGCCTGTATGCCCTTTTCAGTCTTGATAACATCGTATTCTACTGGTTCCGCTTCTGCTAATTCCTTGAATCCTTCACCTACGATTCCAGAATAATGTACAAATATTTCTTTTCCATCATTACCTGAAATAAACCCAAAACCACGCTGATTATTGAACCATTTAACTTTTCCTGTCATTTCTAATTTTCTCCTTTTTCTTGTTTGATTTATTTTGGTGGATGGAAATAAAAAATTCCCATCCATATTTACTTCTACATTTATTTGTATTCTGATCGTTAAAAATTAGTTTACAATATTACTCTACGCAGTAAGATATCATTATTACACCTATATTGGCTCTACATTAATCCAGTTCACGTAACAAATCAAAACTTATCTCTCTACGTTTATTTACTGGTCTTTTTATTGGAGTTTCAGTCTCAACTTCTAGATTCAAATCATCAAGATTACTAAATGACTTTTTCTTTTCAAGACGTTGTTTCTGTTCTTCTACAGCTTTCTTTCCCAAATTCGCAATATATTCTGTCGGAAATCCTAATCCTGATACACAAACAATATTTACATTACCATTGTTGCCAGTAAAAATATTTTCCGGTGTACCAACCGCTTTTACAATTTCTTTTTCATCTATATGATTTTTTCTTTGATTGATAATTCCTATATGAGCAACAATCCCGTCATTGTTAATAGGAAGAAAGATATTCTTTGCCGTTAAAGCATTTATCATATCTTGCGTAGATACTTTTTTTGCTTCATTCACGTCTTGTAAATCCGTTTTATAATCTGAACGCATTGCAATTACAAAAGCACCGTAATCTGACAACATCTTGATTTTTTCTGAATCATCGAAGTTTGATACACTGGATGAAGAATCATCTGTAAAAAACGCATCCAACATATTTACCAAGTTATAATTGATTTTGTTTAGATCTGAATCATATGCTTCATTATTTACAAATATAATCCCACCCATTTCTGGAATTTCCAATAGTTCTTTTGCTGTATCATAGGCATTCAATCTTTTCTTGATAGGTTCATCCGTTCTTGGCATCATGAGACACGCACATATAATCTTATCTGGACATTTTTGACAAAGTATATCTGCTAAATATGTAATACACCCACTTCCAGTAGTTCCTCCACCTGTCGCAACAAGCAAAATTATTTTCTCTTCAATAGAAATAACCTTCTGTAAAATGGACTTATTACTTTTAAGCGCCTTAAAAGCTAAACTCCGATCACCGGCCAGTCCATCATATCCTTCCAATACCAACATATTTTTTGCATCAGGTAATGTTTTATTATCCTGACCAGATCCATTGATAAGATAAGACGGATAATTTCGTTGCTGAAAATCATATCCTACTCTTTCGCCACCTAAACCTATACCGATTACAAATACATCATTCTTAATCATTATTCATTCCTCCGCTTTCTATAATTTGACTTCCTTTTACAGATAAATAAAAAGTAGCTGCATTCGTTGACTTACATCCTTTTTCTACATAACCATATTTGCGTAAATCCATCATCTTCCGATATAATGTCGGTCTTGATATTTTTATCGTACCCATAATTTCTTTTAAGGTCATACTTTCAAAGTAACTTGTACTTCCTTTCTTTTTGAGAAGTTTCATGATTATGTAATCTACTCTTGTTAATCCCACTGATTTTCTCCTTCCTGTGATATTTCAACAAACTACTTGTATTTTGGGTGAACTGCTATTGTAAATGACTTGTATTACCATTAGTGGATAGCAGTTCATCAAAACCTAAAAATATATAGGCTACTCAGCCATACAATCTCAGGATGTATCATTTTCTTCTCTATCAAATATGACTTTCTTCCTTATATATAGAAGAAACGGATCATATTCATTACCTTGGCAAACTGAAACCTTAATAATGCGAATACTCATTCTCAATTCCTCAAAATTAGCTTTCAAAAGTTTTCCTCCCTGATATTAAATATTTTCTTTCATAAATTGATAAAATCTGTATTACCTCTATCTTCTGTATTTGGATAGAAATTTGCATCAAAAAAACACTGTATATAGTTTTTCTATACACAGTGTCACTTTGTATTTTATAAATCTATGGAAAATGCTAATATGCATATCCCATCATTTCTTTTATCAATTTTTCGCATATTTCTTCTTTAGTTCCATCTTGAAATTCACTATCATTCATACGCTTTTTGACATCATCTACCCACTCTTTGAAGCCAGATCCCGTTTCTTCAAGAATATTGTCCAATGCACTATCAATAATATCTTCGAATTCATATAATACTCTATCCATAGTTTTTTGACCAAAACTATCGTATAAAAATTTTAAATCATCAAAATAAACCTCACAATATGGATAATATTTCTTTTGTATCTCAGTTCTTTCTACTATTGGAGATTTTACCTTTCTTTCGGAAAAGATCTGATCTTGTCCAGATTCAAAAAAATTATTGATCAAACTCTTAATAAATTTATTCGTACTTTCTCCTGTTTTATCGAGATAATTTTTCAGTCTTTGATATTCGTTCATATCAGACGGTGTATATTTTATTGAAACCATCTTTGTTTTCTGGTCATATTTCTTCTGAGCTGCCTTTTGTGAATTAGATATAGTCTTTTTTATCTGTTCCATCTTAAAAACACCTCTTTTTTTCTATGTAATACCTATATTTTTAGTTTTTATATGTAATACATATTATCTAATTTTTCAAGATGGAAAATTAAATTGTGCTTTTGCGTTTTTGAAAATATGTGGCGAAAACAATGCTGAAAGAAAATTTTTGTTGTCGAATCTAATCAGGTATGGTATGATAATGCTAGTGGCGATAACTTAGTATAGGCAATGGAACCTCTTGAATGTTTTGGGAGGTTTTGTTGCTTTTTTTGGTTTTAGGTGTTTTTCCTACCACTCATAAATATTTTCTATAATCATAGAACAAAATAAAAGGAGAACGTCATGAGAAAAAGTATTCCAAGATCTACAAAGGATGTTATACTGAGTTGTATATTAACAGCAGTTTTATCTATTCCATTGACTTTTCTAGCTACTGAAAAATATTTTTCAGCACAACAAAATCAAAAACAAGATCAAGGTCAAAATCAAAGTATAATAGTTAATGTAAACGGAAAAGATATTTCTGTTGATTCAGAATATGTAAATAATCAAGAAAAACGTATAACAGAATTAGAAAATACCGTGAAAGAATTATCTAAAAATAAGTCTACTATACCTGTATCAAAAGAAATACCTGATAGCAATGAAGATATATCTGTTATAGATGAAGTTTATTTAAATGAGCTTAATGTCTATAATTTTCAAAGCATTTATCGTGGAGAATGGCGTTCTGAAACTATACCTGAATGGAAATTCAGGGAAGACAAAACTGCATCTGGAGATACTTATGAAAATGCAGTAAAAATGCGGACTACATTTTCTGATGCTGAATCCTTCGTAGTAGACTATTATTTAAAAGAAAAATATACTATATTTAATGGAAATTTTGTTCTTGATGAAAAAAGTAAATCTACTCCATCTATTGCAACATTAAAAATATATGGTGATAATACTGTTCTATATGAGTATAATAATATAACAGGCGGATTTCCAGCACAAAATACTGGAGATATTGATGTTACAAATATTAATATATTAAGATTTGAATTTGTTAGCCAATCAGGAGGAGTAGGAGATTATAATGATTTTGGAGTTGTATTTTTTGATTCCATTTTGAAATAATCACAACATTTATCCTCTCTCCTACCACAACAGCCAGCCCCACACTCAGGACTGGCTGTTTTATATGAATAATCCCATACTCAATACTTCTCTCAATCCAAAATTTCCACAACACCCTTTCCCACTCCACCTGTAACCACAATTCTTCCATGCCTCTTCAAGCTATCCACAGCAACTTTAACATCTTCTTCCCTAAGATCCAGTTTATATGCTATATGTTTAAAAGGCGGCACATAACCATATTTTTGTTTAAAGGATTTTATACATCTATAAATCTGTTCTGTCTGATCCATGCTGTTTTTCCTCACTTGCTTTACTGGATGTAATTAATGATTCCATTGGATTGTATCTGGCGGAATCTATAATAGTATCTGTTGATATAAGAGGAAATATGCAGAATTTTCAGGTGGTCACTAAATCGGGTGATATCTGTATATTTTTTTGCTGAACATTTAGGGAAGTCAATGGTTTTCATCTGGTCCCTAACAGAAAACGCCTATTTTTCAAGGTTTTCTGTGATTTTGGTCGGCACAGTATACCATCCTTTTCCATAATAAACATATGCAAATTTGGGATTTGTATGTTCTCTATATGGAACAATTTTATTTATTGTTAATATGCCAAATATTCTTAATAAACACTTCATTCTCCAATCCGGCTGCTGAAACCAGACTTTCATCGGTTATTTATTATTAATAAAATATACCCATCATTTCCTACTGAAATATAATCATTAATATCGGGTTTATGTATAGTTCTACTTTCACCCATAAAATCAAAAATTTCTTTTTTTACATTTTCCTTATCCATTTTTCGTATATCATTTTTAGATTTCTTATTGAACTGTTCACTCAAAAAGTTTCTATAAGACGAATCTATCCCCCAAAATACTTTTTTATCATTTATAGAAAATATGTAACCGCACCATGTTCTTCCTAATTCATGTATTGTTTTTAATTTTTTATCAAGGCGTAAAAAATCATGGTAGTAATTATAAATACATTGAATATATCCCATGGCATTTCCCCTATAATCTACATCACTATCTTTAGGAGGTGGATCTATAATTTCCCCTTGAAAGCCATTATTATAAGTAAAAAAACATGCATTACGTGTAATAAAATTTTGTATATTCCCTTTATTATCTGTAATACTATTGTAATTAGAGACCTGATTAATTGCCTTTTGAACATTATCATCTGACATTTTATTTCTTGATGTTCCTTTTGCTTCAAATAAATGTACCTGTCCTCTCCTGTCATATCCAATAAGATCGGGTTCTTTCCCTTTTTTAGAATTCTGTATAATAGTTTTCTTTACTGTACCTCCACCATTAAATTGATACCCATCACCTTTCATTACACTAAAATGAGCAACCCATGGTATATTAAAATATTTTTCAGCAACAGCTTTTGTTAATCCCTGCCCTATTTGATAAGATACCCCTACCTTTTCAGATTGATCCAGATAATAAAATGAGTCTTTAAACAAAAGTTCTCCATTATTTTCTTAATATTTGCCATAATTGTAAAAAATAGCTGCAACCTTTTATATATTGATGAAGCAGCATAAAAAGATCTATTTTTATAACCAACTTGCATTACACATCTACATAAATCCATTCTTGTAATATCCATCTTCTTATTACCATTTAAATAAGCATATTTTCTTTTATAATCTTCAAATTGTAATCGCATAACAAATATCCTTTTCTAGCACCTATCTTAATCTACAAAATCAATTTTATAGTATGATTTATCATTTTTCCCATCAAAAAAGGCAATAAATCCCCATCCAGGAATCTATCACCTGTACCCATGAATTTATCGCCACATCAAGATATTACCATATCCGACATATTTCTACAATAAGATTTTCAATATCTACTGAATTTTTATGGAGAATCCTTCATAAATTCCCACTGGAACCTCTTCACCGAATGGATATTCTATCATGGTATCAGCTTCAAAATTATAGACCGTTACAATCTTCCTATCTGGATCAACAACCCAATACTCTCTCACTCCGGCAGTACAATATTTAAAGAGCTTCTTATAATAGTCCATCTG
>ERZ777306.4342-NODE-4342-length-13082-cov-3.956705_pt1 | contig 13082 bp, 10 predicted proteins | sample MGYA00374966_ERZ777306 | MGnify/ENA primary metagenome ERZ777306 (study PRJEB29329, sample SAMN06343882) | mouse gut metagenome | isolation source: Mouse cecum | place: Austria: Vienna | collected 2014-11-15 ...
GCTGGATACCGTCGACGGCGTTTCCCAGGACGGCGAAGAAGTACTGTATGCGACGAACTCGGGCAAACCGAATACCATGGCGATCATCTATGCAACGGTCAATGTGGAAGCGGGCAAGGTGTTCACGTTCGATTACTTTGCGGATACCGAAACGGCGGACTATTTCTACGCCATTTGGGACGGCAGGATCGTTCTTAAACTATCGGGCAATTCGCAGGGCTGGCAGACGTGTCATCTGTTTGCCGACATCACGGGCGGCGAACATAGACTTTCCATTACCTATGTCAAGGACTCGAGCGGCAACGTGGGCAGGGACAGCGTGTACCTGCGCAACGTGAGGTTCGTGGACGTTTCCGAGCTCAGCGATTCGACGGATATGCTCCGTGCGGCGGCTTACGGTACGCCCGAAGATGATTCTACCTCGTTCCCGTATTACGCGGACGTGTTCATGGGGAGCGACGGGTATTATCACGTTAACCTTGCAGGACTTCAAAACCACGAGCTTGCCGGCAACGATCAGAGCCCGCTTTTGCTTGCCAACGTGCTCAACGTTACCAATTGGGTCAACAATTACAGTCTTGCCCAGCTTGTATTGGCGCAATACGAGAATACGGGCGAATACGTGTATTCCTGCACCTTCGAAGTAAACGGGGTGACGCGTGACTACCGTAACGATCTCGTCAATTATATGAATGCGGCGACCGCTTCCGACGTAGACGACTGCATTCCGATCGATGCGTTCTTGCACGACTTGCTCGTCGGCTTTACAAAAAACGTGAGCGGTTCGGAGTCGCATGAAAACGAATGGTTAGAGCTCTGCTATTTCTATTCGCATTACGGAAGCGGCGACCCCGTTGGCAACCCCATTATCGGTGTGACGGAAAAGACGGCAATCGTTGTCGAAGAGGGGACTCATACCGCCGATTTGACGCGCAATATGTATCCTTTCCCGAGCATAGTCTATACTTTCACGCCGAAGGAAAACGCGGTTTATAAAGTGGAGTCGCTCATTCCCGCGAAGGATGCGGGGTTGCAAGCGGCGCAAATTTGGATCTACGACGAAGAGACCATTGAAGGGGAGCCCCTTGTCTATTGCGGCGATACGCATATCACGCTCGACGGCGTTAACGAACACAATTTCGAAGCTTACTACTATATGCAGGCGGGACACAAGTATTATTTCAGACTTGCGTTCCAAATGGCGGGCTCCGGAAAGTACGATTTCAAGATTACGAACGTCGGTCAATCGGCAACCGAATTCATCACCTGCTCCAACGACATTTACGAAATGGTGCTCGACGAAGAGGGCAACTTTACCAATGAAATCGTTTTAAGCGGTGCGATCGATTACGTGTTGGGCGAGGACGGCTATTTCCGTGCGGTCAACCCCGACGGAACGACGGGCGACTATATCTACATGGACGTTATCCGCGTATCCTCGAGTGCGCTCGGCAATACGCCTCTCAACAAAAAGATCGATAAATTCGTGCTCGACCCCAAAGACTTTAAGGAGCTCGACTATAAGGTCTTCGATTTCCGTTATTGCATTGCCTATTATAACGAAAAAGGCGAGGATGGGTCGGAAATCATCAATTACAATCCCAAGCTGGATTTGTCTTTGCTCGATTCCGATAAGTATAAAGATTACACCGAGATCATGAGAGCCTACATCGAAGCCGCGCCGACGGAAGGCGAGTACAAGGGGCTCATCAAAGTCAATCAGGAATTGGTGGACATTATATCGCTGTTCTTCGAAGTGCGCCTGAACTCGGTTTGGGACGACACGATGGAGGCGGCGCTTGAAAACGAATGGCTGAGATTGTGCTGGTACAACAGAACGCACAACGAAGCCAATCCTTAACGGTAAAAGAATAATGAAACGAAAAGATTTTTGGGAGGAACAACATGACCAAAACAGGTAAAAAAATTCTGCATACGATTATCTTGGCGCTCTGCTTGGCGGCGTTTGCCTGCCTGTTTGCCGCCTGCGGAACCGATACGCCCGAGGACAACGCGGTGACTTATACCGTGACCGTTAAAAAGGACGCTGCGACCCCTGCGGAGGGTGTTTCGGTACAGATCCGCAAGGGCGGCGCGGGATTCGAGAAAAAGAGCACCGACGCAAACGGTAAAGTGACATTCGAGCTCGCCCCCGACAGCTACGAGGTGGTGCTCGCCAAACTTCCCGATCATTACAGCGTTCCCGAAAGTGCGTCGCTTTCCGTTACCGCGGATAGTCGCGACCTCACCGTTACGCTCGAAAAGAGCTTCTTCTATACCGTCAAGCTCGTCAATCCCGATAAGACGCCTTTCTACGCCCCCGGAATAATGGTTGGCATCTGCACGCTTGAAGGAAGCTGCTTGACGCCCGTCCTCATCGACGAAAACGGCGTTGCGGAAATCGAAGCGGATCCCGGCGATTATCACGTTCAGCTCCCCGATCTCCCCGCATGCTACACGTTCGATAAGGACGGCGCGGGCTATTACAGAGGCGGGAACTTTTCGGCGACCGATACGGAAATGACGATCACGATTTATACCGCTACCGTCGCAAACGCCGTCGCTCCCATGACGGAAGCGGAAAAAAAAACCTATTCTGAGGGCACGCCCGCTTACAACAGCTCCTTTCAACGCTACGTTTCCTATAAACTGACCAAGGAACTGAAAGCGGACGAGGTCGCATATTTTTGTATCGACGCGGAAATATCGGGACGCTACAATATCTTCACAAACAGCGAAGTGTTGTTTTTGTCAAACGGAACGGAATTCGTTGCGGGGAAAGACGGTAACTATTTGTCCTCGACGCTTATCTGTCGGGAAGGTCAGCCCTACTTTTTTAAGGCGATCAATAACGGCAACAGACCCGCGAAAGCGGAATTCGTCATTACCGCTCCCTTCTCTTCTTATATTTCCCAACACGGGAAAGGCGGCGTTTTAGACGTTGTCGTCGGGAAGGAAAACACCAATGCGATCATCTCGTTTTCGCCCTCCGAGGCAGGAACTTATCGCGTGTCGGTAACGGGCGAGGCTCCCGCGGCGCTTTCCGTTTCCGCTTCCAATTTCGGCGAATTTATCGAGGACGCGCTTGCGGACGGCGAATACGTTTCCAATCCTTCCGACTCTTTCGTTGCATATACGAGCAACGTAACGAGCGGATCGTATATCTATATTGCGATCACGGCAAAGGCGGAGGAGTATCCCGCAAAGCTGAACGTGAACATCACAAAGACGGCGGAAGTCGCGGATACGCACACAACCGTCGAGGTGAAGGAAACGCTCACCCAATATGCGAAGCCTGCGGGGAAAGAACTTTACGGCGTTCCCATGAACGGAACGGCGAAGCTCGTATACAACAGCGCGGACAAGTATTATCATCTCGGTACGGCGGACGGAGCCGTGGTTGTCGTCAACATAACGGGTTCGCTGGACGTAAGCAGATTCGAAGAGGGTTGCGCTTTGGCGTACATGGAGCTTGTAAACGGACAGCTCGCAACCTATCGTTTTATTACGAAACGGGAATCCGGCGAAGACACCCTCGATTATAGGCTGTTTCTGCGCGGATTCGAAGAATACGACTACACCAATGGCACGCACGGTCCCGTCGCGTCCATTCCCAAGGAGATCACCGCCCAAACGTATTACGCGAAATTCGTCAACGAAGACGGCGTGTATCCGCTTACGGAGGAGCTGAAAATCTTCCTTGAAAAGTTCTATGAGGCGAATGCCGCGGCGTTTTCCTGGCAAATTCCCGCGAACGTAGAAGCGGAAAACGCATGGTTGTTCCCTTGCTATTATTACGACGGTGAAACGGAAGCCGACGCGATCGTAAAGGACTATCAATTCGTATCGCTAACCGAAGAGGGTAGAACGTACGTTGTCGGCGACGAATACGAAGGCTATTGCACGGCGGTTGTGGACGGGCTTACGGACGGCAAACTGACGGGCGGCAGTGTGATCGTGCGGGTGAGAAAAAACGGCAGTTTCAGCGTGTTGCCTTATTCCTCGGTAAACGAAGTTTACGATGAAAGCAACGCTTACGATTCGGGTACTTGGACGAACGACGGCACGTATGCGTTCGCGTGTACCGCGGGTACGTTAACTTACTCGGACGGCACGTTCACCTATATCGACGGAGAAATAACCATCGTCTTCAAGGCGTAAAGACACACAAAATAAGATAAGCAAAAGGGCGGAGCGCAATCGCGCTCCGCCCGTTCATTATATTCTTTATTCCTGCGCTTCAATCAAGCCGTCGATCAAGGTTTTCAAATCCTCATAGTTGTGGAAGGATTGCGTGCTGTTGTAGAGAACGACGCCCTCTTCGTCCACAACGACCGTCATGGGCCATGTGGACTTTCCGCCAAGCAGTTGATAAGTCAGGCAGGTTGCGCCTTCGAGGTTGTCCTGCGCAAAGGTGAGTACGTGTCCCGCCCAGTTGCTCTCGATAAACGCGTTCACGTCGCGGGTGGAAGAACCGTGGATCGCAATCACGCTGACGTCGGGGCGGTCTTTCGCCAGCATATCGAAATAGGGGATTTCCTGTACGCACGGCGTACACCAAGTAGCCCAGAAGTTGACGACGGTCACTTTTCCGCGGTTTTCGGAGAGAGTGAAGCTTCCGTCCGAGCCGTACAGTTTCACCGTAAAGTCGGGAGCAGTCTGTCCTACCTCGTAGCCGATCGTAACGTCGGTCGGCGGGTCGGGCTTTTTTTCTACGTCGATAAAGTTATAATATACGAGCGCGCCGATGAGAACTGCAATCGCAACGATCCAAGCCGAAAGCTCCAACCAAAACGCCTTTCCGCGTTTGGGACGGGGACGGACGACGGCGTTCATTTCTTTCTCGTCCGTCTTTTCGCAAAGAGGGGCGGGAACTGCGCATGCGGCGCTCGCTTCGTTTTCGCCTTGCGGCGCAGGGAAGAGTTCCGCAGAAGTAATTTCGATTTTTCCGTTTGAAACGCCGAGCGGCTTTGCGGGAGTTTCCTCTACTGCCTGCTTATGCAGGAAGAGCTTGGAGCCTTTCCAGCTGATTGCCTTTGTGGGGCAGACGGAAATACATTCCCCGCAGTTGATGCATTCGTGGTCGCCCACGCGCTTCACGTCCATCTTGCATACCGAAACGCACTTTCCGCAGTCGGTGCAGTCGTTCTTGTTAACTTTCACGCCGATGAGCGCGATTCTGTTGAAGAAGCCGTAAATTGCACCGAGGGGGCAGAAGAAACGGCAGAAAAAGCGGAAGATGAAAATGGAAGCGACGATAAACGCCACGAGCAAGGAGAACTTCCACAAAAACTGACCGCCGAGCATCCCGAACATTTCGCCGTTGTCGGGGTGGATGAGCAAGCCGATCGCTCCGCCGATCGTTCCCGCAGGGCAGATATATTTGCAGAAGGCGGGCAGAGGCACGTCGCGCAGGGCGTAAAGAAGCGGGATAACGACCACCAGCAAGACGAGCAACACGTATTTGAAGTAGGAAAGCACGCGGGTCACGCGGCTTTTTTTCAATTTGGGCGAGCGTATTTTATAGAGCAATTCCTGCCCGAGCCCTACGGGGCACAAAAATCCGCAGATCGTGCGGGCAAAGATAAGCCCGAACAGGGCTAAAATACCGATCACGTAGTAGGGCGCGCGAGTCCCGCTCTCCGCAAGCGCGTTTTGGAATGCGCCGAGGGGGCACGCTCCCACCGCCCCGGGGCAGGAATAACAGTTGAGCCCCGGCACGCATAAGTACTTGGTCGTTTCGCTCGTGTAAATACTGCCCTTGATATAGCCTTTGATATTGGCGTTATAGAGGAGGGCGGCGTACACTTGAATGAGCCTGCGTTTACTCGGTTTATGGTCTTTCAGCCATTGCTTGAAGGTGCGCCGTTCATGCTTGACGCCCGTTTGAAGTTCTATTTTTTTAATTTGTTTGCGTCGGCGTACGATGCGCCAGACGATAAAAGCGACGAGCAGGGCGGCGACGAGGCAGGAAATTACAATAATTGCTATCTTCACGTTCTGCCTCCTAACCCAAACCGATGCACTCGGTGCAAATATTGATCGCCTTGATGAGCACGTCGCGCGCGCCGCCGTTGACGATGCCGAGAATAATAAAGGTAACGGCGACGACGAACACGATCCCGCGCGCCACCCAAAGGGCAATATCGCCCGAAAGCGCTTTTTTCGCTTTCACGATCCATTCGGGTTCGCCGTGTTCCCGAGGCTCGCGGTTGCCGTATTTCACGAGCGCTTTCAGCTCTTTTACCTGCCTTCCCGCGATATAGCCGTTTGCAACGGCGACGCCGATGAGGGTGACGAACGCAACGGCGATCCAAGGCAACACGTTTTTGACCATTGCAAAAATTTCGCCCGTGATGTTTTCGCTCAAAAAGTGCGAAGTGTTCAGCATATATACGAGCACGGCGACCGTGCAGCCCAACAGCACCGCGCATTCGCCCGCCCAAATATAGAGGCGCAGGTTATGGAGCTTTTTGTAATTTTTTTCCGCTCTTTCGTATTCTTCGCCTTCGCCGCCCGAGGGAATCTTTGCCGAAAGCAGTTTGACGGCGTGCTCCTTTGCGGGCTTCATGCGCACCGTAAAGAGAGGGAACACCGCGCCTACTGCGATTGCGCCGATTAGGAAAATAAAGGGAATCGCCAAGTTTTGCAAACGCCGTACGACGATCTCCTGCGTAAATGCGCCATTCGTCGCGCCGCCCGAATAGTAAATATCCGCCGCAACGCAAATAAACGCAATTCCCATCGCCACGACAAAAACCCCGATCGCGATCGCGTATAGGTATCGAATTTTCTCCGTTTTGATCATAGGAACTTCCCGAATTTTTGTTTTCAGTATTATAACATAAACCCGCGCCGCTGTCAAGCCAATCGCGTCCGTGCCGCGCGCGTCGGATCATGTAAATTTTGCCGAAGCGCAAAGATTACCATTTTAAAGTCATGATAATGGCCTGGGGAAAATCGCCGAAATTTTTTCCGAACAGATTGAGCCCGCCGCGGTGTACGGCGTCTTCTTTAACCCCGATTTCGAAGCTGACGGCATTGCTTTCGTGAAGCTTCAAATCGTCGAGCTTTATTTTGACGCGAATAGTGATATCGGAGGGCCAATCGTTGTTGTAGTAAATCGTTTCCGAACAAATTTCAAAGGTAAACGAGAGCTTTTTGTGCGGAAGATCTTTAATGTTTTTTGCGGGGAAGCGATTGGTGATAAAGCCCGAATCGAACCATATGCATTCCGCGTCGATGCGGGAGGGGGAGAAAAATACGCTCGGATCGTCGAACGTTTCGATTTCGCGTTCCTTTCCCGTCATTCCGCACGGCGCTTTTACGTCGCAATCTGCAAACATTCCGAGGGGCATTTCCATAGAGAATTCGTTTTCCGAAAGCTCCTTTTGCAAGGGTTGGAGGGAAACCGAAATATCCAAAATGGCTTGCGAAAGGTATTTCACGTGCCCCTTGATCCCCGGAAGGTAGGAGATATAGATGAGCCCCGCTTAAAGCTTCGGTAATAGGCGGAATAATATTTATTTTTATAGGAATCGAAGTTTTTGTAATCAGTTTAATATAATAACGTAGCAGATAAACAGACCGCTACGGTTTTTTAATGAAACGCATTCTGCCGTACAGCTATTAAATTATCTGCAATTGGCAGATTTTTTTTATATTTAAATAAATTTTTTAAAAACTTAATATTTACTTAAAAAAACTGTTATAGTATACGGGTAGAAATTAAAAAACACGGAGAAATTTTATGGTTCAAGGTATTATGGAATTATTGTTTGACGCAGCGTATTTGATATTTGCTCTCGCCGTAGGCATTTATCTTATAGTTAAAGGCAAAAGCAGGTTTTTCAAAATGTTCGGAATAATGGCTGTCGTGTTATCGTCGGGGGATTCGTTTCATCTGGTGCCGCGGGTTTATGCGCTTTTAACTACGGGGTTAGAGGCTAACGCGTTTGCGCTCGGTTTAGGTAAGCTTATTACTTCAATCACAATGACGGGCTTTTACGTTATTCTTTACTTTATTCTTGAAAGTGTTTGGCAGCCTGAAAATAAATTAAAGTTATTAAGCAGAATTTCGCTGTTTGTTCTGGCGGCGCTGCGCATTATTCTTTGCGCATTCCCTCAAAACGACTGGTTCTCTTACGAGGGCAATCTGCTTTGGGGCATTTTAAGAAATATTCCGTTTGCAGTGATAGGCATAGGCATTATAGCTATTTGTTTTTTGATAGCAAGAAAAACTAAGGACAAAAGCTATTTAATAATGGCTGTTATGGTTATTTTGTCTTTCGGTTTTTATATTCCGGTTGTGCTCTTTGCGCATATAATACCTGTTATAGGCGTTTTAATGATACCTAAAACGTTGGCTTACGTCGGCGTGGTTGTTATAGGTCTTTTAAAACACTGTCAGGCAGTAAAAGCCGAGGCGCAGGCTCAATTGACAGAGAACGTTTAATCTGGTATACTTGCGGGAGAAACAAAAAGGTTTCTCCAATAAATTTTACGGAGGCGGCAATGTTTAATATTCTCTTGGCGGAAGATGAAATTGCTTTAAGAAAACTGATAAAATTTAATCTTGAAAAGCGCGGTTTTTCCGTTTACGAATGCGGCAACGGACAGGAGGCGTTAACTTTATTAGAAAATAAAGATACAGACCTAATAATAACGGATATAATGATGCCTGTTATTGACGGCAACGCATTAACGCAAACCGTAAAATCAAAAAACGCAGATTTGCCTGTAATTATGTTGACCGCTTTAAGCACTATTGACGATAAGAAAAAGAGTTTTGAGGGCGGAGCAGACGATTATTTAACAAAACCAGTAGATTATGACGAGTTGGAGCTGCGTATAAGGGCGTTGTTGCGGCGTTACGGCCGTGTTTCAAAACAAAAAATTCAAGTTGGCAATACAGAATTGCATTTTCCGACTAAGACGCTGAAAATAGATTCGGTAATTATAGACACTGCGAAAAAGGAATTTTTGTTATTGTTTACTTTGCTGTCCTCAAAGGGGAGGATATTTTCACGGGCACAACTGTTAGATGAAATATGGGGTATGGATTCCGAGAGCTTGGAGCGCACCGTGGACGTTCATATAAATAAACTGCGAGAAAAGATTGTGAATAGCGATGTTGAAATTATTTCCGTACGCGGACTCGGATACAAGGCGGAACTGAAATGAAAAAACTGATATTTAAAATATTTTTAATGATGGGAGCCTCAATGCTTTTGGTGTTTGGAATTTCTCGTATAACGCTTGCGGTATTGCAAAGCAAATCGATAACAAACCCCGTTGTGTCCTATCATATCAGTCTGATTTCCGGCGCGTTGGGACTAATACTGTTTACGGTGTTGCTTTACATTTTTATAGGCAAACGTTTGAAGTCGGTTTCCGCGGCGGTAAACGCGGTTGCAAACGGAAATCTCGATATAAGAGTTCCGGTCAAAGGAAACGACGAATTATCGCAACTGTCGGGCGACTTCAATAAAATGACGGAGGGTTTGAAATCCAACGAGTACCTGAATCGCGAATTTGTAAAAAACGTTTCGCACGAATTCAAAACGCCGCTCAGTATAATTTTGGGGTACAGCGATTTGCTGCGCACAATCGATTTAACAAAAGAAGAAGAGCAAGAATATTTAAATTTTATTTATAATGAAGCGGTAAGACTAACAAGTCTAAGCGAAAAATTGCTTGCCGTGAGCAAGTTGGATTCGGACGGTAATATAAATTGTTCGGACAGGTTTTCAGTTGACGGGCAGATACGCGATATTATTCTTTCAATGCAGTTAGTATGGCAGAAAAAAGAATTGAAAGTGGAAGCGGAAATGGAGAAAACCGAATATGTTTCAAATAAAGATTTGTGCTATCTTGTTTGGCAGAATTTGATTTCAAATGCGGTGAAGTATACGGCTGAACGCGGGGAAATATTTATAGAATTAAGCAATGACGGCGAAAATATAATTTTCAGCATTACAAACACGGGTAACGCTTTAAAAGGTAAAGAAAATTTAATTTTCCAACCCTTTTACACAAGCGACGGAGCGGGCAAGGAAAAGGGCACCGGGCTCGGGCTGCCGCTGGTTAAAAAAGTGCTCGGTAGATTAGGCGGAAATATCGAGGTTTTTTGCAATCAAAATACAAAGTTCGTAGTAAAACTGCCTGTAAAGTAAAAAAAGCTGATTTTTTAATATTCTGCAATAAAAACTACCCGAATATTATTCGGGTAGTTTTCGATTTAAGAACGGATATTAGTTATATAAAAATAATATGACGAGTTAGCTATGGCGTTATTTTAAATATATTTATACGGAGTTATGCAGTTCGGACTTTTGGAGCGAACGCGGCGGACAGTTATCCTACGGCAATATGCAGGATAGCTTTTACGAGCAAATAGGCGTTCACTACGGTTTGGATCGCGGCGAAGTCGGAAGCAATAAAAAGCACACGACCAAGTACCAATGGCAGAAAGCGCAACAAGAAGCCGAGCTTACAAATCTCGAAGCGGATAAAGCCCACGCCGAAGAAGTAATCGAACAAGTGCAGACCGCCGTAGAAACAAGGGATAAGGCATTGAAAGAATTAAAACCGTTACAGGAATACTTGGATGCTTTCAAAGAAGCGATGAGCGGTAATCTGCCGTTATCCCCTACGAAGTTGAGAAAGATGATTATAGGTCTTACCACCGAGTATAAGCGGCTTGAAGAAGAAAAGTTAATTAAAGATAAAGACAGCGAAAATCTTTTCAACCTACTGCGGCAAGCGGAACAGCGAATACCCGAATTGGAAAACCACAAAGAGTTTTTGCTATTCCTTTCGGAGTACGCGCCAGACAAATTGGAAGAAGCAAAGCGCACGGCAACCGAGCGCAAAAACGCACCGAAACCGCCCGTTAAAACTTCAAAGAATTGGTGGTTGAAATAACAACTGAATCAATCTATAAGGAAGAAAACGCCCACAATTAATGACAAGAAGGAGAAAGAACAACATAGGGATACCCGACTTTGAAATCGACTCCCTTGCAAGAGTATTACTGCCGGCCATTCAAGCTTATTTTGCAACCGAAGAAGGACAAAGAGAGTTTGCGGCGTGGCAAGCCGAAAGGCAACAATCACAACTGAATAAACAATCGAATAATAAAGAGTCCCGTTAAATCGTATAGGGATAGCCGTTGAAAAAGACGGAGTAAGGAAAACCGCCGAAGAATAGCGGTATATAAATGAAATTTACCCATATAGGGACTGCCGAATAGAATATGTATGTGAAACGGCAAAACAGCCTTGCGGATTTCCGCAAGGCTGTTGTTATTATACCGAAAATCGTACAATAAATGCGCTATAATTTTATTATAAAATTTACGTAGGAGAATTATTATGAATGAATTTGATAAAATTTTCGGATACGAATCCGCTAAACAAGAAATGCTCCGTTTGTGCGACGTTTTGTGCAATCGCAAAAAATATGAAGCGTTGGGCATAACTTTACCGAAAGCCGTACTTCTTTACGGAGAGCCGGGGCTCGGTAAAACGCTTATGGCAAAAGCGTTTATTGCCGCGACGGGGCGTAAGGTATTCCATTGCAAGAAAAATAAGTCTAACGGCGAATTTGTGGATGAAATAAAATTGACATTTGAAAACGCAATTAAAGAAGCCCCGTCGATTATATTCTTTGACGATATGGATAAATTTGCGGAAGACAATTTACAGAAAGATTGCAATAAGGAAGAATTTGTTGCGATTCAAACGGGTTTGGAAGACATCGGAGACAAGGATGTTTTTGTAGTTGCTACCGCTAACGATATTTATTATTTACCGGATTCACTGATGCGTGAGGGTAGATTCGGCAAACAAATAGAATTTACTGCACCCTCTTTGGACGATTCCGTAAAAATAATCGAACACTTTCTTGCAAACAAACAAATTTCCGCCGAAATAAACGCGCGATCTCTCGCACACGTTTTATCGGGACATTCGTGTGCAATGCTTGAAAACGTGATTAACGAAGCGGGAATTTATGCGGCTTATGCAAATCGCGATAAAATTTCTTATCGGGATATAAAAGACGCCGTTGCGCACGTTATGTTAAAGCAACAAGATTTGTGTGATTTGGACGCTAAAACAAAATGGCGAGTAGCTTATCACGAGGCGGGACACGCCGTACTCCATCTTTTAAGTAAACAAGATATTGGTAGCCTCGCTATCGGAAAGTGCGGGAGAGATGGGCTTGGTATCGGAGTATGTTGTTTATCGAAAGCGGTACAGCATAATACTTGTCAAGATTCCGAAAATTATATCATGGCTCTGCTTTCCGGAAGAGCAAGCGTTGAAATTCAATTCGGCGAAATCGATCTCGGCACAATAAAAGACTTGCAGTCTGCGATGAATGAAATCGAAGATAATTTGGAATGGCTTGCCGCAAATGGTTTTGAATACCTTTGTTTGCGAGATAGATACTGTTATGCTCAATCCAACTATCAACTTGACAAGAATCAAGATAAAAAAGTTCATCTAATTGAAGAATATTACAATAAAACAAAAGTGCTGTTATTTCAAAATAAATCGCTCCTCGATAGATTGGCAAAAGAGCTTTACGAAAAAGAAGTACTTTTGTATGACGAAATCAATGTCATTGCCAAGGAGTATCTCGCTTGACTAATTGCGACAAAATTGGTATAATAACTCCATATCTCGACAAGGAGACAGATATGGATTCGTTTGAACCGAAAAAGCTCGCGCTGTTGCGTATACTGCAAATATTAGAGCGTTATACCGACTGCGACCACCCATTAAAGCACGACGAAATTGTTAAGAAGTTGGAGAATAATTATAGTATTACCGTCGAAAGAAAAGCAATCGGGCGTAATATATCTCTTTTGCAAGAAGCCGGCTATGACATAGAAACCACGAAAAAAGGCTCATATCTTGCAAGTCGTTTATTTGAAGATTCAGAGCTTCGTCTGCTTTCCGATAGCGTATTGGCAAGTCAACATATCACGGCAAAACATTCCAAAGAGTTGATAGAAAAGATCGCGACTCTCTCCAATAAGTATTTCAAATCACATATAGATCGGAAGAGCGTCG
>ERZ777306.4345-NODE-4345-length-13078-cov-3.216770_pt1 | contig 13078 bp, 6 predicted proteins | sample MGYA00374966_ERZ777306 | MGnify/ENA primary metagenome ERZ777306 (study PRJEB29329, sample SAMN06343882) | mouse gut metagenome | isolation source: Mouse cecum | place: Austria: Vienna | collected 2014-11-15 ...
GGCAGGTCGAGAGTGCGCCATTTGGCGTCGTCATATCCCGGCGCGGCAGCCGTGGAGTCGGCTTTGAGGGAAAAGCGCCAGTTATCGTTGAATTTCTCGGGCTTCCCGAACGATACCTGTGCCTGCATGGCGGTAGCCGTGAGGGCGGCAGCGGCGAGAAGCAGATATTTGTGTATGTTCATAGGTATGTGCTTATTCAAAGGTATATACTATGGTCGTCACGCTTTTGGGGTCGACGAATACCTTGTCGGCGATATTGAATTTCTCTTCTTTCAGGTTTTTGTCTTCCGACGATGTGTAGCGCGACACTGTTTTGAGTTTTTTCGAGCCTGCAAAAGTGTTGTCGAGAGTCACACCACGGTCTTTCGATGTGTTGGTGTAGACAGCTACCACTGTGTTGCCGTCGGGCGAGGCATATGCCGAGCCGAAGAAGTCCTTCGTTTCGGTGGCTGCGAGGGCTATGCGCTTGTATCCGGGGCGAATGAAGAGGCTGTAGTTGCCGAGCACCCAAAGATTGGGGGTGGCTTCCACTGTGCCCTCGGCGGTGAAGTCGTTGCTGTAGTTGCCGCCAGCGGGAGTTGTCTTGATAAGCTCGAAGCGGTTCTTCTGGCTCCAGCGTTCTACCGACATAGCTGTCCAGTAGCTCCACGAGGTGCAGCCGGCCACGGTGATGTCGTTGTGTATTATTTTCGACATATAAAGGGCAATGTCGAATTCCGACACATTGTCGTAGCTGCCTCCGAGTTCCGACGGTTCTTTGTCGAGCATCGACCATTCTGTTTGCCATACTCGCAAACCCTTTGCTTCAGCAGCGCTGGCTACCTTTGCACGCACGTTGCGCATATCGCGCCAGTTGTCGAAAGTCCAGTAGCTGTGGCCGCCTACGAGCTTGTCGACATGTGCGAGGTCGCCTACGTAATTTTCAGACGACGGATTGAAAAACGCTTCGATTTGGCTTGCACGCTCGTTTGCTTTGCCTTCGTAAAGATAGCCCCATGCGGCTGCTTCGGGTATGAGAATCTTGGTGGAGATACCTTTGGAGGCGATGGCTTTGTCGAGCTCGCGCACGAGCTTCGCAACTTCGCTGTTCTGCCAGCCGCTGCCTTCTTGAGCGTGTCCGTCCCAGTTGTACTGAGGTTCATTGACAGGCGATATATGGCTGATATTGTATCCTTCAGAGTCGAAATGCTGGGCTACGTTGGCCATGTATTCTGCAAAGGCGCCGTAGGCTTCAGGCTTGATATTGGCCTTGTCGCCGTTGTCGGAGCGCCCCTGTCCGTTGAGTGTGTACTGCACCAGAGGCGAGTTGCTGAACAGCACGAACGACTCCACGCCGTTGTTCTTGGCCTGCTGCATGAAGTAACGCTGGCCCACGCATTTGTTGGTCCAGTCGTAGGTGGTGCCGTTGAGGTACGATTCGGCACGGTTGTTGGCATTGTCATTGTCGATGCCGCCCTTTTCACCTAATTCGGCAGTGCCTGCGCCGAGGTTTACACGCCACATCGACAGGCCTATGCCCTGGGGCTGGCCCTTCGATATGTTTTTCGAGAAAAGCCAGCGGGCGAGTTGCAGGCGGTTCGAGCGCCAGTAGTTGCCTATCTGGTTTGGCAGCCAGCAGTCGGAGGCGCCGAAGCCCTCTATGGTCTGGAACTGCTTGGCGGGGTCGATGGAAGTCTTTTCGGTGTTGCAGGTGAACGACGGAACCGGCGACACGATGTCGCCCGATGGATTGTCGGGAGTCGGTTCTTCCGGCTGCTCGGGGTTTACCGGCTTTTTTGTCGATTCCTGCGGCTCTTCCGAACAGGCCGACAGAAGTGCCACGGAGGCAAACGCCGGAATGATTAATCTGGAAATTTTCATGGGGTTTGGTTAAAATGTAAGGGATAATCAGAAACTAATTATCCCTTACAGAAGATAGATATAAAAAAAACTATTGTAAAACGCAGTTAGCTTTTAATAGTGGCTTACCAACCGGGGTTCTGTTCGATGGCGCCGTTGGAGTGCTGTGTTTCGTAGGTCGGTATAGGCCAGAGGAGGTCGCGGCTTTCTACAAAGCGGGTACCCTTGTCGCTGGTTTCGCCCTGGTTGTAGTGCTCGTAGATATCGGCGTTGGGGCCGAGGTTGTAGGTCACGAACGAACCGTTCGGGCCCATGATGTTGGCCATCACCTTCTTGCCATTGTCAGCGTCCCAGCGACGGATATCGTACAGGCGGCACTGTTCAAATGCGAGTTCGAGGCGGCGTTCGGCGCGGATAGCGTCGCGGAGAGCTGTACCCGAAGAGGTGACATCGGCAAGGCCCACGCGCGAGCGCACCTTGTTGAGCGCTTTGCGGGCATCGCCGTCGGCTCCTTCGGCGTTGCAGGCTTCTGCATACATCAGGAGTACGTCGGCATATCGGAGTATGCGGTGGTTGAGGGGAATTTTGTCGATGTTGTAGATTTCAGGACGCTGGTCCAGCGGCACGAAGTATTTGCGGATTATACGTGCGCTCTTGTGCTGGGAGGGGTCGATCACATAGCCTTCCTCATATACATCGTCGGTCCAGCCGAATGCTTCTTTATAGCCGAGGAATTTGGGATCGTTGAGGCCCTGAGAGAATACAGTGGCGTTGTTTTCGATGAATTTGTCGAACTGTGTTTCGCCTGCTATTTCCTTGCAGCCGGTCTTGATGATGGTCCAACGCAGACGCTCTGTATCGCCGGCGGCGATAAAGGCGTTTTCGAGGTCGGAAGAGGGCTGTCCCCACGACCAGCCGTCGCCCACGCCGTTGCGGCAGCCTGTTATGACTGTAAGGGCGCCACCGAGAGCGTACTGGTCGCCGCCGTACATATGCTGTACCTCGAAGAGCGATTCAATGCTGTTGTTGTGTTCTACCGACCACACGTCGCCGAAGTTGGGCAGCAGGTCGTATTCGCCTTCGGTAATGACGGTGCTGAGCGCTGTTTTAGCTTCAGCGGTCTTGCCGTGGTAGAGGTATACCTTGCCGAGAAGGCCGAGGGCGGCACCGCGGGTGGCGCGGCCCATGTCGGTGGCTGCATATTCGCTGCGCTGGGGCAGTATCTTTGCCACGGCATCGAACTCTGTTTCGCAGAAGTTGTACACATCGTCGAGCGAGGCGCGGCCTATGCCCTCGGCGTTGCTGATAGGCTCGGTGATGAGGGGCACACCGCCGAAGTTGCGGGCAAGGTCGAAGTAGAAGAAGGCGCGGAGGAAACGTGCCTCGGCTATGCGCTGCTCTTTCAGTTCTTCGTCCATGGCGGCACCGGGAATGCGGGCTATGGCCACGTTGCAGGTGTTGATGCCCTGATAGCGGGCGCCCCAGAAGTTCTGTATGATGCCGTTGGAGGGAGCGTTGGGCATGAAGTGGGTTATATCCTGATAGCCGTCGTCCTGGGTGGTGTTGCCGTCCCACATGTCGTCGGTGGTCATATCGGACATGAGCCAGGAGTTCACTACCTGCCACCAGCCGTATTTAGTGATTTCGAAATAGCAGCCTCCGATGTAGGAGTTTACCTCTTCTTCGGTCTTGAAGTAGGTGTCGAGGTTTTCGCTGCCGCGCACATCTTCGGTGAGGAAGTCGTCGCAGGAGGCCAGAGAGAGGCCGAGGGCGACTGCGGTGCTGAATATTATTGTTTTTTTCATGAGTTCGTTAGGTTAGAATTTGAAGTCGAGGCCGAGAAGGAATGTACGGGGCGAGGGATAGTTGTTGTGGTCGATGCCCGTGGCGATGGCGCCGCCGTCGTAGAACGGACGTTCGGGGTCCATGCCGGTGTACTTGGTGATGGTGAAGAGGTTCTGGGCCGATACGTAGAAGCGCAGGTTGTAGTTCTTCATGAAGCTCTTCGGCAGGGTGTAGCCGAGGGTGAGGAGCTTGCAGCGGAAGTACGAGCCGTCTTCAACGAAGAAGTCGGATACGCGGGTGTAGTTCTGGTTGAGGTCGTTGTAGGAAAGACGGGGATATTCGGCTCCGCAGCCTTCGCCGGTCCATGTCTGGTCGAGAGTGCCGGCAAACACGTTCTGTCCGTTCACGCCCGAATAGCGTCCGCGCTGGAGGTTGAAGATGTCGTTTCCGAATGTGCCGTAGAAGTTGGCAGAGAGGTCGAAGTTCTTGTACCAGAATCCGAGGTTAAGACCGAGTGTGAGGTCGGGGTAGGGGTTGCCGATGTAGTCCTTGTCGGCATCGGTGAGCTGGCCGTCGTTGTTGCGGTCGACGAAGATAAGGTCGCCGGGCTGTGCGTCGGGCTGTATCAGCTTGCCGTGCTCGTTGGTGTGGGCGTAAACCTGCTCCCAGTTCTGGAAGATACCTGCTGTCTGGTAGCCGAAGAAGCGCGAGATGTAGGTTCCGTCCTCGTTCTTGATGATGCTTTCGGGCAGACCGCTGCCGTCCCAGATGGGGCCGTCGCCGGTGAACTTGATGGCCTTGTTCTTGACACCGGAGAGCTGCACGCCGATGTCGTAGCGGAAGTCGCCGACCTGATCGTTGTAGTTGATAGAGAGTTCCCAGCCGCGGGCGCGCATCTGGCCGATATTCTGGGTGATTGCGCCCATCCATGTGGGCACGCCGAGGATAAGGAGGCTCTGCTTGCCGTAGAGCATGTCGTGCGATGTCTTCTGGAAGAGGTCGAAGGTAACGTTGAGTCGGCTGTTGAAGAGCGAGAAGTCGAGGCCGAAGTCGATGTCTTCGACAGTTTCCCACTTCAGGTTGGGGTTACCCATAGAGCCCATGATGGTGGCGGGGAAGCGGACGGGAGTTGTGCCGAACACATAGTTGACACCGTTGTTGAGAGTCGTCATGTAAGCGCCGTTGGCGATGGCCTGGTTGCCCACACGGCCCCAGCCGAAGCGTACCTTGGCGTTGTTGAGCCAATCGCGGGTATCTTCCATAAAGGCTTCTTCAGAGAGGCGCCATGCGGCAGATACCGAGGGGAATGTGCCGTACTTGTTGCCTTTGGGGAAGCGGCTCGAACCGTCGGCACGTACCGATGCGGTGAGGTAGTAGCGGTTGTTGTAGTTGTACATCACGCGGCCGAGGAACGAAGCGAGGGTCTGGTAGGAAGCGGAGCCGGAAGCGAACTGGTCGCCTGTGCCGGCAGATACTTCGTGGAGAAGGTCGCTTGTGCCGGGAACGTCCTGGCGCGAGCCGTTAAGCCACCAGTCGGCGTAGCGTTCGGCAGTGAAGCCGGCCAGCACGGTGAGGTTGTGCTTTTCGGCGAAGGTGTCCATATAGGTGATGGTGTTGTTCCATGTCCAGTTGAGGCCGTCGGAGTACTTACGTCCCACGGAGTTATTTGTGTTCTGTTCGAGAGCGTCGATGTGGAAAGCGCAGTTGAAGTAGTCGTTACGCTGATACCAGGCGTTGATACCGAACTGTGTGCGGATAGTGAGCTGCTTGATGGGAGTGATCTGAATGAAGGGGTTCATCAGCACCGAGCCTTTGCGGGTGTGGGTGTCCATACGGGCGAGAGAGCCGGCGGGGTTCCATTCCTGGTTGTTGTACGAACGCTGGTAGTTGTTCATCGGGTTGGCTGCGTCCCACTGGTCTTCGGGGCGGAACACGGGAGTGGTGGGGTCCATCGCCATGGCAGCTGAGAAGAGGTTGGGGGAATCTTCCCAGTTTTCCATATTTGGAGCTATGTCGAGACCCACCTTGAGGTACTTGTTGAAGTTGTACTCGGTGTTGAGGCGGAGGTTGATTTTGTCCCAGTAGCCGTATTCGAACTGCGAGTTGTTGCGGAAGTAACCGAGGCTGAAGCTGTAGATAAACTTGTCGTTGCCGCCGCGAACGCCGAGAGAGTAGTTCTGGATAAGGGCGAGGTCGTTCACCACTTCGTCCCACCAGTCGGTGCCGTCAACATCGGCATAGTTTTCGTAGGGGCTGTTCCAAGGAGCTGTGCGGCCGTCGTTTTCGTAGCGTTTCTTGAATACTTTTTCGTATTCGCTGGCGCCTGCGATTTTGGGCTTGGCAATGTGCTGGAAACCTGCCGATGCGGCGAAGTCAACCGAGGTCTTGCCTGCCGAACCCTTCTTGGTGGTGATGATGATAACGCCGTTCGAGGCGCGGGTACCGTAGATGGCCGATGCCGACGCGTCTTTGAGCACTTCCATCGATTCGATGTCGTTGTTGTTGATGAAGTTGATGTTAGAGCTGTTCAGGGGCACACCGTCCACAACGTAGAGAGGATTGGAGCCGTTGACAGAGGTGATACCGCGTTGATTACCTTGGGGGTGGCACCCGGGCCACCGCCGCTTGCAATCTGCACGCCGCTTACCTTGCCCTGAAGAGCGTCCATGGCGTTACCTGTGGTAACCTCGGTGATGGCATCGCCCTTCACGGTTGAGATAGAGCTGGTAAGGTCGCTGCGCTTCACCACGCCGTAACCGATGGCCACCACTTCGTTGAGCATGGTGGAGTTTTCGGTCATGGCCACGTCGATATTGGTGCGGCCGCCTACTTTTTCTTCAACTGGGGTGAAGCCCACGTAAGAGAATACGAGCACGGCGTCGGAGGGCACACCTGAGAGGCTGTAGTTGCCGTCGAAGTCGGTCACGGCGCCGTTTTTGGCTCCTTTCACAGACACAGACGCGCCTATGAGGGGCTCATTGTCGGTTTGGGAGATTACTCGGCCCCTCACCGTCAGGTTCTGTGCCATGGCCACAAGACCAATCAGAGCTGCGCACAGAAATAATATTTGTTTTTTCATAAAATAGTTGAAACGTGGTTAATGTGAAGGTGGTTTACATAGGGAGGATCTTGATATGCTCGCTGTGCGCGTCGAATACAAGGCGGTAGTTGCCTGCCTTGGTGACGGTGGGCTTGATCCAGTTGTCGCCGATAAAGTTCTTGCGGTAGCCTTCGTCGCCCCACTTGCTTTCGTCGAACGGTCCTGCGTTGGGATACATGAATTTGTATTCCTCGGGGTCTACGTTGATATATTTGTATTCAAAGTAGCCTCGGGTACCGGTGAAGTGGTCGTTGTCGGGATATGCGTTACCGTAGTAAACACACTTGCTGGGGTCGGAGGAGTTGTCGACACGCCATGTGGTGAAGTTCCACCAGCCGTTGGAATGCCAGTTGTGGAGAATGAAGTTCTGTTCGCCTTCTTCGAGTTTCCAGTTGTCGATATAGAATATGTTGGGGTTGTTCTTGTCCTGCTCCATACGGCTCAGAATTTCGCCGGGACCTTTTGCCGGGCCGAAATACCATTCCTGCCACCAGGGGTCGGGCGCAGTCCAGTCGTTCCAAGTGTTGAGGTCGTTCTGGCCGTAGTGCATACCTGCCACGGGGTTTGTGGCCTCGCTCACGGGATAGTCCTCGAGGGTGAAGGTGCGGTCGTATGTGTTGACGGTTATGAGGTAGTACACGCCGGCTTTGTCGAGGGTGATGCGGCCTACTGCGTCGGGGTCGTCGCCGAGTACTTCGGCATTGTCTGCCTCAGGACCGAAGCAGATGGGGCCGAAGTCGGTCTTCTGCGGCAGGAAGCATATCTTTGTTCCTGCGGCGGCGTTGTAGTAGCGCACGCGGTATTTGTAGGGAGCCACGTGGTCCATTGCCATAGGCACGCCGCAGAGGTCGCTGTTGAGGTCGGCGGCTGTTTCCACGTCGGCGAGATAGAGCACACTAAAGTCGGGCAGTTCCGATACCGACAGTGTGGATTCTACCTTCGACGAGCGCACTTCGGCTTCCTGTGCAGGCACGTCGTAGGCCGTGATGGTCATCTTGTATTCGGCGGGAGTTCCGGGCAGCGAGAGAGCCTGGGCAAATTCCACCTTGTTCTTTCCTTCGCCTTCGATGCGGAGGGGGAATCCCTGCACACCGTCGACGTTTACGGTAACGTAGTCGATTTCGCGGTTGTCCTCAACGGTGAATTTGAGGTTGAACACTGTGTTGGCCTTGATAAGCACCGTTACCTCGCGGTCGGGGGCGGCGGTGAATACGGGGGCGGTGAAGTCGGCGTCGAGAGTCACAAGCACATCGTGGCTCGTGGTTTTTCCGGCAACGTCGGTAACCTCTACCTTTACTGTGAAAGATTCGCCTTCGACGTTTTCCTGAATCTTGTACTCGTAGTCGAGTTCGTATTCCTTCAGGGGTTCGCCGTATATTTCGACGATGTTGATGGTTTTGTTCAGCTGGAGAGCCGGACATGTAAGATTGATAGCTGAGATACCGTCGGCGTCCTTGATTGTTCCGGCGATTTTAATCGAACGGCCGGCGACTGTCATCAAGTGTTCGCTGTCGATATTAAATTCAGGAGCGGCTCCGTCGGCTACCGGCCATTTGTCGTCGTCGGAACACGACGCCAGACCGAGGGCAGACATTACGAGCAGACCCGAAAGGCACGCAAATTTAAGATTCATAAAAGGTGTCTTTAATTTAAGGTTATGTTGGATTAGTTTATTTAGTTTGTCTTGTATGAGGGAGGTGCTTGTGGGGGAAGCAACCGTTTTTCGATGGTTTACGGCGCAAAGGTAGACATATGGCAATATGTGGCGAGTCTGTTTTTCGTCAGCGATTGACTGTTATCGGTCATTAACACTTTCGGGCGCTGCCAATGGCTTATATTCGGCAAATATTGAGTAAATTTGTGAAAAACCTTAGTTCTATATCCCGGGTATGAAGTACAGAATACTCCTTATTGTTATGCTATCGGTTGAGCTCGCAGGCTTTGCCGAGCCGCGTATGCTGCATTTCGGACGCGAGCACGGTCTGAGCAACAATTATATAATGGGCATAGCGCAGGACGCCAAAGGGTATGTATGGGTGTCTACCGAGTCGGGGCTGAACCGTTTCGACGGCAGTTCGTTCAGGGCGTTCCGCAAGGATTCGGCATCGCTGTCGGCAAATGCCTTGAACAGGTTGTATGCCGACCACTACGCGAACACGCTGTGGATTGCCACCCAGCGCTACGGACTCGACGCCCTCGACTGCGACAGCTATACGTTCCGACACTTCAGGCATAACGATGCCGACACGGCGAGCATAGTGGCCGACGCCGTGACCTCGGTATGCGATGCCGGCGACGAACGCGGCTTGTGGGTCTGTACCTATACCGACGGCCTCGACTATATGGATAAGAAAAACGGGACGTTCACCCACTACAATACCCGCACCGTCGACGGCTGGCCCGACGACCGCCTGTGGGACGTCGATGCCGACGGTATTGGGAATGTGTACTTGGCCCATGCCGATGCCGGTTTCAGCGTGTTCAAGCCGGAGCAAGGAACGATACGCAACTATCGCCACGATGCCTCCGACCCGTCGAGCCTTCCCGGCGACATGGTGCGCGTGGTGTATGTGGACCGTGGCAACAACGTGTGGGTAGGCACGGACGGCGGTCTGGCGCTCTTCAATCCGATCGACGGCACGTTCACAAGCTTCAGGCATTCCGACCACGACAAAGGCTCGCTGATTTCAAACAACGTGCTCGACATAACCCAAAGCCGCGACGGACGGCTGTGGATTGCCACCGAAAACGGAGGCGTCAGCTCGCTCGAGGTGCAGAATACCATGATGCGTTCGCCGGGGCAGATCCGCTTTACCAATATCGCGGGCGAAACCGATGCCCGGCAGAGGCTGTCGAACAAGACCGTCGAGTCTGTGTTTCAGGACAGTTTCGGAAACGTGTGGTTCGGAACCTACGGAGACGGGCTGGACGTGCTTACCTCCCGCGACGCTATTTTCGACCGCTATGACACGACGACACGTCCGTTCGATACGAGCTACAATTCCATAATGGCCATATGTGCCGACGGCGACAGCATGTGGGTGGGAACCGACGGCAAGGGTGTCGATTTGTTCGGCTCCTCGGGCAAGATTGCCAATTACCGTGATTTTGGCGATAATGCCGTACTTGCCATAAAAAAAGCGCGTGACGGCGCCATATGGTTCGGCACATACGGTGGCGGTGTTTACCGCAAGCCCCGCGGCTCATCGAAGATTCAGAAAATAAACATACCCGGCACAGGCGATGTGCGCTGCTTTGCCGACGAGGCTGACGGCTCTGTGCTTGTAGGCCACGGCAGGGGGATAGCCCGTCGTCGCCCCGACGGGCGCATAGAGGAGCTTGTGGCCTCCGATAATTCGCGCGAGGAGCTTGTACGCACTCTGTGGGTCGATTCTCAGGGTCGGATATGGGTCGGCTCGTTCGGCGCGGGACTGGCCGTGTACGATTCAAAAATGAAGATGTTGGAGCGTTTTGCAACGTGGAACGGCCTGCAATCGAACACCGTGAACTATCTCCTGCCCGACAAAGACGGAAAGATATGGGCCGCAACGGGAGAAGGCCTTGCCCGCTTTACGCCTGATTTGATGACCGATACCGTTATCGGTGGCAAGGAAGGTCTTGCCGACAGTTTTATCGAGGCGCTTGCGGCCGACAGCGAGGGCAACATATGGATGAGTACCATGGGAGGCATATCGGTGCTGTATGCCGATGGATCGGTGCGCAACTATAAACACGACGACAAGGTGGGATTCGGCGATTTTGCGGCCGGAAGCGTCGCGGCAGGGCTGGACGGCTCCATATATTTCGGTTCTCACTACGGAGTAGTGCGTTTTAATCCCAAAAGTATGGACCCGGGAGTGCTTATGCCGAGGCCTGAGATAACGGACATTTCGGTATTCAAAGGCGGCTCCGACGGAGTGGCGGAGCTGTTTGCGCCGGCATCGCTGGTCAAGCTGCCGTATAGGGAAAACACCGTTAGGGTGGCTTTCAATGTGCTTGATGCGTCTTCGGCATCCGCTGTCGACTATTTTTATCGCGTCGAGGGTCTTGGCAACGACTGGTATCCGAGCACGGACGGCAACAGTGTGATTCTCGGCAATCTTCCGTCGGGCACATATAAATTTGCGGTCAAGGCCGTTGGACGCAACGGCGAGCCGGACAGCGAGCCTGCTGTGCTTACAATCAAGGTCGGAGCACCTTTCTGGGCCACGTGGTGGGCAAAACTGTGCTATTTCCTGGTGGCGGCAGCACTTGTGCTGTTCCTGATTAATATCTATAAGAAACGTATAAAGCTTGAGTACGACCTTACCCTTGAACGACGCAACACACGCCGACAGCAGGAGCTGACTGCCGAGCGTATGCGTTTCTTCACCAATATAACCCACGAACTCCGCACGCCGCTCACGCTTATAATAGGGCCGTTGGAAGATTTGAAATGCGACCCGTCGATGCCTGCCAGGCAGGGCCGCAAAATATCGCTTATACACGGGGCGGCGCTGCGTCTTCTTGAATTAATCAACACCATACTCGAATTCCGCAAGACTGAAACACAGAACCGCAGTCTTAAGGTGCAGCGGGCCGACCTTTCGGGTATGATACGTGAGCTTGGCAACCGATATTCGGCCTTGAACACTAATTCCAACCTGATTATAGATACCGACATAGAGCCGGGTGACTATCACATATGGTTTGACCCCGAGGTGATGAGTATGATTGTGGATAATCTGATGTCGAATGCCTGCAAGTACACCTCGGAGGGCAGGGTGAGCCTCAGGCTCTATCATACGGAGGAATCGGGTGTGCCTTTCACGGAGATTTCTGTATCAGATACAGGGCTTGGTATGGAAAATGAAACCCTCGACCATATTTTTGACCGCTATTACCGGAATCATAATGCCGAATCGTGCCTCGGAACTGGCATAGGCCTTGCCTTGGTGTACAACCTTGTGAAACTGCATCACGGCGAGATATTCGTAGACAGCGAGCCGCACCGTGGCTCAGTGTTCCGTTTCAGGATACACTCTGAAAACTGCTACCCCGAGGCTTCGAGGCGCGAGGAGTCGGTATTGCCGGCGGCAGAGCTTGCCGCTACTCAGTACATTACTGTAGCGGCCGAGCCTGAGGCTAAACCTTCGATACTCGTGGTTGAAGACAATGTGGATATTATCAACTACATAAGCGAGGTGCTTTCCGACAGGTATACCGTGGTTCCTGCTTATAACGGGGCCGAGGGGCTTGAAAAAGCGCGCCGTCTGCAGCCCGATATGATTATCAGCGATATAATGATGCCCGAGATGGACGGTATAGCCATGGCCAAGGCGCTGAAAGCCGATGAAGAAACATCGTTCATACCGTTGGTGGTAATTACTGCCAAAACTGCCTCGGAAGCGCGCGTGGAAGCCTATGAGGCAGGTGCAGACTCGTTCATATCAAAGCCCTTCAGCTCCACCCTCCTTAATTCGCGTATACACAATATTCTCGATACCCGCCACAGGCTTGCGGCGAAGGCGGTGTCCGGGACAGCGCAAGCTGTCCCGGACACCGCCGGTACGGCAGGCCAAGGCCGCCGTACCGGCGGCCTCGATTCGCCGATTGTGTCGACAATGAGCGAGGCCGATGCCGAATTTATCGAAAAAGTGAAGGGCATCATCACCGCCAATATGGACAGTGCCGAGCTTGATGTGCAGTATATTGCCCGTGAGATGGCAATGAGCCACTCCACGCTGTACCGAAAGGTGAAGGCTGTTACAGGGCTTACCGTCAACAGCCTGATACGCAAGTGCCGTGCCCGCGAGGCGGGTCGCTTGCTCGAAACGGGCCGCTATACCGTGTCGGAAATATCCTATATGGTGGGCATCAGTTCTCCCGGCAACTTCAGGCAATGCTTCAAGGAGGAATTCGGTGTCAACCCCTCCGACTACCTCAAAGGCAAAGGCCGGGGACAGACCGTGTGAAAATCAAACTGATAGGAATGCAAGCTGTCAACTTTTTTTGTTGGCGGCTTGTTTCTTTGTTGGCAAATGCCTAATTTTGTGTTGTAAAAACCTATATCTGTAATATCTTTGCGTAAATTATTACTTTTCAAGGCCTTTCTCTTATCGACGGTTTTCTGTGTGTCAGCCCTCGATGGCCTTCATTATTCCACTGAAGCTCAACCCTCTTTCAGCAGTGGCGAGAATACGCCGTTCTGGCTTGTGAGCAACCACTACGGCTTGTCGTCGGTAAAGAAAAACAATGGTTATTTCCGTGCCGGAGTCTTCCGCTCCATCGACGCCGACTCGGCGAGCCGCTGGGGCTGGGGTGCGGGTGTCGACCTCGCTGCCGCTTATAACTACAGTTCGTCGTTTATCATAC
>ERZ777306.4348-NODE-4348-length-13074-cov-4.905139_pt1 | contig 13074 bp, 12 predicted proteins | sample MGYA00374966_ERZ777306 | MGnify/ENA primary metagenome ERZ777306 (study PRJEB29329, sample SAMN06343882) | mouse gut metagenome | isolation source: Mouse cecum | place: Austria: Vienna | collected 2014-11-15 ...
AACAGGTTGCGGTCCGTTTCGTCAAGTCCGAGTTCGTCGATCTCCATTTTCAAGAGCGCGCGGCGCGCCTGTTCTTCCGTAACCGTATCGCTGCCCGCGACGTGCGAAAAATCGCGTACCCTTTTCAACAGACGGTTGGCGATGCGCGGCGTCCCGCGGGAGCGGCGGGCGATCTCGTAACCGCCCTGCTCGTCGACCGAAATCCCGAGCGTGCGCGCCGAACGCGTCACGATCCGTTTCAGCTCTTCGGGCGTATACATGTCGAGCCGACAGAGGATCCCGAAGCGGTCGCGCAACGGCGACGACAGCATGCCCGCGCGGGTCGTCGCGCCGATCAGCGTAAAGCGCTTGAGCGGGAAACGGATATTGCGCGCGGAAGGACCCTTTCCGACAATGATGTCGAGCGCGTAATCTTCCATCGCCGAATAGAGGATCTCCTCTACCGCGTGGTTCAAACGGTGGATCTCGTCGATGAACAGCACGTCGCCCTCGTTGAGGTTGGTCAGGATCGCGGCGAGGTCTGCGCCGCGTTCGATAGCGGGACCGGAAGTCAGCTTGATCTGCGTCCCCATCGTGTTGGCAATGATATGAGCGAGCGTCGTCTTGCCCAGCCCGGGAGGGCCGTAGAGAAGCACGTGATCGAGCGATTCCCCGCGCGCCCGCGCAGCCGCCATGAATACGGATAAATTCTCCTTGACCTTATCCTGTCCCACGTATTCGTCCATCGTCTTGGGACGGAGAACGTTTTCCTCCGCGTCGTATTCGCTTTTCGTACTCGTGAGGAGCCTGTCCTCTCCGTAATCTTCAAACATAATTCACCTGTCCTAACGCCGTTTTCTCCGCGCGGGAACGCGGCAATTTATCCCTTTAACACCGCCGTCAGAATTTCTTCCACCGTTTTGGCGCCTTTCGCCTTGGCGCGCTCCACCGCCCGCGCGCTCTCCTGCCGCGTAAAGCCGAGCCCGATCAGCGCTTCCAGCGCGTCGTCGTCCTCCGCCGGAAGCGCGGCGGCGCGCACGGCGGGCGCGGTCTCCCCGCCCAGCAGTTCGTCGGCGGAGATCTTTCCGTGCAGTTCCAGAATGATCCGCTCCGCCGTCTTCTTTCCGACCCCTTTCACCCCCGAAAGGCGTTTGGCATCCGCGGTCGCGATCGCCTCCGAAACGTCCGAAGGGCGCATGGACGATAAGATCGCGATCGCCATTTTCGCGCCCACCCCCTGTACCGAAGTGAGTTTTAAAAACAGGCTCTTCTCTTGCACGTCGGCAAACCCGAAGAGCGCGATCCCGTCTTCTTTTACTTGCAGATAGGTGTACACCTCGCCGTCCTCGCCCGTCTTCACGCCAGACAGGCGGGAAAACGCCGCGCCCGAACAGACGACTTCGTACCCCACTCCGCCGACTTCCAACAACACGTACTCGGGCGCGAGATATTTCACTTTTCCTTTCAAATACCCGATCATATCAACTCCTCCACCCGCGCGGGGATTCCGAACCCGACGGTTCCGCCAATTTATTTCACTCCGAACAGCGTGGAAAATCTGCTCGTAAACGCATGGCACAGCGCGACGCCGAGCGCGTCCGCCGCGTCGTCCGGACGGGGAACGGCGTTTAATCTGAGATGGGATGCGACGACGCGCTGCATCTGCCCTTTGTCCGCCTTTCCGTAACCGGTAAGCGCCTGCTTGATCTGATTGGGCGTATACTCGTAAATGCGCCCGCAGCGCTTGTTGCAGGTCAGAAGCATCACGCCGCGCGCGTGCGCGACGGCGATCCCCGTCGTCACGTTTTTGGAAAAGAACAGCTCTTCCATCGCCGCTTCTTCGGGACGGAACCGATCGAACAGCCGATTGACGCCCTCTTCGAGAATGCAAAGTCGGACGGCGAAATTTTCGTTTGCCGGCGTCTTGACGACGCCGAAATCGACGGCGGAACAGTTCCCGCGCGCGTCTTTTTCGATCACGCCGTACCCCATCGTTCCGTAACCGGGGTCCAGCCCCAAAATAATCATACGTTCATTTTATCCCAAAGCGGATTTTCTGTCAAGAAGAATCGGCTTTGAATCGGAAATTGATCCCCTCTCCCGTTTCCGCATTTTTCCATAGCGCGGAAGGCGCGAAGAACCCGTTCAGTTTATTTAATTTTATTGCGCCGGTTTTGCGTCACAATCGCTTGATTTATTCATAAAAATCGTGTATGATAATAAAAAAGATTTCGACGGATTTCTTTGCGAGGTGAACTTATGAAACTCTGGGAAGGCAGATTTTCCGCGCCGATGAGCGCGGACGCGGATTCTTTCAACGAATCTCTATCTTTCGACAAAAAACTCTATCAGGCGGACATCGCCGCTTCCGTCGCGCACGCGACCATGCTCGGCGAACAAAGTATTATCGCCCCGCAGGAAGCGCAGGCGATCTGCGACGGATTGAAAGAAATCCTTGCCGAAATCGAAAACGGAACGCTCGCCGTTGCGGGCGCGGAGGATATCCATTCCTTTGTGGAAGGCGAACTCGTGCGCCGCATCGGAGACGCGGGCAAGAAACTGCACACGGCGCGCTCCCGCAACGATCAGGTAGCGACGGACATGCGGCTGTACGTGCGCGGCAGCATCGACGGCGCGATCGCGCTCTTGCGCGACCTGACGGAAACCCTGCTTACCCGCGCGCACGAAAGTCTCCGCTATATCATGCCCGGATTCACCCATCTGCGCAAGGCGCAACCCATCAACTGCGGACAATACTTTCTCGCGTACGCGGAAATGTTCCTGCGCGATCTGGACCGTTTTTCCGCATTGCGCGCCCGCATGAACGTGATGCCGCTCGGCAGCGCGGCGCTTGCGGGAACCTCTTATCCCATCGACCGCGAAATCACGCGAAAGCTCTTGAAGTTCGACGAGATCTCGCAGAACTCGCTGGACGCCGTTTCCGACCGCGATTTCGTTGCGGAGTACGCCTTTAACGCTTCGCTCGTCATGGCGCACCTCTCGCGGCTGTGCGAAGACACGATCCTGTATACTTCCGACGAATTCGGCTATTGGACGATTCCCGACGAATATTCGACGGGCTCTTCCATCATGCCGCAGAAAAAGAATCCCGATCTTCCCGAATTGGTGCGCGGGAAAACGGGGCGCGTTTACGGGCACCTGCTCGCCCTTCTCGCGACGCTGAAAGGACTTCCCCTCGCATACAACAAAGATCTGCAAGAGGATAAAGAGGGATTTTTCGATACCGAAACCACCCTTTTCTCCTGCGTTTCCATCTATACCGCGCTCATGAAAAAGATGAAACTGAACGTAAACGTGATGTACGAGGCTGCGGGCGGCGGGTTCTCGACGGCGACGGACGTCGCCGACTATCTCGCCAAAAAGGGCGTGCCCTTCCGCGACGCGCACGCGATCACGGGCAAACTCGTGCGCTATTGCATCGACAAGAAAACCACGCTCGACAGTATTCCGCTCAGCGTCTTTCAGGAGATGAGCCACGTGTTCGAAAAGGACGTGCTCGCCGTCGTCACCGTGCGCGTTTCCGCCGAAGGGCGCAACTCGGTGGGCGGCTCCTCGCAGGAGGCGGCGCGGAAAAACCTGTATTCGGTGCGAAGAAGGCTGAAAAAATACTGAAACCGACAGGGAGCAGCAGCTCCCTGTTTTTGTATAAAATATGATTTTTTTCATATTTTACCCCCAATTACTTGACATATACACGGAATTCTTATACAATTATAAGAACTATTTGCAAGAAGGAGGCGAAGGCATGAAAAAAATCGGAGCGGAAATTCTGATCGGTTGTTTAAAGGAACAGGGCGTAAAAACCGTATTCGGCTATCCGGGCGGGACGGTGCTCGATATTTACGACGCGCTCTATCGGGACGGGAAGATCCGTCACGTGATCACGGCGCACGAGCAGGGCGCCGCGCATGCCGCCGACGCCTATGCCCGCACGACGGGCAGAACGGGCGTCGTGATCGCCACGAGCGGACCGGGGGCGACCAACCTCGTGACGGGGCTTGCGACCGCTTTCATGGATTCCGTTCCCGTCGTTGCGATTACGGGAAACGTGGGGCTGAACTTCCTCGGACGGGATTCCTTTCAGGAAATCGACATCACGGGGATCACGTTGCCCATCACCAAACATAATTTTATCGTAAAGGACGTAAAAGATCTTGCGGCGACGGTACGCGAGGCATTTGTCATCGCGAATACGGGGAGAAAGGGACCCGTACTCGTGGATATTCTCAAAAACGTACAGATCGCGCAGACGGAATACGAACCGCAGACGCCCGCCGCGCCCGTACACAAGCCGGTGCCCGCAGGCGCGCTGGAAGAGGCGGCGCGGCTCATCGACGCCGCAAAAAGGCCGCTGATCATGACGGGCGGCGGCGCGATCGCTTCGGAAGCGAGCGCCGAACTTTTCGCGCTTGCCGAAAAGCTGGACGCACCCGTTGCAAGCACCCTGATGGGACTGGGCGCGTTCCCCGCCTCCCATCCCCTGTTCTGCGGCATGATGGGCATGCACGGCACCCACACCGCCGCCAAAATCTGTATGGAAAGCGACTGCATTATTGCGCTCGGCACCCGTTTTTCCGACCGCGTCGCGTTGAACCGCGATCAGTTCGCAAAAAACAAGACGGTGGTACAGATCGACATCGACAATGCGGAAATCGACAAAAACGTGTTCGTCACCTGCTCCGTGCTCGGCGATCTGAAAGAGGCGTTAAAGACGTTGCTTCCCATGGTCGGATGCGTGAAGGACAGACCGTTCGCCAAAACCGCGCAGGCATACAAAGCGCAAGAGGCAAACGGCGGCAAACCCCGCGAATTCGGGCATAAGATCCTGACCGAAGCGGCGAAGCTTGCGAGAGACTGCGTGGTCGCGACCGACGTGGGACAGCATCAGATGTGGACGGCGCAGCACTTCCCGCTCGAAAAGCCACGCACGCTCTGCACGAGCGGCGGACTCGGCACTATGGGATACGGTATGGGCGCGGCGATCGGCGCGGCGTTCGGCAGCGGCAAACACGTCCTGCTCGTCACGGGCGACGGCTCGTTCAACATGAACCTGAACGAACTCTCCACCGCGGTCACGGAAAATCTTCCGATCACCGTATTGCTCATGAACAACCGCGCGCTCGGCATGGTGCGGCAATGGCAAAAGCTGTTTTATGCGCGCCGCTTCTCGCAAACGGTCGTAAACAAGAAAACGGACTACGTGAAATTTGCGGAGAGTTTCGGCGCGACGGGACTGCGCATCGAAACCGAAGAGGACATCGTTCCCGTGCTGAAAAAGGCGTTTTCGATCAACGCGCCCGTACTCGTGGAATGCGTGATCGGCGAAGACGAAAACGTGTTGCCCATGATCAAACCGGGACAGACGTACGACACGATCATTACCGAATGGGAGGAGAAATAAATGAACCGTTACATTATCAGCGCACTCGTATCCAACCGGAGCGGCGTGCTCACGCGGGTCGCCGCGCTCTTTTCGCGGCGGGGATACAACATCGAATCCCTCTGCGCCTGCAAGACGGAAGACGACGACCTCGCCCGTATGACGATCGTGTTAAACGGCGACGAATACGTGCTGGGACAGATGATGAAACAGATGGATAAACTCATCGACGTGAAAAAGATCATTCAGGTCGAAGAGGACGCCGTCTGCCGCGAGCTTCTGCTCGTCAAAATCAAAACGGACGCCAAGACGCGGACGCAGGTCATTGAAATCAGTCAGATCTTCCGCGCCAACGTGGTGGACGTGTCCCCCGAAGCGACGGTTTTAGAACTGACGGGAAAACCCGTGAAACTCGACGGCTTTATCACGATGCTCATGCCCTACGGGATCATCGAACTCGCCCGCACAGGCGTCACGGCGATCGCGCGCGGCGGGTCGTGCATCAAAGACGCGGCGGACTATAAAGAACAGATCTGAGCCCTTACTCAACAGGCGCAATCGGATCGGAGGAGACGGAATTATGGCGAATACGTTTACGAACGGAAGCAACATGGCGGCGCAGAGATCGCTTTTGCGCGCGCTCGGCTGGTCGGACAGCGAAATGAACAAGCCGATCGTGGGGATCGTTTCCGCGCAGAGCGAAATCATTCCCGGACATATTCACCTCGGCGAAATCGCGCGCGCCGTTGCCGACGGCGTGCTTGCGGCGGGCGGAAAGCCCGTGATCGTTCCTTCCATCGGCGTATGCGACGGCATCGCCATGGGACACCGCGGCATGCGCTATTCCCTCCCCTCCCGCGAAATTATTGCGGACAGCGCGGAAATTCTCGCGCGGGCGCATGCGTTCGACGCCTGCGTGTTCGTGGGAAACTGCGACAAAATCATCCCCGGCATGCTGCTCGGCGCGATCCGGCTCGATCTTCCCTGCGCGTTCGTTTCGGGCGGCCCGATGCTCGCAGGAAGAAGAGCGGGCGGAAAGCTTTCCCTCTCTTCCATGTTCGAAGCGGTGGGCGCGTATGCCTCCGGCAAGATCGGCGAAAACGAATTGCACGAATTCGAATGCACCGCCTGCCCCTCCTGCGGGTCGTGTTCCGGCATGTTCACGGCAAATTCCATGAACTGCCTTTTGGAAGCGCTGGGCATGGCGCTGCCCGGAAACGGTACCGTCCCCGCCGTATACTCGGCGAGGATCGCGCTTGCCAAACGCACGGGCGAAGCCGTCATGCGCTTGCTCGCAAATGACATACGCCCCCGCGATATCCTCACGGAGACTGCGTTGAAAAACGCGGAACGCGTGGATATGGCGATCGGCGCAAGCTCCAACTCGGTTCTGCATCTCCTCGCGCTCGCAAGCGAACTCGGCTTCTCCAAAGAACAGATCTCCGTAGACACCATGAACGAGATCTCGGCGCAGACGCCGAACCTTTGCAGACTCGCCCCCGCGGGCGAACGCTATATCGAAGAACTGGACGAGGCGGGAGGAATTTCCGCCGTCATCCGCACACTGATTGACGCAGACCTCTTCGACGGAAGCGCGCTCACGGTCGCCGGCGTCACGCAGGACGAACTGACCGCAACCGCGCGCGTGAAAGATCCCGAACTCATCCGACCCGTATCCGACCCCTATTCGCCGTACGGCGGACTTGCGATTTTAAAGGGTAACCTTGCAAAAGAAGGCTCCGTCGTAAAGAAAAGCGCGGTCGATCCCAAAATGTACCGTCACAGCGGTCCCGCGCGCGTGTTCGATTCGGAAGAGGAAGCCATGGAAGCGATCACCTCCAACCGGATTCGTCCCGGCGACGTGGTGGTGATCCGTTACGAAGGCCCGAAAGGCGGACCGGGAATGCGCGAAATGCTCTCCCCCACTTCGTCGATCGTCGGCGCGGGTCTGGGGGATACGGTTGCGCTCGTCACCGACGGAAGATTTTCCGGCGCGACGCGCGGCGCGGCGATCGGACACGTCTGTCCCGAAGCCGCCGCGGGCGGCGTGATCGGGATCGTCGAAGAGGGCGACACGATCGAAATCGACATCGAAAAGGGCGAGATCAATCTGCGCGTCCCGCAGAACGAGATCGACAGACGCCTGAAAGCGTTCGTCCCCAAAGAAAAACCCGCGGAGGGGTATCTGCGGCGGTATCGCGCGCTCGTCACCTCCGCTTCCGACGGCGCGGTATTCCGCAAGTTTTAAAAAAAGAGCGCTTATGCGCTCTTAGTGGTTTTGGTTTTCTTCGTCGTTGTTCCCGTCGGGCGGCGTTTCCGTCGGCGCGTCCGTCGTTACGGCGGAACGGCTTTTTAACTTGCGAACGAGGTCGACGACCCCGCCCGCTTCGAGAAAGCGTTCGAAGAGTTTCCAGCGCGTAAGCAGTTTTTCAAGAAACCACGCGCCCACGCCGCAGGCGCCGCCCGCGATAAAACCGAACAGCACGTCCGAAGCGAAATGAACCTGAAAATAGATTCGCGAAAAACCCATGACGAGCGGAATGAGCGCGTACAGCCAAGAAGTCTTTTTGTTGAACGCGCACACGAGCGCGGCGGCAAACGCCGCAGTCGCGGTCGAATGACCGGACGGGAACGAATATTCCCCTGCCGAAACGCTTCCCGCTTCCACCCAGAACCCGTAAAAAGGCGACGATTCATCGTGGAACGGGCGGGGACGGGCGACCGCGTTTTTCAGAATGAGGTTCACGAACACCGCGCCGAGGAAAATGCCCAAAAGCGCGGCAAAGCCCGCTTTCCGCGTACGGCGGAAACAGAGCATGACGAGCCCCGCCAGAATAAACGCCCAGCCGAGTTCCCCCAAAAAGGTGATCCCGCGCAAAAGCGGCGTGAAAAAGACTCCCGCGCTCTTCAAAAGCGCGTTGGCGCATTGGGCGAACGCCAGATCGAAACCGTAAAAAGCCTGAAACATAAACTCCCCCTTTGTAAGACAGTGCCAGTATACCATTCCCGCACGGGAAAGTCAAACCATCGGGGCGGGTTTCAAACATAAATCGCGGATAAAACCGTAAGGAGACAGACTATGGGAATGACGATGACGCAAAAAATACTCGCCGCGCACGCGGGCTTGCCCGCCGTGGAAGCGGGACAGCTGATCGAAGCGGAACTCGATCTGACGCTCGCCAACGACATCACGGCGCCCGTCGCGATCAAGGAGCTGGAAAAGATCGGCGGACACGTCAAGGACAAAGAAAAAGTCGCGCTCGTAATGGACCACTTCACGCCGAACAAAGACATCAAATCGGCGTGTCAGGTGAAATGCACGCGGGAATTCGCCGCGCGCGAAGAGATCAGGCATTTCTTCGACGTGGGGAACATGGGCATCGAACACGCCCTCCTGCCCGAGCAGGGATTGGTCGGCGCGGGCGATTGCGTGATCGGCGCGGACAGCCATACCTGCACTTACGGGGCGCTTGGCGCGTTTTCCACGGGCGTCGGCTCGACCGATCTCGCCGCGGGAATGATGACGGGGAAAGCCTGGTTCAAAGTCCCCGCCGCGATCAAATTCGAACTGAAAGGCGCGCTACCCCCATTCGTTACGGGAAAAGATCTGATCCTGCACATCATCGGAAAGATCGGCGTGGACGGCGCGCTGTACCGCTCGATGGAATTTACGGGCGAAGGCGTCTCGTCGCTCACGATGGACGACCGCTTTACCGTCTGCAACATGGCGATCGAAGCGGGCGCGAAAAACGGGATCTTCCCCGTGGACGAAGCCGCGCGCGCCTACATGAAAGACCGCTTCCGCCGCACGGTGAAAGTCTACGAGGCAGACCCCGACGCGGAGTACGCGGAGACGTATTCCGTCGATCTTTCTGAATTGAAGCCGACGGTCGCGTTCCCTCACCTTCCCGAAAATACGAAAACGGAATGGGAAACGCTTCCGATCCACCAAGCCGTGATCGGCTCCTGCACCAACGGAAGAATTTCCGATCTCCGGCAGGCGGCGGAAATTCTGAACGGGAAAAAAGTCGCGAAAGGCGTGCGCTGTATCGTGATCCCCGCCACGCAGGAGATCTACCTGCAAGCGCTGAAAGAAGGTCTGATCGAAACCTTTATCCGCGCGGGCGCGATCGTATCCACCCCCACTTGCGGACCCTGCCTCGGCGGGCACATGGGGATCCTTGCCGACAAGGAACGGTGCGTATCCACCACCAACCGCAATTTCGTGGGCAGAATGGGACACATTTCAAGCGAAATCTACCTCGCCTCTCCTTACACCGCGGCGGCAAGCGCCGTCCTCGGGAGATTGGCGACGGCAACGGAGGTACTCTGACATGAAGATCCGAGGAAACGTTCACAAATTCGGAAACGACGTGGACACCGACGTCATCATCCCCGGGCGGTATCTGAATACCAGCAGCGAACAGGAGCTTGCCGAGCACTGCATGGAAGACGCGGATCCCGCGTTCGTTAAAAAGGTAAAAGCGGGCGATCTGATCGTCGCGGAGGACAACTTCGGCTGCGGTTCCTCGCGCGAACACGCGCCCATCGCCATTAAAGCGTGCGGCGTGTCTCTCGTGATCGCGAACACGTTCGCGCGCATCTTCTACCGCAACGCCATCAATATCGGACTTCCGATTCTGGAATGTCCCGAAGCCGTAAAAGAGATTTCCGCAGGCGACGTCATATCCTGCGACCTCTCCAAAGGTCTGATCGTAAACGAAACGACGGGAAAGCAGTTTCAGGCGCAGCCCTTTCCTCCCTTTATCCAAAAGATCATCGACGCGGGCGGGCTGATGAAATCGCTTGCCGGAAAGAAAGATATTTGACGGAAATCCGACGTCATGGGAGTTTAAGATGAAAAAACATATTGCAGTGCTTGCGGGCGACGGGATCGGTCCCGAAATCACGAACGGCGGCATCGCCGTTCTCGAAGCCGTCGCGAAAAAATTCGGACACGCATTTACGTTCGAACCCCTGCTCATCGGCGGATGCGCGATCGACGCGACGGGCGGCCCCCTTCCCCGGGAAACCGTCGATCGCTGTCTTACGGCGGACAGCGTCCTGCTCGGCGCGGTAGGCGGCCCGAAATGGGATCGCCTGTCGGGAGAGATCCGTCCCGAAAAGGGACTGCTCGGTATCCGGAAAGCGATGGGACTCTATTCGAACGTCCGACCCGCAAAACTCTGGAAAGCGCTGGCGGACGCCTCTCCGCTGAAAACGCCGCTCGTCGAAAACGGCATCGAAATCATCGTCGTCCGCGAACTGACGGGAGGGATCTATTTCGGCAAACGCGGCAGTTTCGAAGACGGCGCGCTCGGCGAAACGGCATGGGATACCGAACAGTATTCGGTAACCGAAATCGAACGCATTACGAAGATCGCGTGCGAACTCGCCCGCAAACGGTCGAAACGGATCGTCTCCGTCGATAAGGCGAACGTACTCGAATCCTCCCGCCTCTGGCGCAGAACGGTGCATTCGTACGCCGAAAAACACTATCCCGACGTCGCCGTGAGCGACATGCTGGTGGACAACTGCGCGATGCAGATCGTAAAAAATCCCGCTCAGTTCGATATTCTGCTCACTTCGAACATGTTCGGCGACATCCTCTCCGACGAAGCGGCGCAGGTGACCGGCTCGATCGGAATGCTCGCCTCTTCCTCGCTCGGTGACGGAACGCGCGGTTTGTACGAACCCATTCACGGCTCCGCGCCCGACATCGCGGGACAGGACCTTGCCAACCCGATCGCAACGATCCTCTCCTGCGCCATGATGCTGCGCGATTCCTTCGGCCTGATCGAAGAATGCGGCGCGGTGGAAACCGCGGTCGCCCGCGTGCTGGAAGAGGGTTACCGCACGGCGGATATCTTCTCCGCGGGCATGAAAAAAGTCGGCTGCCGTAAAATGGCGGAACTGATCGCGGAGCGGATATGATCGAATCAAACGTGCGCGCGCTGCTTGACGAACTGCGCGCGGGAAATCCTTTCGGCGAAAAAGTCACTCTCGTCGCCGCGACCAAGACGCGGACGGCGGAAGAGATCAACCGCGCGATCGGGGCGGGGATCGCCGATATCGGAGAAAACCGTGTGCAGGAATTTACCGAAAAATACGACGCGGTAAAGGGCGGAAACCGTCACTTTATCGGGCATTTGCAGACCAACAAAGTCAAATATCTGATCGGGAAAACCTACCTTTATCATTCCGTGGACCGCGACGAACTCGCCCGCGAAATCGCAACGCGTTCGGAAAAAGCCGGCATTCGTTCGAACGTACTCGTTCAGATCAATATCGGACACGAAAACACCAAAGGCGGCTATGCGCCCGAAACCGGTTACGAAACTTATCTGCGCCTGTCCCATACGGACGGATTGCGGGTGCGCGGCTTTATGGCGATGCTGCCCGTCTCGGACGACGAGGGTTATCTCGCGGCGCTGTGCGACGAAATGCGGGCGCTGTACGACCGCGCAAGAGCGGCCGATACAGACGTTTCCTGTCTTTCGATGGGCATGAGCGGCGATTATCGGCTTTGCATCGCGCACGGCTCGAACATGGTCCGGATCGGCACCGGCGTTTTCGGACGACGCTGAACCTTTCGCGCGAATCCGAAGCGTATCGTTTGCGCGGAAAACCGACATACTGCAAAACGGGAGGACAACATGCCGTCTTGCATCACCCATCAACTGATTTCGGAACGGGCGCGCGAACTGCTGCCCGAGCCCGTGAAAGAAGCGGCGGAACGGCGCCACGATTACTATTTTCTCGGAGCGCAGGGTCCGGACGTTTTTTTCTTTTATAAACCGCTTTCGAAAAAGGAGTTCAACTTCGGGAGATACCTGCACCGCAACCGCGTCTACGACGTGTTTCGTTATTTCGCGGCCGCGCTGAACGAAAGCGACGGCACCGAGCGGGAACGGCTGAAGGCATACGCGGCGGGTTATCTCTGTCACTACTGCGCCGACACGGCGTTCCATCCCTACGTGTACCGCTATCTCGAAGAACACGGGTGCGATAAAAGCGTACATCAGCTGATCGAAAGCGATTGGGACGTCTTTTTCGCACGTATGGCGGGCAAAGAAGCCACGGGTTGGCGGTTCCCCTTTTCCGCGAAAAAAATAAACGCGGAAAAAACCCTCTTCCGCCTCTTCGAAGGACTTGCGGAAACCCTCGGCAGACTGCGCGCGCACGAGAAAGCGTTTGCGCGCGGCGTGTCGCTGTACGAACGGTATCTGAAATTCTTTCACGGGAAATCCCGCGCGAAATTCTTTCGGCGCGCCGAAACGCTGTTCAGAGCCGACCACGTCTGTTCCGCGCTCTATCCGCGCAAAGAAACCGATCCCGCGTACCTGTACGGCGAAGAATTCAAACGGCTGAGCGGCGCGGCAAGCGCGGACGATCTGTTCAAACAAGCCGTGAACGAAACCGCCGAGCTGAGTTCGATCTTTTTCCGCGCAGCGGAAGAAGATCTCCCGCTCCCGCGGGAAAGGTTTAGTTTAAGCTTTCTCTCCGCGCTGCCCGTCCCTTGAAAAGAAACGCCACGTGCGATTACCGTAGTTCCCACAGAAATTTAATAAAACGCGAATAAATGATTTAGGCATAGCGTTAGGCTATGCCTTTTCTGTACTTTTTTCGTATCAGACTACTCGTATCTTAGTGAGATATAGATACGTGTTATATAGCACGCAAAATTCAATCGG
>ERZ777306.4349-NODE-4349-length-13066-cov-5.962493_pt1 | contig 13066 bp, 10 predicted proteins | sample MGYA00374966_ERZ777306 | MGnify/ENA primary metagenome ERZ777306 (study PRJEB29329, sample SAMN06343882) | mouse gut metagenome | isolation source: Mouse cecum | place: Austria: Vienna | collected 2014-11-15 ...
CTGCCCTGGTGCCGCGAGCTGTGGCCGGCGCCGCGCCTGGAGCTCAACCCCGACGACGCCGAGGCGCTGGGGCTGGAGCAGGGCGACTGGGCCTGGATCGAGACCGAGTGGGGCAAGGTGCGACAGGTGGTGGACCTCTACCACGGCATCGCTCCCGGCTGGGCCAACGCCGAGCACGCTTGGTGGTTCCCGGAGCTGCCGGCACCCACCCATGGCTGCTTGCTCTCCAACATCGAGTGCATCTGGAACCCCCACGGTCAGGACAAGTTCATCGGGAGTTCGCACATGCGCGGCGTGCCGGTGAAGATTTACAAGGCGACGCCGGAGAACTGCCCCGACGGCAAGGTGGTGCCTTGCGCGCCCGAGGACGGCACCGAGATCATCTACGATGCCTCCGACCCGCGCCTGAAGGATTGGCTGCCCAACTACCAGATTCGAGAGGAGGCCTAAGCCATGACCCAGTACGCTATCGTCACCGACCTTAACCGCTGCGTCGGGTGCCTCGCCTGCATGGTGGCCTGCAAGGCCGTGAACAACGTGCCCATCGGCAGCTACTGGAACAAGGTGCTGCGCATCGGCCCCGTGAAGAAGGACGGCTACGCCAAAACCAACGACGTGGAGATGTACTACCTGCCGGTGCAGTGCCAGCACTGCGAGAACCCCGCCTGCGTGAGCGTGTGCCCCACCGAGGCCAGCCACAAACTGGCCGACGGCACCGTGCAGGTGGACAAGGAGAAGTGCATCGGCTGCCAGTTCTGCGCCATGGCCTGCCCCTACGGCGTGCGCTACCTGAACGAGGAAGAGCGCGTGGTGGAGAAGTGCACCCTGTGCGACCAGATCACCGCTGCCGGCGGTCTGCCCCAGTGCGTCATCCAGTGCGGCGGCCGCGCCCGCTTCTTCGGCGACCTGGACAAGGGCATCGAGAGCTTCGAAGCGCCCGCCATCGGCTACGACGTGGACCGTTCCTACGACAACCTCTACACCGGCAACCGCATCACGGTGGGAGAGCTGGCCAAGGAGTACTCCGACTCCGACGTGTACAAGCTGCCCAACGCCGGCAACGAGCCCAGCTTCGCCTACATCCTGCGCGACAGGAAGTGGCAGGGCTAGGCGGGGCGGCCCGTTAGGGCCGGCCCGCCGGGCGGGGGCAAACGCCCCCGCCCGCCCCCTCGGGAGCCTGCGATCCATCCCCCTCCAACCCCCCTTGCAAACTGGATCCGGCTCCCGAGGGGGCTTTTTGTCCCTCTGGACAAAAAAAACCCTACCTATTGGTACGGCCGTCCAAACACTGGGGCGTCAACCTCTCTATAATTCTTGAGCATACCTGAAACGGATTGCCCGCTAAACGGGGAAGGGCCGGATGCTTTTCCCTTGAGGTATATCTAAAAACCGAAAGGGGAGAGAAATGAAGAAGAAACTGTCAATGCTGGCAGCCGGCGCCCTGATGGTGGCCGCGCTGGGCATGTTCGGATGCTCGTCGGGCGACCCCGCCACTCAGCCGGCGGACAACAACAGCTCCGCCAACAGCACCGCTCCCGACAACAGTGCCGCTGCCAACAACGATGACGCCGCTGCTGCCGACGAGATTGTGCTGGTGAACGACGGCAAGTTGACCGTTGCCGCATCGCTGGACTTTCCGCCGTTCGAGAACCTTAACACCGATGGCGAGGCGGAAGGCTTCGAGGTGGACCTGATGAAGGCTATCTGCGACGAGATGGGGCTTGAATGCAACTACCTGCCCTCCACCAAGTTCGACACCATCGTGCCGCTGATTAGCGCTGGCGGCAAGGCCGACGTGGGCGTGTCTGGCTTCACCGTTACCCCTGAGCGCGCCAAGGAGATTGACTTCACCGACGTGATTATGGACATCAACCAGGGCGTTGCCGTGATGAAGGACAGCGGCATCACTTCGGTGGATCAGCTGGAAGGCAAGAAGATCGGCGCGCAGTCGGGCACCACTGGCTATGAATGGGCGCTGGAAAACGTTGAGGGCGCCGAAGTGCTGGCCTTCGATGAGATGACCGGCGTGTTTGCCGCCCTGCAGTCTGGCCAGGTGGACGCCGTGGCCGCCGACCTGCCTGTGGTGCAGTACTACGTGCTGAACGCCTATCAGGACGCCGAGGTTATCGCCGAGGTTCCCACTGGCGAGCAGTACGCTATCGTGGTGAGCAAGGACAACCCGGCCCTCACCAAGGCCCTCAACGAGGCCATCGCCAAGCTGAAGGCTGACGGCACCTACGACCAGCTGACCCAGAAGTGGTTCGGTGCTTAAGATTCACTCGACAGAGCCCTTGCGCATGGAAAGCCGGAGCACCGCCTTCGGCTTTCTTGCCGTCCTAACGGCTCTGGCGTGCGCGCTGGTTTTGGCGGCGGTCGCGGCCTCGCCCGCCTTCGCTATGGAAACCGAGCGCTGGACGGCGAAATCAAATCAGGACAGCGGCAACCAGATAATGGGGGGCACTCCCACCCGCGTTACCTGGCAAGGGCAATCCGCTGAAGACGAGTCGGTGGCCACGGTAAGCCTGGCGCTGCCGGAGGGCACCGTGGTGGACGCCGCCAACGTGGCGGTTACCGTGCTGGACGGGCTGGAGCGGCTGGACTTCGCCTCGGCCGTCACCACCGATGGCGCCCAGGTGAACGTGGCCTTCGACGAGGCCGCCCCCGCCGGCGCCATGATCATGATCGAATGCAACGAATGCGTGCTGCCCCCCTCGGGCGGCCAGTTCCCCGTGGCCGGCACCTACACGGTGGAAGGGGGTGCGGCCCAGGACATCCCCGATGGCGGCAAGACCATCGACGTGGTGGGCACCTCTGCCGCCGAGCAGATGTCGAAGTGGCTGGCGGCCCAGCCGGCGGTGCAGGCATGGAACAGCGTGAAGTTCCTGCACCTGTTCCTGGACCCCACCATCGCCATCACCTCGGTGCCGGCGGTGTTCCAGGGCTGGATTCTGGCCATCCTCATGGTGATCATCAGCTTCCCGCTGGCCATTCCGCTGGGGCTCATGTGGTCGTTCATGCGCATGGCCAAAAACCGCGTGCTGTGCGCCATCGCGTCCTGCTACATCAACATCATCCGCGGCACGCCGCTGTTCCTGCAAATCTACATCGCCTACTTCGGCTTGCCCCAGATGGGGGTCAACATCTCCGGCTTCTGGATGGGCATCATCGTGCTGTTCCTGAACTCCAGCGCCTATCTGGCGGAGATTTTCCGCGCTGGCATCCAGTCCATCCCCAAGGGGCAGTTCGAGGCGTCCCGTTCGCTGGGTATGAGCGGTGCCCAAACCATGATCCACGTGATCATTCCGCAGACGGTGCGCCGGGTTATCCCCACCATGACCAGCGAGTTCATCCTCATGTACAAGGACACTTCGCTGCTGGCGGCCGTGGGCGTGTACGAAATCATCTCCAACGCCAAGATCATCACCGCCGCCACCGGCAACATGACCCCCTACATCGTGGGCGCCCTGTTCTACCTGGTGGTCACCATCCCCGCCACCCGCGCCATCAACCACATGGAGAAGAAGCTGGCCGATGGCGGCCGCAAGCGCAAGAAGGCCCGTGCCCAGGCGGAAGCTGCCGGCGTCATCGAGTCGGCGCCGGTGGCCATGCGGGCGGTGGCCGCTGATGGCGACGCCGACATGACCCTGAGCATGCGGCTTTCCGAGAGCTTCGCCGTAAGCCCCGAAGGAGCCGCCTACGGTGCCGAGAAGAAGGCGCTGCGCCACAAGGCCCGCCGTGACAGCAAGGACGGAAAGGGGGACCCTCGTGAATAAGGTAAGCGAGAAGGTGGACGAGATTTCCGCCCAGATGGCCGCCACCTCCGTGAAGGTGTCCTCGGCCCGCCCGGCGCCCCAGCTGGACGAGAACGTGATCGTGTCCATCCAAAGCCTGCAGAAAAGTTTCGGCGACACCGAGGTGCTGCGGGATGTGAACATCGACGTGCACCGCGGGGAAGTGGTGGTGGTGCTGGGGCCCTCCGGCTCTGGCAAGTCCACCATGCTCCGTTGCATCAACTTGCTGGAGGTGCCCACCGGCGGCCATATCTACTTCGAGGGCAAGGACATCACCGACAAGAAAACCGACATCAACAAGTTGCGCACCGGTATCGGCATGGTGTTTCAGAGCTTTAACCTGTTCCCGCACCTGTCCGCGAAGGAAAACGTGATGCTGGCACAGCGCAAGGTGCTGAAGCGCTCGAAGGAAGAAGCGGAGGCCATCGCGCTGGAGGAGCTGCGGAAGGTGGGGCTGGGCGACCGCGCCGATTACATGCCCTCCGAGCTTTCCGGCGGCCAGCAGCAGCGAGTGGCCATCGCGCGGGCCCTGGCCATGCGCCCCCACGTGATGCTGTTCGACGAGGCCACCAGCGCGCTTGACCCTGAGCTGGTGCGCGACGTGCTGGGGGTTATGAAGGATTTGGCCCGCGAGGGCATGACCATGATCGTGGTCACCCACGAGATGGGCTTTGCCCGCGACGTGGCCGACCGCGTGATTTTCATGGATGGAGGCGTGGTGGTGGAGGAGGGCACCCCCGAAGCGGTGTTCGACCATCCCCAAAACGAACGCACGAAAGACTTCCTCGGCCATATAGCTTAGTTCCGGCGGCCTGACGGCCGTCGGACCACTCGACGCTGCGGCGCACTGTGGCCACCTGCCCTTGCCTTTCACGCCTTACCTTCGCGTACCCAGGTACGCTCAGCCGGCCTTCAAGGCAATTGCAGGCACCACAGTGTGCCTCGCTTGCGTTGTTGGACCTATTGGGTTCCCGTGCGGAACTGCGCGCGGGAACCCTCCGACCCTCCGGCGCTACTTATTTGGATCTGGAAATCGTAGGGCGGAGATTCTATCTCCGCCCCTTTTGCTCCCTCCTTGCTGACAATCGGGCATCGTTTGCCTGGCGGCCCGGTGGCTTGCATGGCGAAGACGGCTATCATTTCCGATTATGGATGAATTTTTGCACATAGTTGAACACGTGATGGAGCATTCGGTTTCCGACACGTTATACCTGATACCGTTTCTGTTCGTCACCTACCTGGTCATGGAATGGCTGGAACACAAGACAGGGGCGAAAACCCAAAAGGCCATCCGCCACGCCGGCGCTGCCGGGCCGGTGGTGGGGGCATTTCTGGGGGTGGTGCCCCAATGCGGCTTTTCCGCTATGGCCGCCACCCTCTATGCCGGTCGCGTGATCACGCTGGGCACCCTGTTCGCGGTGCTGCTGTCAACCTCCGACGAGATGCTGCCCATCTTCCTGGCGGAGAACGTGGCCCCCAACACCATCCTCTCCATCATGGGGGCGAAGGTGATCATCGGCATGGTGATGGGTTTCGTGGTGGACGCGGGGCTGCGCCTGGCCCGCCGCGACAAGGAGAAGCTGCGCATCCACGAGCTGTGCGCCCAGGACAAGTGCGGCTGCGACGACGATTGCGCCACCTGCAAGCAAAACCCCGAACTTGCCTATGGCCACCATGACGACGGTTTGGCACAGGCCGTTGATTCGCCGGGCCAGCTGCACCGCTCCATCGCCGAAGAGCTGGAAACCACCGAAGGCCATGAGCGCCACGACCATGCCCATTGCCACGACTGCGGCCACGACCACGAAGGGGAGGAGCGCGCCGCTTCCGATACTGCGGCCGCCCCTGTCGCCTGTTGCCACGACCACAGCCACGACGACGGCTGGAAAGGCATTGCGAAGAGCGCCCTCAAGCACACCATCACCGTCACCCTGTTCATCTTTGTCATCACCGTGCTTCTGAACGCCGTGTTGGAAACGGTGGGCGAGGACGTGCTGGCCCAGTTCCTGGCCGCGAGCCCGATTTTGGCGGTGCTGGCGGCGGCGCTGGTGGGGCTCATCCCCAATTGCGCCGCCAGTGTGGTGATTGCCCAGCTGTACCTGGAAGGGGTGCTGGGGCCCGGCGCCATGCTGGCCGGCCTGCTGACGGCCGCGGGCGTGGGGCTGCTGGTGCTGGTGCGCTCGAACCGTCCGGCGCTGCAGAATGCAAAGATCATCGCTCTCTTGTACGCCACCGGCGTGTTCTGGGGACTGGTGGCCGAAGGGCTGGGCGTGGTGTTTTAGCGGCCCGTCTGCCGCCTGCTTGCGGCCGATGGCTGCGTTTCCCATGAAACCCCCAGATGAAGTGTGGGCTTTTGCCTGCGGCATGCGTAGAATGGCCGCTACTGCAGTGAAGCCGCCGGCGGCTTGGACGAGGAGAGGGGTGCAAAGTGGGTGCGGTTGATCCTTCGGTATATAAAAGTGTGCTGAAAGTGCGACGGGCCTACGGGTTCGACATCGCCTGCTTCCTCATGCGCTTCTACCAGTACATGATGAACGTGGGCACGGTTACCATGATCACTCTTTCCGGCCATTCGTTTCTACTGGCCGGCGCGGTGTCGTCCGCCATCGCCATATCCACCTTCATCGTGGCGCCGCAGGTGTCGCGGTTGGTGGACCGCTACGGCCAAAGCCGGGTGGTGCCCTTCGCCACCGCCATCACGGTGCTGGGCTTTGCCCTGCTGGTGGGCAACATGGCGCTGGGCGGCCCCGAGTGGCTGTGCTTTCCCGCCGCGGTGCTGATGGGCTTTGTGCCCAGTGCGCCGGCGCTGGCCCGCGCCCGCTGGACCCACCTCATCCGTTCGGGTGAATTGGGGAAAGATGCCCCCGATCTGCGCACCATGTTCTCTTACGAAGGGGTGTTGGACGACATTGGCTTCATGTTCGGCCCCTCCATCTCCATCGCGCTCGCCAGCTCCATCGCGCCGGTGGCGGGCATGCTGGCCGGCGCCATCGCGCTGGTGGTGGGCACGGTGGTGCTCACGTTGTCCCGCTCCACCGAGCCCAAGCCCTCGATGGGCAAAGGCGCCGCGGGGCAGGGGAGCGCCGACGAACCTGCCAAGGTGGCGGACGTTCCCGCCAAGGAGCGCAGCCTGCTGGCCACCACGCCGGTGGTGCGGGTGTTGTTCGTGACCATGATGTTTCTGGGGGCCATGTTCGGCGTGTACGATTCCACCACGGTGGGGCTGGCCGAAGAGCTGGGGGATGCCAATATCGCCAGCGTGGCCCTGATGATTTCCGCCTTCGTTTCCATGGGGGCCGGCTTCGTGTTCGGCATGCTGCGCTTTCGCGCCCCGCAATACCAGCAGATCACGGTGGCGGCCCTGCTTTTGGGGGGCAGCTTCGGCGCCATGTTCTTAATCGAATCGATGCCGGTGCTTTTGGTGGTAACGGTGGTGGGCAGCCTGTTCTACGCGCCGTTTCTCATCGTGGCCAACGCAACGGTGGAGCGCGCCGTGCCCACCGAGCGGCTTACCGAGGGCATCACCTGGGTGAACGCCGGCATCACCTGCGGCATGGCGGTGGGCCCGTCGGCGGCAGGCTTCATGATCGACGGCTTTGGCGCGCCGGCCTCCTTCGATTTGGGGGCGCTCTTTGCCGTCGCCATCCCCGTGCTCATCCTGCTGTTCCGCCGCGTGCTGAAAAGCCAACTTCGCCAGGAGTGCTACCAGGAAATGGGCAAGGCGCCTGCACGCGAGAAATAGCCCGCTTTCTGGTACCATTTCCCCGTTCCGCTAATTTGCGACCGCGGCGCAGGCGCCGCCTGGGTGGGAGGAGTTTCCATGGTGGAATTGGACGACGGCAAGGTAATCTACGCGTTTGACGGCGCGGCGCAGCCGGTGCTCACGGTGCCATCGGGCGCCACGGTGCGCATTCGCACGAAGGACTGCTTCGGCAATCAGGTGCAAACCCCCGAAGACGTGCTGGACGAAATCGACTGGGATCGCATCAACCCCGCCACCGGCCCTATCTTTGTGGAAGGGGCGGTGCCGAGCGGCGCGCTTCGGGTGCATATCGATTCCATCGAGCTGGACGGCCAAACCGCTTCCTGCACCGGCGAGGGGGAAGGGGTGTGCGGCGATCTGTTCACCCAGTGGTCCACGAAGCTCTGCAAGATTGAGGGGGACAAGCTGGTATGGAGCGACAAGTTGTCCATTCCGCTGGCCCCGATGATCGGCGTTATCGGCGTGGCCCCGGCGGGCGCCCCGGTGAACTGCGGCACCCCTGGCAGCCATGGCGGCAACATGGACAACACCGCCATCACCACCGGCGCCACCCTGTACTTTCCAGTGGCGGTGGAGGGAGCGCTGTTCGGCCTGGGCGACATGCACGCGGTGATGGGGGACGGCGAAGTGTCCGTTTCCGGCGCCGAGGTGGCCGGCTGGGCCACGGTGACGCTGACGGCGCTGCCCGAGCTTTCCCTGAAGGATCCGGTCATCGAAAACGACACCCACTTGGGCATCATCGCCTCGGCCGAGAGCCTGGACGCGGCGGCCGATCGCGCGGTGCACGAGATGATGGAGCTGGTGTGCGCCCGCACCGGCATGGGGGCCGACGAGGCCATTATGCTGTTCTCCCTGGTGGCCGACGTGCAGGTGTGCCAGATGGTGGACCCGGAGAAAACGGTCCGCTTCATGGTGCCCAAGTACGTGCTCGAGGCCCTGGGCTTCCAGCTGTAGCCCTTTTTGGGCGTGTCGGGGTGTCAGGGGGACGTACACTTTTGACACGCTCGCGTGTCAAAAGTGTACGTCCCCCTGACACCCCCCAAAAGCACCGTCCCAACATCCTAAGAAAGGAACCTTCATGCAAATCATCCAAGACCAGGTTTACGCGTTTTCCAAGAACAACAAGCCGGCAGCCACGGCGGTGCCCGGCGAAGTGCTGCAGTTCGTCACTAAGGACTGCTTCTCCAACCGCATCACCGACGAGACGGTGACCATGGCCACGCTGGACTACGGTTACGACGGTGCCAACCCCGCCGCCGGCCCGGTGTACGTGGAAGGGGCGCAGCCGGGGGACGTACTGGTGGTGGACATCTACAACATCGAGGTGGCGGACGAGGGCACCGTGGCCACCGACGACCACTGCGGCCCTCTGTTCGAGGGCACCCCGTACCGCTCCAAGAAGGTGCCCATTGTGGACGGCATGGCCCAGTTCAACGAGGTGAAATTCCCCATCAACCCCATGATCGGCGTCATCGGCACCGCGCCGGACGGCGAGGATGTGATCGACGGTTACGTGGGGGCCCACGGCGGCAACATGGACAACCACCTGATCACCAAGGGCACCCGCCTGTACTTCCCGGTGCGCGTGCCCGGCGCCCTGCTGCAGATGGGCGATGTGCACGCCGCCATGGGCGACGGCGAGCTGTGCGGCACCGGCATCGAGATTCCCGCCCGCATCACCGTGCGCGTGGGGGTACTCAAGAATTTCGAGCTGCACTGGCCGGTGCTGGAGACCTTCGGCCCCGAGGGGCGCTGGTACGTGAACGCCAGCGGGCAGGAGTACAACGAGGCGGTGATGGCCGCCGCCAAAGAGCTGCAGCGGCTGCTGATGCGCATCACCGGTTGGGACGCCACCGACACCTACATGTACATGTCGCTGCAGTCCGATGTGGAGATTAGCCAGGGCTGCAAACCCTGCGAGGTGCAGCTGTCGTTGCGCATCGGCACGCCGAAGCTTTCGCAGTTCGGCCCTTTGGTGGGGTAAGGCTCCCCACCGCTTCAGCCCACTAAAGTGCAAATATCGCCCTAGCGCGGGAAACTTTTATCCTGGACCCCTTGACTTTAAGTCGAGGGGTCATAATTTGCGCATCCGATTTTCGGAAACAGGAACGGCTCCTGCCTGAGCGCGTTGCCGCTTCCGCCGTTTCTCCTTCCGGGAATCGAACGGGAAAAGGCGGCAAGAGGGCCGCCCGGATAGAAGGAGGGATAGCATGGCCGACAAGGCACCTATCCAAGAGCCGACCATCGGCCTCGGCGAGGACATCGAGGCATTCGGCTACAAGCAGGAGCTCAAACGCGGGCTCCAGCTGCGCGACGTCATTCTGTACGGCGTGCTGTTCATGGTGATCATCGCGCCGCAGTCCATCTACGGCGAGATTCAGCAGAACAGCCACGGCATGACGCCGCTCGTCTACATCGTGGGCTTCATCGCCATCAGCTTCACGGCGCTGTCCTACATGTGGATGTCCAAGAAGTTCCCCATCGCCGGCTCGGTGTACTCCTACGTGCAGCGCGGCATCAACCCGCACGTGGGCTTCATCGCCGGCTGGCTGATCCTGCTGGACTACGTGTTCGTGCCCGCCCTGCTGCTGGTGATGGTGGCAAACTGGGGCGTGGCCCTGGTGCCCGGCAGCCCCTGGTATCTGTGGGTTGTGGTGTTCGTGGTGTTCAACACCTTCGTCAACGTGCGCGGCATTTCCATGTCGAAGGGCATCGACTGGATCATCTTCATCGTGGAGATTTTGGCGGTTATCGCCTTCATCGCCATCGGTACCACCTTCGTGCTGGGGGGCGGCGGTTACGGTGAGCTTTCCACCGAGCCCCTGTGGAAGGCCGGCGAAGTGGACGCCCACTTCATCGCCATGGCCGTGTCCATTGCCTGCCTGTCGTTCTTGGGCTTCGACGGCATGTCCACCCTGGCCGAGGAAACCTATCAGCCGGAGAAGAACATCGGCAAGGGCATCATCATCGCCCTGTGCATCATGGTGGTTGTGTTCGTGGCCCAAACCTACGTGGCCGCCCTTATCCAGCCCGACTGGGAGAACATCTCCATCGAGACCGGCTTCTTCGACGCTGCTGAGGCGGCCGGCGGCGTGGTGCTGCGCAACATCCTGCTGGTGGTGAACATCGTGGCGGTGGGCATCGCTAACATCATGAACGCCCAAACCGCGTCTGCCCGCCTGCTGTACTCCATGGGCCGCGACGGCGTGATTCCGCGCTTCTTCGGCAAAGTGCACCCCAAGTACCAAACCCCCTGGGTGGCGGCACTGGTGCTGGGCGGTCTGTCGCTGATTGTCACCGCCTTCTTCGGCGACATGGTAATGCTGTCCCGCTTCGTGAACTTCGGCGCCCTGTCGTCGTTCGTGCTGCTGAACTTCGCCGTGTTCCTGTACTTCTTCGTGAAGGAGAAGCAGCGCAACTCCTTCGCCGACTACATGAAGTACCTCATCTGCCCCTTCATCGGCATCTTCATTCTGGGCTACGTGTTCACTGGCTTCGATGTGCCCACGTACGTGGTGGGCATCGTGTGGCTGGTCATCGGCTTGGTGATCGGCGCCGTGAAGTCGAAGGGTTACAAGGAAGTGCCCGAAGCCTTCAAGAATTTGGAAGTTTAGCGACTGGATAAAGTTGTTAGCGTGCGCCCCTCCCTTGCGAGGGGCGCGCTGTTTTCGCCCGAGAAAGGAACCGCTATGGCGGAGATTCGCGAAGAGTACGTGGACTACAAGGGATTCAAAACCTACTGCAAAATTGTGGGGGAGAACCAGCCGGGCAAGAAGACGCTGCTGATTCTGCACGGCGGCCCCGGTTGCACCCACAACTACCTGTTGCCCTACGCCGAGATGGCCGACCGCTATGGCCGCCAGATTGTGTTCTACGACCAAATTGGCTGCGGCAAGTCGAACATCCCGCACCAGGAGGACGACTTCTACAACTACGACTTGTGGGTGGAGGAGTTCTACGCGGTGCGCGAGGCGCTGGGGCTTACCGACATCCACCTGTTCGGCAACTCCTGGGGCGGCATGCTGGGCATGCTGTGCATGATGAAGGACGATTCCGGCGTGAACTCGTTTGTGATTAACTCCTCGCCGGTGCGCATCGCCACGTGGCTGGAGGAGGCCAATCGTCTGATCAAGTACATGCCGCAGGAGATGCAAGACGCCATTGCCGAGGCCGAGCGCACCGGCAACTACGACACGCCTGTCGCCAAGGCCGCCTACGACGAGTATTACAAGCGCCATGTGACCGGCCTGTACGAGAAGGACTACCCCCAGTACCTCATCGACGAGGTGGAGGGCACCGGTGAGTGCTATATGGTGATGCAGGGGGCCAGCGAGTTCGTGGTTACCGGCAAGATGCGTGACTGGGACGTGCGCGAAGGGGTGAAGAACATCAAGGTGCCCTGCATGGCGTTGTCCGGCACCGACGACGAGGGCACGCCGCTGGTAATCAAGGAAGGGGTGGACCTCATTCCCGGCTGCGAGTGGACCCTCATCGCCGGCGCGCCCCACATGTCCTGCGTCACCCATCCGGACGAGTCGATGGAGGCGGTTGAGAACTTCATCAGCCGCTTCGAATAGCGGTGCGGGCGCGGCCTCTTGCCGGCGCCCTCATAGGCCGCAGCGCATTGCGGCAGCTGAACCTTCGGGCCCGGGGCATATGTTTCGGGCCTTTTTGTGCGCCTGGCTGCAGGCGCAGGCGCGGGCGCTTGATGCCGTTTTTGCATCGGAAGCGGAAATGGCCGTATGGAGCGGGGAAGTAACGCTACAATATTCAGGTTTGACAAACGGCTAAGCCTGCCCCTGCCGCGTGCGGGGGCGCTGGGAAGAACAGAAGGAATCGACCATGGGCGATTACATCAACGAGTTTTGCATGCACACTGCCACCTGCGGGCAGCTGGGGCTGGAGGACGTGGACGGCGAAGTGGTGCTGTGCGGCTGGGCCTGGCACAACCGCGATCACGGCGGCCTCATCTTCGTGGACCTGCGCGACCGCGATGGTTACACCCAGATTGTGGTGGATCCCGACTGCGTTAGCGCCGAGGACTTCGCGGCGGCCGAGCATCTGGGCCGCGAATACGTGCTGCGGGTTACCGGCAAGGTGCGCGCCCGCGCCGAAGAGGCGGTGAATCCCAACATGGCCACCGGCGCCATTGAGGTGCTGGCCAGCAAGCTGGAGGTGCTGAACACTTCCGTCACCCCACCGTTCTCCATCGAAGACGGCATCGAAACCGATGAAATCACCCGCATGAAATGGCGTTACCTGGATATTCGCCGGCCTGAGATGCTGGCCAATCTGAAGCTGCGCCACCGTGCCGCCCATGCGCTGCGCAACGCCCTGGACAAGCGCGGCTTCTTCGAGGTGGAAACCCCCATTTTGGCCAACTCCACCCCCGAGGGCGCCCGCGACTACATCGTGCCCAGCCGTCCCAACCCCGGCAAGTTCTACGCGCTGCCCCAAAGCCCCCAGCAGTTCAAGCAGATGCTCATGTGCGCCGGCGTGGAGCGCTACTACC